>Ga0222665_1001114_pt1 | contig 13012 bp, 10 predicted proteins | sample AntAcemetagen653_FD_179853 | JGI IMG/M metagenome (GOLD analysis project Ga0222665, IMG submission 179853) | Saline water microbial communities from Ace Lake, Antarctica - #653 | ecosystem: Environmental > Aquatic > Non-marine Saline and Alkaline > Saline | place: Antarctica: Ace Lake...
TCAGTATTGGCTCGGCATATTTCAACAGTTTCATTACCGGTTTTTGAATGTAAAATTTCTTTACTGAATTTTTTGACGATAATGCTGAGGTGGGTATCAGAGAAGTCATCATCTTCGGCAATAAGTATCTTCAGTTTATTGAATAGATTATTTTTCTTTGGCAATGAGCCTTCATTTATATCAGAGTTTTTTTCTTCTGCTTTATCGGATTTTGGAAGAGAAAAATAAAACCTGCTTCCATGTCCTATTTCACTTTCAACACCAACTTGCCCACCGAGTTTTTCGATGATGCGTAACACTATGGATAGGCCCAGGCCATGCCCTTCGGTATTTACCTGATCTAAGCGTTCAAATTTATTAAACAACAGTTTTTGATTTTCGGTAGAAATACCAATTCCTTTATCACGAACCCAAAAACGCAACATTCCGTCTTGTTCATTTTCCGTTTTGCCTTTATCGACACCAATTTCAATAAAGGGTGACCTACCGCCGTATTTAATGGCATTACTCAAATAATTTACCCAAACTTCCCCAATCCAAGGCGTATATCCAATAGCTTTTGGCCAAGTATCGGGTAGAATAATTTCAGCATTGAATTTTTCAATCATTGACTCTAAACTTTGAATTGATTCGTCAACAATGTCGCCCATGTCTAATTCTTCGCTTCGGATTTCTGATTTTCTGATATTTGCAAAAAGAAGTAAACTATCAATAATTTGTTGAGTTTTTTTGCCATCCTTAATTATAATGTTCAAGTACTCCATTATCTCCTCTTTAGAAAGCTCAGAGTAACCTTCAAATAAAAGATCGGCAAAACCCATTATTGTTCCAAGGGGGTTTTTAAGGTCATGGGCAACGGTATGTGAAAAAGCATCTAATTCCTTGTTTCGTTCCTGAAGTTGGAGAGAATGCTGATGGAGGGCATGTTCAGCTTTTTTTTGCTCGGTAATGTCAATAATAACTCCGTCTATATATTGCATTTCACCCTTATCATTACTGACTTTCTTATAGTTAGTAGAGACCCAAATTTTTGAGCCGTCTTTTTTCCATTCCTGTGTCTCGTGTCCTAACAGACAAGCTTGCTTTTCAAGTTTAGACAGCATGTATTCTCGAGCATTGTTTTCTGCATAATAATCTTTTGCCGGAACTTTAAGCAATTCGTCAACAGAATCATAGCCATATATTTCAGCCATAGCAGGATTAGCTGATAGAACTATTCCTTGAGGTGTTGACCGGAAAACCCCTACGGGCAGATTATTAACTAAGGATCGGTAACGTTCTTCGCTTTTAATACGTAAGTTTTCTGCTTTCTTGCGTTTGCTTATGTCAATCATAGAGACAATTGACCTATTGCTGCCCGGTATCATCTCTACTGAAAGAATTGTATTTCTGATTTCTCCTTTTGAATTTATCAAACGGACTTCATATTTTTTAGGAGTTGATTCCTGATCTTTTCGCCTGGCTTTATGATGACTCAGCATGGTAAGTAAATCTTCTTTGTCAACGAAATTCGTCCAGCTTTTTCCTATAAGCTCGGATGTCGAATATCCGGTTACACATTCGCACTCCTTATTGGCATTAATAATGATAGTATCATCGCCGACAATCAAAGTTGCTGTACCGGTTGCTTCAAAAATGGCACGGTATTTTTCTTCACCTTCCCGCAGAGCTTCCTCCGCCTGCTTGCGTTCGGTGATGTCCCTGCTAACACCGATAACGGATTTAACTTTTCCCGTTTCGTCTAAAATCGGAGTTAATTTAGTGTTGATAAACAATTTGGAATTATTTATTTTTAACATGGAATCTGTTACCACAGGTTCAGAGGTTTCAAAGACCATGCGTAAAGTTTTTTCATAATTCTCTGAAATTTCAGGTGGAAATATGTCGGAAACTCGTTTAGAAATAATGTTTTCTGTTTTTTTTCCAATCAATTCTTTGGCAGCATAGTTCAGTGAAATTATTCTCAGTTCAGAATCAATTTGAAAAATGATATCGGACATGTTTTCTACCAAAGTCCTGAATTTTTCTTCACTCTCCCTTAAATCTTTATAAACTGTTATCTCTAATTGTTCTTTTTCAGCATGCAACCTGTCTTCAGCCTCCTTAATTCTTAACATTAGGCTGATTTGTGCAGAAAGTTCGTTTGTTTCGATTGGTTTTGATAAGAAAGCATCAACACAGCCTTTAAAATTTTTTGCATGACTTTCGATATCGGCTTTGCTTGCCAACATCATTAGCACGGGAATATTTTTTGTTAACTCATCTTTCTTTAGTCTTTTACAAATTCGGCAGTAATCAGGTTCCTGTGTGATGATATCAAAAATAATAGTATCGGGTTGTTCTTCCTGGGCTATTTTTAAGATGTCAAGTCCGGATTTTGTTGTTAGAACTATAATATTGTGTATTGATGTTTCAAGTATGTCTTTGATCTTAGCAGGATTACTTTCCTGCTCATAAATAATAAGAATTTTTTTCATCTCAAAGTTATTAACTCCGCAAAATATAAAAGTTTAATCCTGGGTTCAAAAGTACATGATTATTTACAATAACAAACAAAATATTTAAATAATTCTTATATTAATATTATGTAATGCGACAAAAATATGCTTGAAATATCAAATTTGTTGTTCAAAATATAAAATGTAATATAATAAATATCAATAACTAAATTTATTTACCTTCATTGACATTAACAAGATTTAAATTGATAAATATTAAAGATGTAGGGTAAATAATAATATTTACAATCGGGCGTTTTAATACTTCTTATTATTAAAAAATAAATTAAAATTTGATTGGTGAAAAGAATCCTTACACTATTTACAATAATATCATTAATCGTATTATCTAACAATACTTTATATTCTCAAATCGGGGGCAAGGGGATTTATGAATTTCTAAATCTTCCCAATTCTGCAAGGATTGCCTCTGTTGGAGGGGATTTTTTACCCGTAAAAGATAATGATATAACTTTGAGTCTTGCAAATCCTTCAATAATAAATGCTGAGATGAATAATCAATTAGCATTGAGTTTTGTTGATTATTTCTCGGATATTAATTATGGTTTTGCAATGTATTCAAGAACTTTTGAGAAATTTGGAAGTTTCACAGGTACAATGCAATATATAAACTATGGCAAATTTGATTATGCAGATATTAGTGGCGAGAAACAGGGAACTTTTAAAGCAGCTGAATATGCTTTTAATATAGGTTGGGGAAGGCAATTGGACTCAACTTTTTCAATAGGTGCGAATTTTAAGACTATTTATTCCGTCTTCGAAAGCTATAAATCATTCGGGATGGCTGTTGATATTGCAGGTACGTATTATAATGAAAAAACCTTGCTTACTGTTTCATTAATTGCTAAAAATATTGGTTTACAATTGAAACCGTATTATTCGGAAAATACCGAGCCTCTTCCATTTGAATTACAACTCGGATTATCAAAAAAATTCAAACATCTTCCTTTTCGATATTATATTTTGCTAAATCACCTTGAAAAATGGGATCTTACTTATGAAGATCCCTTAAATCCAACAGACGAAGTTGATCCGTTCACAGGAGAAGTAAAAACAAAAGGAGGTTTCGATAAATTTATGGATAAGTCTATGCGTCATGTAATTATTGGTGGGGAATTAATTTTTACAAAGAATTTTTCCATTCGTGTTGGATATAATTACCAAAGGCGAAAAGAAATGAAGGTTGACTCAAAAATTTCAACAGTCGGCTTTTCATGGGGATTTGGCTTGAAAATTTCAAAATTTCGCTTTAGTTATGCACGATCACGTTACCATCTTGCCGGATCACCAAATTTTATAACTATAACAACAAATTTATCTGATTTTTATTCAAAAAGATAGTGCTTTTTGGCAGGCTTCGGTCTTCAGTCTTCAGTCAGCAATCAACTTAATTAGTCTCCTTTATCAGTTTACTGTCAATAAAATTTTACTGTTGATCTCTTTTCTGTGGACTGTCTATTTCCGACAGCCAAAGTGAACCACCGACTAATATTGCCATTTAAGTATTTGTATTATAATAATATAGAACAGTTTGTTGACGCATGTTTTATTTACTTACTTTTGTAAAAATCTTTTAAATGAATGTTATTGTAGATAGAAATTCCGGATTTTGTTTCGGTGTTGTTCGAGCAATTAAAACTGCTGAGTCGGAATTAAATAATTCTGATGAATTATATTGTTTAGGTGATATTGTGCACAATGGGACTGAAGTTAAGCGCTTAAAGGGTTTGGGCCTTAAAATAATAAATCATAACGAATTTCAAAAAATGCATGACTGCAAAGTTTTGATTCGTGCTCATGGCGAGCATCCCAATACCTATTTAACAGCAAAAAATAATAATATAGAATTGATTGATGCTTCATGTCCTGTGGTTTTAAAACTTCAGGAAAGAATAAAAATAGGATATAATGAAGTTAAAAAAAGCAATGGACAAATTGTGATTTTCGGAAAGCATGGCCATGCTGAAGTCATAGGTTTGGCAGGCCAAACAAATGATGAGGCAATTATAATCACAAATGAAACGGATATTGAGAAAATTGATTACTCTCGGCCAATTCATTTATTTTCTCAAACAACAATGAGTAAAGATTATTATAACTATATAATTTCAAGAATTAAGGAGAAAGCAGCAGAATTAAACCCTGATAAAGAGGCTGATATTGTTATATACAACACCATTTGCGGGCGAGTTGCAAATAGGGTTAAGCAAATAGAAGAATTTGCCTCAGGGTTTGATATTATTATCTTCGTAAGTGGAAAAAATAGCTCTAACGGAATGTTTTTATATGGGGTGAGCAAATCCGTAAACAAAAATACTTACCTTGTTTCTGATTGTACAGATATACAAAATAATTGGTTTAATGGGTTTAAAACAGTCGGTGTTTGTGGAGCTACTTCAACTCCAATGTGGTTAATGGAAAAAGTTGCTAAAGAAATTGAGGGGATGTAATTTTTTTTCAGCCGCGATATGATTAATCAAATTTAATTCATAATTTGCATGATAATTTAATTAGCTGTTAATCATTGGTAATCAGTTTATGTTTTTACAGAAACTATCATTAATAAATTTTAAAAATTGTAGGGAAGCTGAATTTGTCTTTTCTGAAAAAATCAATTGTTTTATTGGAGATAATGGGGTAGGGAAGACCAATCTGCTGGATGCAATTTATTATTTATCATTTTGTAAAAGTTACTTTAATTCAATTGATTCGCAAAATATTTTGCATTCCGAAAGTTTCTTTTCAATTCACGGTACTTATGTAAAAAACGGAGATAGCACCGCTTTGATTTCTTGCATTCTGGAGCAAAACAAGCGAAAAAGATTCAAGCTTAATAAAAAGGAATATAATCGTTTATCCGATCATATCGGCCTTTTTCCACTTGTGATGATTTCGCCTTACGACAGAGATTTAATAAATGAAGGAAGCGATATCAGACGAAAATTTATTGATGGAGTTATTTCTCAGTACGATAAAACATATTTGGATAATTTGATAAAATATAATAAATCATTAGATCAAAGAAATACACTTTTAAAACGTTTTGCCGAAAATAATTTCTTTGATAGCGAAGCAATTGAAATTTGGGATGCTCAGTTGATAAAATACGGAAACATGATTTTTAATCAACGAACCGATTTTTTAAAGGATTTTATACCGATTTTTGAAGACTATTTTGAGTTTTTAACTTCCCATCTGAAAAACAATTCAAGCAGACCGGAAACAGTTAATATTGAATATGATTCACAATTGAAGGATAATGATTTCAGAAGTTTGCTTGAAAATAACCTTCAAAAAGACAGGATGTTAAAATATTCTACTATTGGTACCCATAAAGATGATTTAATTTTTACAATAGGTGGCTATCCGATTAAAAAATTCGGTTCGCAAGGACAACAAAAATCTTTCGTAATAGCAATAAAACTTGCCCAGTTTGAGTACACTAAGAAAATAAAGGGTTTTAAACCGGTTTTATTGTTTGATGATATTTTTGATAAACTTGACAATCTTAGAGTTGAGCAGTTAATTAAATTAGTTAGCAATAATAGTTTCGGACAGGTTTTTATTACTGATACCCAAAGAGAAAGGATTGAAAAAGTTTTCCATACCGTAAAAATAGATCATAAAATATTTCAGGTGTTAAATGGAAAATCAAGCGAAATTTCAGATATTTAGATAAATTCAATTATGCGGGCAACTAACGACCAAACTTTAAAAGAAGTTATCACGGATTTACTTAAGGCTTATAGAATAGAAAATAAGGTGCTTGCAGTGCGTTTAATTAATTCATGGGAAGTGGTTACGGGGAAGTTGATTTCAAAGCATACCACAAATTTATTCGTTAAACAAAAAACCTTATTTGTATATCTTGATTCTGCAGCCTTACGAAATGAACTTTCTTATGCTAAGAAGAAAATCATTAAGGCATTAAATAAAGAGGTAGGAGTTGAGGTTATTACAGATATTAAATTTTCTTAGTTTACTTAATTTTAAAATCTAAAAGCTTTCTGCTTTCAATAAAAGCTTCAAGTCTATCGTCAATTTTAACAGGCCCGACTCCGGCCGGTGTTCCCGTGAATATTAAATCACCGATTTTAAGCATTAAAAATTGTGACACATAAGAAATGATATGATCAAAAGAAAAAATCATATTTTTTGTATTTCCCTTTTGCTTAATTTCACTATTAATTAACAATGAAAAATTTATGTTATTTAAATCTGAAAATTCATTCTTTGGGATAAATTTTCCAATTGGAGCTGAATAATCGAATGCTTTTGAAATTTCCCAGGGATTGCCTGATTTTATACATTCCTTTTGTAAGTCACGAGCCGTAAAATCAATTCCAATTCCAATTTCATCATAATAGTTGTGAGCAAATTTTTCGTGAATATGCCTTCCAACCTTATTTATTTTTAAGACAATTTCAGTTTCATAGTGAATATTATTTGAAAATTCGGGATAGAAAAACGGATGATTGCGAAGAATTAAAGCAGTTTCGGGTTTTAAAAAAAATAATGGAACCGAAGGAATTGAATTCTTTAATTCTTTCACGTGATCCACATAGTTTCTACCAATACATATTATTTTCATTTTTATATATTTAGGTTTAAGATTTTTTTTCTTTTTAACTAAACAAATTTAATTCACCTTTATTAAAACTTCGGAGTTTTATTGCCGTAATAGTATTCTTTGTAGATATAGGAAATTCACTTTTCATCATCCAATCGTAATATGAGGGTTCTTTTTTAAAAATTGCTTCTACCGGCTTACCTTTATGTTTTCCAAAGTTAAATACTTCAATATTTTTTTCATTAAAAATAATATGCCCGACCAGATCAGCATTTTTTGAAAGGAATGAAAACTCCGATAAAGCTTTAACATCATTAATTATTGGTTTTGTGGTTTTGCCTTCTTTGTCGGTGTGATCAACATCTTCGTATTTATCCAATTGTGATTTCAAAACCTCATAAGTAGCAAGAGTATCGGCTTCAGAACTATGAGCATTTATTAATTCTTTATTGCAATAAAATTTATATGCAGCTTTCAGTGTTCTTGGCTCCATTTTATGGAAAATATTCTGGACATCAACAAACCTTCTTCCTTTGATTTCAAATTTTACTTCTGCTCTGTAAAATTCTTCAACAAGCAACGGAACATCGAATCTGTTGGAATTATAGCCGGCCATATCGCAATTTGTTAAAAATTGGTTCAACTCATGCGCAATTTCCGAAAAAGTCGGTTTGTCTTTTATATCATTGTATGTAATTCCATGAATTGCCGTAACTTCCGGCGGAATTGGAATCGTAGGATTAACTCGATGAGTCAAAGTAACAGCCGAATTATCGAGATTAACTTTAACTAAACTGATTTCTACTATTCTATCGGTTGCAATTTTTAGTCCGGTTGTTTCCAGATCAAAAAAAACTAATGGTTTTGTCAGATTTAATTCCATATTTTTTAATTATTTAATTTCTAAGTTAATTTTTAAAAATTATTATATGTGAAAATGTATGATTGCAAATATAAGGAAAGCATCTTTATTTTTGTTTTCATTTAATCAAGCAATCGAATTATCATTCTCTCATTATTTTCTTCCTAAATTTCTAAATCCTTTAATTATTATGTTTACATCTGTAGTGAGTTTATAATCACGTGCATAAAGAATGTTAAGTTTTTCAATAGTTTCCCGTGAAATTTTTCTTTTTATAAAAGCATCCTTGGGATTTAAAACACCTTTTTTGATTTTTGGTAATTTGCAAATATCAACATTTTGCAAATCAAAGAATCCTACCCAAGATTTCAATGAAATCAAGACTAAAAAAATATTTTTTATAAATCCTAAACAATTTTTTTGGAATAAAATTGCTATCGGTGAAATGCTTAACAAAACCAGGCTTGTAAAAAAGTCAAGCAATCGTTTGTTGCGAGCATTTTGGTGAGTTTTGATTGAGTTTATATCGTAAGTGAAAATATCACCTGAAGTACTAATTGAATTACTACCAATAAGCAATAAGCTGTCCTCAGGAGCAATTTTGAAAGAAACTTCAGTTGTTGTTAACTCCGACATTTTATCAATAATTGTTTGATGAGAAACATCTTTTGAACAAAAAATTACTTCATCAATATTATAAATTTCAATAATTTCGTTAATTTGATTTATTGAGCCGATAAATTTTTCTAAATTAAATTTCTTAGAAAACGGAAATACAAAACCTATAAAACCAATATTATTATAAGTTTTTCTAAGTAAGTTTTCAACTCTTTCGGCTTCTTTATTGTCTCCAACTATAACCAAGCGTCGATTTTCATTGGAGGCAAGCTCAAAGATATTCACATTAAAATTATTGAAAATAAATCGTATGGCCGACATTGAAATAATCCCCCAAAAAGCACCCAAAAGAATAATGGCCCTTGAGAAACGATAAGATTCGCTTAAAAGACTATATGCTAAAAGTATAGCAATGGTTCCGATAATCATTCCCCTGATAATTTTATAAATCTTTGCGGGCCTATCGTATCCACCGCTAAAATATACAGAGAGCAACCAAACGAGGATGTAAGCCGGAATAACAATTGCGGAAAAAAGTGCAGGATAATGGCCACCGCTTGTGAAAATTACATTTTTCCCCCAATAGCTTTGAATGATTAATATTCCGAAATAAAGTAGTGCCGCATCACAAAAAGGAGGAAAAGCTTTGTGAAAGAAACGACTAAAAATTGCCAGCGATGCCCTGAAATAAATTGCCAAATGAATTAGAAAAGAAAAAAGCTTTGCATTTTTTTGCGAAAAATGTTTTTTGGCAAAAATCAACATTGCATTATAGAATGTGAACACATAGTTGATAGAACTTTTTTTTGTGCTTTCGCCCTTATAATGAATAATTCTGGTCTCAGGAAAATAATAGTTATTATATCCGGCCTCAGTTATGCGATAGGAAAGATCAATATCTTCGCCGTACATAAAAAATGATTCATCGAGAAGCCCGGTTTTATTAATAGTGTCTTTTCTAAGAAGCATAAATGCTCCTGCTAAAATATCAACCTTGTGAATTTTTTCTTTGTCGAGATAGCTAAGATGGTATTTTCCAAATATTTTTGATTTTGGAAAAAGCCTTGCAAGCCCGAAAATTTTATAAAATGCCACAAGAGGGGATGGGAGTCCTCTCTTTGATTCGGGTAAAAAATTTCCTTTTCCGTCTATCATTTTTACACCCAATCCACCCGCATCGGGGTGCAAATCCATAAATTCTATGACTTTTCTAAAAGTATCATGTTCAACAACTGTATCAGGATTAAGAAGTAGGACATATTTCCCCTGGCTTAATTTTATTGCTTGATTATTGGCGGTTGAAAAACCCTTATTATCTTTGTTTGCAATAACTTTAACACTCGGAAACTTTTCTTTAAGCATTGAAACTGACCCATCAACAGAATTGTTGTCAACGACAAATATTTCCATATCGATCTCATTACCTGCTTTTAAAACTGAATGCAGGCATTGTTCGAGAAAAAATTTTACATTATAATTGACAACTATGACAGATAATTCCATTTATGTAAATATATTTATTTGCAAACAAATTGCATTTTTTTATTTCAATTAGCGAAATTACAATAATGATTTAAATCAAGATGAAAGATCATCAAATTTTTGTTAGAGCTTTGAAGCTGAATTTTTTCTTATCAATATTGCGATTGGTATTATAATCAATTAATAAGTTGCTATTTTATTAAAAAGAATTTTATTGTAATTAGAAGAATTAATTATGCCATTTAAGAGTGAGGCATGGCTTGCGTGCTTGAGAGCTCTCTTATTAAGCTTAAAATCTTTTTCGAGATTATTATAGATTTCATTGTCGTATTCTTTTAAAAATGATGCTGAAAAATCATTTCTTTCAATAGAATTGATTGCTTGTTGGCCGGCAATTATTCCGCTTTCGATAGCATTACCAATACCTTCACCGGAAAAAGAATTCACGAGGCTTGCCGCATCTCCGCAAATAAGAAAATTTGAACCGGAAATTTCTCTTTTCCCAAATGAAAGTGGGAAATTAAAGCTTTGAATACTACCTGATATCGAGGTGTTTTTAAAGCGAGATTTTAAAGAACTGTCTCACTCAATAAGCTCAAACAAAAGTTTTTTCAAATTGATTTTTTTACCATGAATTTTTTTCAATAATACAAATTTTAGTGTTAAAAACCTTTGACATCAATCCGATATATTTTAGAAGAAAATTTTATAAAATTCTGATAATATATTTAACAATAAAAATATAAATTAAAGCCCGGTTAAAAATTCACCAATTTTATTGATAGGAAGAATATGGTCAACTTTTGTGGCAGCAATAGCAAATTCGGGCATAGTTGGAGTATGTGCTGTTTTAGGATCTTGGACAATAGTTAGTCCTCCAAAATCCTTAATGATTTTCAAACCATTACTTCCATCGAAATTTGCTCCGGTTAAAACAATACCTATCAAAGATGAACCATAAGCCCATGCAGCAGTTTCAAACATAACATCAATGGAAGGACGAGCAAAATTAACACGGCTATCGGTGGATAGCGACAATGTTTTATCTTTTTCTACAAGAAGATGAAAATTTGGTGGGGCAAAATATACCTTTCCAACTTGAATGTTTTCTTTTTCATCAGCTTCTTTAACCTCTAATTTACAAAGCTTATTTAAATATTGCGTTATATAGTTGTCGGAACTTGGGCTGAGATGTTGTGAGATTAAAATTGGGATTTCAAATGATTCCGGTAAAACTGACAAAACTTTTCGCAATGCTTCCATTCCGCCTGCAGACGATCCAATGACAATTGCTTTGTATTTATTTCCATTTTTCACAAACTTAAATATTTAAATAGTTATTTTGCGAAAAATCTTTTGTGTAGCATCAAGAGTGCTAAAATTTTCAAATCTCTTTGAAAATCGAATTTCTTCTTTTGAACCAAGTCCTAAGAATCCTCCAGTTATCAGGCTTTCTTCAAACAAATTTATTACTTTGTTTTGTAAGATACGATCAAAATATATTAAAACATTCCGACAAATAATTAAATTTACTTCAGCGAAAATACTATCGGAAACTAAATTATGATCGGCAAAAACTATGTTTTCTTTTAATGATTTGTCAAAAATCACAGAGTTATATTTTGCTGTATAATAATCAGAAAACGACTTTTTGCCTCCTGATTTTTGATAATTAAGTGTGTATTCCTTTATCCTATCAATTGAAAAAATTCCATCAGATGCTTTTTTTAAAACAAGTTGATTAAAATCAGTAGCATAAATTTGAGTCTTATCGTAAATACCTTCCTCTTTTAGCAAGATGGCCATAGAGTAAACTTCTTCACCGGTTGAACAGCCGGCATGCCATATTTTTAAAAACGGATAAGTTTTCAAAATCGGAATAACTTTTTCCCTAACCGCTTTATAGAATAAAGGATCACGAAACATTTCGGTTACATTTATTGATAAATCGGTAAGAATAAGTCTAAAGAAATTTTTGTCGTATAAAGCTTTATGCTGCATTTCAGAAATACTATTGATATTTGCAGTTCTGAGCCTGTGTAATAATCGGCGTTTTATGTGTGCATTGCTGTAATTTTTGAAATCGTAGCCGTATTTCAATAAAATGGCTTCGAGAAATAGTTTTATTTCTATATCAATATTTTCATCAACAATTTCCTTTTCGTTTTTCATTAAAAAAATTTTCAGATAAATGAAATTTTTGAAAGATTTCTATTAATTGCTAAAGTAATTTTTTTTTGTTAGGAATACTTTTGTAGTCAAGTAAATTTGCTAATCTAAATATTTTTTAATTAAATCTAATAGAAGTTGTTTTTTAATAGGTTTAGCAATATAATCGTCACAACCTGCTTCAAATGCTTTCTCGTTATCCCCATACATTGCAAAGGCAGTTTGAGCAATAATGGGTAATTTCGGACGAAACTTTTTTATTTGCTTAGTTGCTTCGTAGCCATTAATTTCAGGGAGTAAAATATCCATGAGAACCAAGTCAATTTGAGGGTTTTCTTTGCAAAAATTAATACCCTCATTGCCGGTTTTTGCCCAAATAATTTTTATTTTGAGACTTTTAAGTAAGGCTTCAATATATAAATAATTAGATTCTACATCCTCGACTACGAGAACAGTTTTGTAGGAACTAGTATTTGGAGTGTCAGACAAAGAATCGGTTTGTTTAGCTGTAGGAATAGTGTTTTTAGTGTATGACAATGTAAAATAGAAAGTTGTCCCTATATTTTCTTCCGATTCGACCCACATTTTTCCTCCAAGAAGTTTGCTTAGTTTGTAGGCAACGGAAAGCCCAATCCCTGCACCTTCATATTTACGGGTATGAGATTCATCTTCCTGACGAAAAATATCGAAAATGATTTCCTGTTTATCTTTCTGGATTCCAATACCTGTATCTTTAACATAAAACTTCATTAATGGATCATTATTAATAACTTCTTCTGAGTATCCACATTC
>Ga0222665_1001117_pt1 | contig 12986 bp, 12 predicted proteins | sample AntAcemetagen653_FD_179853 | JGI IMG/M metagenome (GOLD analysis project Ga0222665, IMG submission 179853) | Saline water microbial communities from Ace Lake, Antarctica - #653 | ecosystem: Environmental > Aquatic > Non-marine Saline and Alkaline > Saline | place: Antarctica: Ace Lake...
TCACATCTTCTTGAGTTTCCTTATTGCAGGTTGTTTCTGATCCATTTCAATTATCATTTGATGCCCCTTTCTTCTTATCTTAGTTTTGAATCTTTTTGAGTATTTGTAAAACCTCGAGATAATATCATTTGCTATCATTCCTTCAGCAAATCTTATTTGAGTATCGTTCATAAAGATGGGAAGAAGTTCAACTGATTTGATTTTTGAATTTTCAACGACTAGATCATAGATGAATGACCGTGTATCCCAGTTGTCAGCTTTTTTTAAAAATACATCTCCCATATCATAAAGGATAGGTCGATTTTTATACACTTCAATTCCCTGAAAAATATGGGAAGAGTGTCCCAGAATTGCATCTACACCAGCATCAATAGCCGCATGCGCAAAATCAATATGTTCCTGAACTGGTTCAGACTTATAGTTTTTCCCCCAGTGAATGGAAAGAACGATAAGGTCAGCCCCTTTTACTTTTTGCAGGTCTTTTTTTAGTTTTTCCAGGGATTTTTTCTTTTTGTATACAGGCATGCAGTTATATCCTGCCCTCTTTTTTTTTGCACAAAAATTGGATCCTGTAGAGTTGTAGAAAAGAAACGCTGTTTTTAGTCCATTTACTTTAATGATAAGTGGTTTTTCAGCTTCTTTTGCATCTTTTCCAGCCCCCCCAAACAACAGGTTCGCTTCTTTTAGATGATCTCTAAGATCTGATAATCCTTTTTTTCCAAGGTCAAAAGTGTGATTGTTGGCTATTGAAAAAATATCAAAACCCGAATTTTTCAATGCAGGCATAATAGATGACGGTGCATTGTAGTTGACCTTGTTAGGATCGCTAGATCTAAGTGTCGCCGTATCACTGACGACACATTCAAGGTTTGCAAAAGAAATATCAGAGTTTTTTAGATGTTCTTTTACTTTAATAAAAGAGTAATAAGGTCCATTATCTTCTACAGTTTTATGAAAATCTCTCGCACAGATAAAATCGCCTCCTGCGGAAAGTCTAATACTTTTTTTATTGTGGCTGATAAAGTTTTTTCTGCCGTCATCTTTTTTACAGCTCTGGATAAGAAATACTATTGAAATCATAAAAAGAAGAAGTAGATGGAAATATCTCATAGTCACCACCTGAAAAATTTGTTAAAGATATTACCTTCTAAACTGTCTGTCAAATTTATCAATCTAAGAAGAGGAAAGATTGACAAAAATCACCTCTACCTTAGAATGGATCAGCGTTTTTTCATTACGAGGTGACTATGAGAGCTTTATCAGGTATCAAACCGACAGGAACACTGCATATTGGCAACTATCTTGGAGCTGCAAAGCAATTTGAGATGATGCAGCAGAAAAACTATGAAGGATTCTATTTTATTGCAGACTATCATACACTTAACAGCTATCCTGATCCTGCTGTTCTTACAGAAAACACATGGAATATAGTGCTTGACTATCTTGCTTTCGGTCTTGATCCGCAAAAGAGCACGATCTTTCTTCAGTCTCAGGTTCCTGAAGTTGTGGAACTTGCCTTTATTCTTGGCAATTTCACTCCGATGGGCCTAATGCAGCGAGCTCACAGCTATAAGGATAAAATTGCAAAAGGTGAGCAGATAAATGTCGGTCTTTTTTACTATCCTCTTCTTATGACAGCTGATATTCTGCTTTATAAATCTGATGTTGTGCCTGTTGGAAAAGATCAGAAACAGCATGTGGAAATAGCAAGAGATATTGCTGAGAAATTCAATCTTCACTATCAGAAGGATGTTTTTGTTCTTCCTAAACCATATATCCCGCAAGATGTTGCGATTGTTCCAGGAACTGACGGCAGAAAGATGTCAAAAAGTTATGAAAATACAATTGAGATGTTTGCAACTTCAAAAGATTTTAAAAAGCAGGTTATGGGAATTATAACTGATTCAACTGCTCTTGAAGATCCAAAAGATCCTGAAAAATGTACAGTTTTTGATCTTTATAAACTTTTTGCATCTGCAACGGATGTGGAAACAATGGCGCAGAAACTTAGAGCCGGCGGATATGGATACGGACATGCCAAAAAGGAGCTTTTTGAGGTGATAAAAGAGTTCTTTACTCCAATGAGAGAGCGAAGAGAAGAGCTTGCAAAAGACAGAAGTTATGTCGAGAAAGTTTTGAAAGAAGGTGGGCAAAAAGCAAGAGCTGTTGCCATTGAAACGATAAAGGAAGTTAAGAAAACAACAGGATTAGTTGGAACCATCTATTGAGATTTATTTCGATTTTAATAATCTTTTTTTCACTTACTATTTCAGCGCAAGATAAATCAGATGACAGTTTTCCTTTTGAGCTAGATGGGTTTACGGAAGTTGCGATATTTTCAACAGGACTGGCTCTTTCAACGTCCTTTTTTCTTAAACCATACAGTGATCTGACGCCTGAGCAGATATCAGGTCTTGATGCCGGTTCTATTAACAGTTTCGACAGAATCTCAACCCGTCAATCGAATCATAATGCTGATATTGCAGGTGACGTTGTTGTATATTCACTTGCGGCTGTTCCTCTTGGACTTCTTGGCATTAGAAATGTTAATAAAGATCTAAAGTCTGCAATGACCTTAATGGTAATGTATGCAGAGTCAGCTTTACTGGCGAACAGTCTTGCTCGTGTGTTAAAGATATCATTCAGAAGAAAACGCCCTTTTGTCTATAACGATTCTTTTACTTTAAAAGATCAGATGAGCAGTGATAATCAGCTTTCAATGCCGAGCGGGCATACAGCAAATGCTTTTAACAGCGCCGTTTTCATGTCGACAGTTTTTACTCTTACATTTCCTGATTCAAAGTGGGTTCCTGTCGTCTGGAGTCTATCTATGTCCGCTGCTGCAACAGTTGGAATTTTGAGGATATTCTCTGGAGAGCATTATCCGACAGATGTGATTGTTGGGGCGTTGCTTGGAACCGTTACAGGTCTTGCAATTCCATTTGTTCACTGGAAAAAGAAGAAAAGCGTTGTTCTTATACCCGTTGCTGGTGACGGGTTTGCTGGTGTAAGTGCATCGGGACAGTTTTAGGGAGTGAAATTTGTCGATACTTTTAGAAGGAATTATTCTTGGTTTGACACTTGGAACGACTTGTCTTGTAACATGCGGCCCGATCTACGGGTCGCTAATTCTTCAAAAGGAAGGTGATCTTCAAAGTGGGATCAGAACGGTTTTGCTTATTTCACTTGGACGTTTTATTTCTTACGCATTTTTTGGAGTTGTCGTCGGGTACTTGGGAACTCTTATCACTTTTTTGCCTGAGAGCGACTATTTTGTGGCCGTGAGCTACATTGCGGTTGCAGTCTACATGATCTATTCGGCTTTTATTGAGCGAAGAAAGATGAAAGGCTGTTGCAGTCAGTCAAAATTGGCAAAAAAGGCAGGAAATCCATTTTTTCTTGGATTATTAACCGGCGTTTCAGTTTGCCCCGCCTTTGTTGGAGCTATTGCAAGAGGAATTGACAGCGGTGGAGCACTCGGTGGATTTATGCTTTTTACAGGGTTTTTTATTGGAACAACTCTCTACATGGTTCCGCTCAGTTTTCTTTCGTTTTTTTCCAGAAAGAAGATGTTTAGAGTCGCTGGAATTGTTGCTTCAATAGTAGTCTCAGGCTGGTTTTTCTATGAAGGTTCACAGATCATCTATGACAAGTACAACAGTTATATCTTAAACTTCACTGAAGTTGAGATCGCAGTCGTCAATGCGCATCCTGAACTTGCTCAGATAGAAGAAGTGAAAAAAGCATTTAAAACAAGTGAAATGGCAACTATCCGCTTTGATGAAATTGAAAAAACGATCAGCGAAATTAAGTCCAGAGACATACTTCTAATAACAGCTGGAAGTGTCTCAAAAGAACGAGCCGCAAAACTCAAAGAACTTGATAAGAATATCCTCCACATAATAGTTCCACCCAAAACTGAATCATTAAAAAAACAAATAGAATTTGTGAAGTATTATTCATTTAAAGCCCGCAAGACTCGCGGTTTTTTCTATACTGTGCCTGTGAAGTGATCCGGAAAATCGATTGGTGGAGACGGCGGGTATCGAACCCGCGTCCGAAAAGGGGCGCTGATAAGCCTCTACATGCTTAGCTGTCTGATTTAATAAGTGCTCAGACTCCCAGCAGCAGGATTCATCACACTGTTCCACAATTAATTTCGCTTCCTGCACCCTGCGGAGGGGTTTAGGTCGCTATCTCACTGTTTGACGCCCTGTCTGAAGCCGTGAGAAATCAACAGCAGGACGAGCAGCTTACGCTGCTAAAGCAAAATTATTTTCTGCGTTTCGTTTGTTTTGGGCTATTTACGAGGCCAGCCCACCTCGGCATGCATCTTAAAAGTTCCATCCTCCCCGTCAAAACCATGTCGTCCCCACATTTTAAAGATCGGTTGGAAACCGTTAGAAGATGGTACGCAGAAAAGGGTTTTTGTCAAATAGAACTCATCCCTCGGTCAGACTTTTCACGACAAGAAGTCTAACTGTTTTATCGGTATTGTTGGCCCAGAAACGGAGTTCACCTGGATCGACGTGGATCATTTCCCCTGGATTAACTATTTCTGTTCTATCGCCATATGTGAAAGTGCCTGTGCCTTCAATGACAAAGAAAACAACTTTGCTGGGCATGTCATGCGGTTTAAGGGCACTTCCGGGTTTAACTTCAAGCTCAAGCACTTCAAGAGCCGGCGTTTTTACCTTTGGTGTCTTGAAAATGCCTTTTAGTAATTCATCTGTGTTCACATTTGTACGTTTTATAACTTCCATCATGAGATTCTCCTCCTTAAAATAAAAGAAATAGGACAGGGGTATCTTAATTGAAGTTTTTAGTGAAGTCAAGAGGAAGTTTAGGCGAGAGTTCTTTTGACTCCAATACAACTTCCTAGTATTATTCCGAGTGTGTGATCAAACAATTTTGGAGTTTTAGCATGGTAAAAAGATTTAGTCCTGAGAAGTTAAGTGAACTTGTGAAGGAAGTTGCGACGTTGGATATGAAAAAAGAAGATAAGTTCAGGCTTCTGGTTCAGAAGATAGATCGGGAATATCCGGGAAAGCTCAACAAAAAAGGAGTTTTCGTGGATATTTAATAATGCAAATGGAGCAATGGGGATAATGACTCTTCTTTATGGCTCAATGTCTGAGTATCTTATTATTTTCGGAAGTCCCATTGGAACAGAAGGCCACTCAGGAAGATACTTCGCCAATGTTCACGATTTTATGATCGATGGTGAAATGTGGACTTATAACGAGGGCACGATTGATCGATTGGTTTTTAAGCCTGGTGATTGGGCACATCTGAAGTTCAGAAGATCGAAGGGTTACTGCATTCGTGAAGAAGGCTGGATGCTTGAATACAGCACAGGTGCAATTCCCACAATGCTTCCAATGGGTATCTGGGATAATTTGTTCAGTAATCTTGATCTTAAAAGTATGTTTCAGCTCTTCTGGCAGTATGGAAAAATGGTTGTATGGAATTTGTTGAGGGGAAGGATCTGAATAACTCCCTCTATCCCTCTTTTAAAAAGAGGGAGGCTTCTTATTATTCCCTCGCTTTGTGAAAGAGAGGGTTAGGGAGAGTTCTTAATTCGCCCTTTTAATCACATGAAAATCACCGATTGTTTCAACAAAAAGCTTCATGATCCCGCCTTTTTCTGTGAGATGCTCAAAGTCAATTCGGAGATTTGTTGGATCAGCTTTTTCAACTGTGAGGGTTTCTTTGAAAGTGTTAAAGTCTTCTTCATTTTGAAAGATGACCGAATAATGCTGAAATTCTAATGTGCGGAGCTGTTTTTCCAGCTTTTTGATCTTTTCTCTTTCAACAGGAACGAAAGAAGTGAATTCTATGCCTGAGCCGGCAAAGGTTTTATTAAGTTTTTTAAGAATGTTTTCTGCATCATAATCCTGCGTAAACCAGATCGTTCCATGCTCTTCTTCAATTTCAAGACCGACAGGTGCCGGATAGATGAGACTGAATCTTGGAAGTGGGTGAAACCCTTCTGAATACAGGATTTTAAGACCGCTCATTGAAAATCCTCTGAGCATAAATGAAACCATGTCCAGATGTCCTACAGAAACTGCTCTTCCTGTTTTTGAAAAAGTGAAGACCCATGGATCGCAGTTGCCTCTGTTGGTTTCATCATCACTTTCAGTTTTCGGCTGACTTTCAACTTTGCCGGTATTAACCATCGGCTTGATCTTTTCCATATCACAGGCGCCGCAATCATGACAGACATCAAAAGCACAGTCAGAAGTCTGCTCAAAACGATATGCTTTATCTCTTTCCTTAAGCAGAAACCGTCTGTCAATAAGAAGATCAATATGTTCAAACGGCATCAGTTCATCAGTTGATCTTTGTGCGAGAAGTTTTTGACCGTCAATTCCTTCCTTTTCCATTGCACTGTGCCAGAGCGAAAGATCAAAATGAGAATCTTCAGTCTGAAGTCCTTTCATGTTGTGTGCTACTGATTCAACAACTGCATTCAACTCTCTTCCGCCACGGGTCATATAGCCTTCGACAATGCTTATCGCCTTCTCATGCCAGCTGAGCTTGAGATTTCTCAGACTGCGAAGGTTATCAATTATAATTTTCTGCTTTGCTTTTATCTCATCGGAATTTGCCATCTTTTCCCACTGAAAAGGAGTGAAAGGCTGAGGCACAAAAGTTGAAAAACTTGCAGTGATACTTGCTTTTCTTCCGTAATTATGGGCGATTCCACATATCTTTTTAACAAGGTCTACAGTTTCATAAATATCCTCATCTTCTTCAAGCGGAAGTCCCAGCATGAAATATAATTTCACGTGTTTCCATCCGTTGCCGAATATGAGTTTAACGGAATTAAGAAGATCCTCGTTGGTGTTTCCTTTGTTGATCACGTTTCTGAGCTTTTCGCTTCCCGATTCAGGTGCAAGGGTAAATCCGCCTTTTCTGCTTTTCTTAATTGTATCAATTATCTTTTCAGTCAAACTGTCAGTTCTGAGACTTGGAAGAGATATGGAAATATCGCGACCGTATCTTCCCATTGATTCAACGAGAATGTCCTCAATTTCACTGTGATCACCAGCGGAAAGTGAAAGAAAGCCTGCTTCGTCATAACCTGATGTTTTTACAACTCGGTCAAGCATATCACAGACATTTTGAGCACTTCTTTCCCTGTGAGGACGGTAGAACATTCCGGCCATGCAGAATCGGCATCCTCTTGTGCATCCACGCATGATCTCTGTCGTAAATCTGTCGTGAACAGTTCTGAGCGCAAAAACAGGACAGTCAAAAGTAACGTCATTATCAATGTTAATATCGGTAAGAACAGCTCTTTGAACTTTTTGTCCTGAAATGGAACCGTCTTTTTCTATTGTGATCTGTGGTCTATCTTTTTCAGGGAAATAGAAACCTGTAATTTCTGAGATCTTTTTGAGTCTTTGGGCTTTATCTTTTTCAGTGAAAACGTTCATAAGAGCTTGTGCGGAAGGTTCAAGTTCACCAACGAAGGCTGCATCAATAAAATCTGTTATTGGTTCCGGATTACACATCACAGGGCCTCCGGAAATTATGATGGGATCATTGGCAGTTCTCTTTTTTGAATGAATTTCAATTCCAGCAAGATCAAGTATTCTTAAAAAACTTGGAAACTGAAGCTGATACTGAAATGAAACACAGATGAGATCAAAGTCACGGAAATCTATATCGTGCATCATTGATGTCATATTCCCGTTTGATCTTATCTGACTTTCAAAATCCAATGAGACAGCAAAACCAAAATCGGCAGTGAAACCTCCTCTCCTAAAAAGAGAGTAGAGTATCTTAACTCCTGTATGGCTCTGGGCAACCTCAAAAAGATCCGGAAAAAGTATAAGAACTTTTGGCGCGTCTTTATCTATCGGCTTTGTATCCATATTAATAAATGGTGCGTAGTACCGCCCCGGCTTTTCAATTTTTCTAAGAAGAGATGTGATCATTTCCAAAGGAATACCTCAAGTGAAACAATAAGATTAAAGAAAAAATTATCTGACTTTACGAAATATTTTCCAACTGCAGGTGCAAAAAAAAGATTTACTGACTCATGAGGAGAAATATAGACTCCCGGCTGAAGTTCAAGTGAAACAAGAGGATCGTCACCGACAGGTGCATAGACCATGGAGTAAATTACGCCTCTAAATCCGGCAACAGGAACTCCTGCACAGATCGATGCACTGCCATATCCACCAAGATAGATCTTGTCCATATTTCTGTTCGTAAGAAAGATCATATCAGCTCTAATAGTTCCTGCAACATGTTTTGAATCTATCCACTGGAAGTCAATGCCGAATGCAAGTCCGGGCTGAGCCCAGCGGTTAACCATTAGTCCGAAATTGAGGTTAATATACTCAATGAGAGGTGCGTTGTAGAGAAATTCAGATTTTTCAAGTGATATCTCAGAGGTCAGAGATGGAATTTTATTTCCTTTGATCCTTCCTTCATTTAATGCACAAAGCGTAAGAAAAGAAGTGAGGACAATAAGAAGCACAAAAACCTTTTTCATATCAGCCGGCACTCCTTATTTCTCTTAGGATCCCGTCTATAACTCTGTCAAAGAATTTTGCGTTGCTAAGTGGAGTAGAGCATTCAAGTATGAGGTCATTTTCATCTTTTTTCAATGTTGTGACAAGGCCCATATTGTCGTAGCTTTCTATCGTGAAATGAAAAAAGAAGTTCTTTTTTCTGTTGAGTCTTATGATCCTGTGCCAACTCACTTTTCAATCCTTCGGAAAATGGTGAAAGGTTTAAAATCATCATCAAGGACAACAAATTTTGAGTGATTGGCAACAGTATCGGTTGTTCCATCTTTGAGCTTAAGAATCTCGGGAAGTGTATAGTTAGAGATTTTTCCTGAGGGCTCTAGCACTTCCACAATTTCGCCTGCAAAAGTTCTGTTCCTTATCTGAAGCACGGGTTTTCCATCAATTTTTTCTTCCATTATATTTCCAAGAAATTCAGCTTCTGAATTTGAGCCTTCGCCATTGATCTGATAGTCGTCAGGTGTAACATTTCCCTTCATAAAGCCTGAACTGTAGCCTCTGTTCTTTATTCTGTTAAGAAGTTCAAACGCTTCCTGTTCACTGATATTCTCTCCGTCGAGTATTCTTCTGTGGAGTGAAACTGTTGAGGCAATGTAATGTATTGATTTCATTCGACCTTCTATTTTGAATGAATCAACTCCATTTTTCGCCAGATCCTGCATATATGAAAAAAGCGCAAGTTCTTTAGGATTGAAAAGATAGAGGCCTCTTTCATCTTCACCGACATTGATATATTCACCGGGGCGTTTTTCTTCCACGACACGGTAGTTCCATCTGCATGGATGTGTGCATTCTCCGCGATTTGCTTTTCTGCCGGTCATCCAGTCACTAATTGCGCATCTTCCTGAAAAACTGAAGCAGACAGCTCCATGAATGAAAACTTCAACTTCGGTGTCACCTTTATTCTTAGCGATCTCGACTATTTTTTCAAAGGAAAGTTCACGTGCAAGGTTTACTCTTTTTGCACCGAGTTCTCCGTAGGCATTCACCGTTTGATAGGACAAAGTGTTTGCCTGAGTAGATATGTGAAGTGCTGTCTTTATTCCGGCATTTTTAAGAGCCATAAAGACACCCGGATCGGCAACGATGAATGCATCGGCTTTACAGTCTTCCAACTCATGGGCTGTACGTATCAGTTCATCGTATTCGTTTGAATAGGGATAAATGTTAAGTGTAACGTATCCTTTCTTGCCAAGGCCGTGAAGATATTCAAGAGATTCTGCAGCGTCTTCATTAGAAAAGTTTCCTGCAAAAGACCTAAGAGAAAAGCTTTTAACACCGAAGTATATTGCATCGGCACCATAAACTGCGGCCCATTTTAGTTTTTCGGGATTTCCTGCCGGAGCAAGTAGTTCTGCCATTTATTTTTCCAGATAAATTTTCATAAGTTCGTATCGGTTATCGCCATCGTTTGGGACTTCATCAGGATTGGAGATGTTTCCACGATATTCTTCCTGATATATGCCGATATAGGGAATGTAGTAGTTGTTTTTTGAGTTCTTCGGGATATTGACCTTTAGCGGATGCTGAATGATCTGACCTTTTTTCCAGTAGGTTGTCGGATAGGTTCCTTCCGCCATAAGTTTGTCGCCTTTGGTTCTTTTATCTTTCATGTCGCCTTCTGTGTGAAGAAACACATCGTAATCTTTTTTAATATTGTCCTGTAAAGCTTTAAAAAACAGAGCAAATTCATATGTTCCGCCTTTTGAGAACTGCTTTCCATCTTTTTCCACAAGACTGCCTTTAACCACTTTGTATCCAATAAGTTCAACAACATTATCAAAGACAACGTGTGCTTTTATCATGTCAGAAGGAGTACTTTCAACGATATATTTCTTTGCAGCATTAAAATCCCTTTTCTTGCCTGGCCCTGTTACTTTAAAAAGACTGTTTCTAGCATCTTTTTTCACAAGTGTGACTTTTTTATTGATCCTTTTCATTAGAGACTTAAAACGTTTGTTATCGTTCGGTCTCATAATGACATACTGCTCTCCCGGTTTATCAAAAAAGCGCAGAACTGATTTTTCCTTATCAGTTTTTAAGAATGTAACTTCATTACGCAGAGCAAATCCTACAGATTTTCTTAACCATTTGTAGTAGTCAGCTATTGGAGCTCTTTCCGGAGAGACTTCTTTATATTTTTCAACGAGAGGTTCAATTGAGTAACGGGTAGAAATGACCGGCATACAGACGATGAAGTAATAACTCATGAATCCTGCAGTAAGAAGGAACAGTCCGTAGAACCCGTATTTTCTTATCTTTGGAGCGAATATCATTGCAAAGAGGATCAGAGCAAAAACTGTAAAAACAGAAATAACAACCGGAAGCCAGGAACTTATCCTGGGAAGAGAGCGGTTGTTGTAGAAAGTAATAATGTGAAGCCAGATGCCATATTTGTTGCCGATATCTCTTCCAATTGCTGAAAGAAGCATAACGGCAATAACCATCTCAACTTTTGTGGCGGCTTTCCAACTGGATTTCCATATTTTGTCTATGTAGTAACCGATTAGAATTGCAAGAAATGGAACGATGGGTGCGATATAGTGATAAAATTTTGTTCCTGAAAATGAAAGGAAAAAGAAAGGGCCGATCGAAAGACTGAGTATGAAAAGTTTCTTTATCTTTGAAATTGCTTCACTTTTTTCTGCAGCAAAGTGATAGATGGCGGCAGGAAGGAAGGCGCTCCAAGGGAACATCGAATATCCAAGTATTCTGATGTAGAGTGTGTGAAGGTCGTTGGGTTTATGAATGACTCCGGCAACTCTCTTGAAATGGTGAAACCAGATGAATATTCTAATAAATTCAAAGCCTTCGCTTGCCCACATGTATCCAAGCCAAGGGAAGATAACCGCAAGGTAGACAACTATTCCGATAAGGTGTTTCTTGAGGTGTTTCCAACTGAAAAACCATCCGAAATCTCTTGTGAATATCATGAAAATAAGGAGCGAAGTTCCGGGCAGAGCAACGGAAAGAAGACCCTTTGAAAGGAAGGCCCAGCCTTCAAAAAAGTAAAAGAGATAGAGATAGAGATCTCTTCTTGGGATCTTCCATATTTTATCATTTTCAGGAAATTCTACGAGATAATATATCGCCATACAAAGCAGTGCAACAGTGTTAAATCCGATAAAAGGAAGATCGACCATAACCTGTCTTGACATCATGAAGAAATGAGGAGACATCATGAGAATGAAAGTCGATATAATAGCTACTTTTCTTGTGAAAAGTCTGGTCAGAAGAATGTAAAATCCCGAAAGAGTTCCAAGTGAAAAAAGAGCGATTGGAAGTCGAGCCGTGAATTCTGAAATATGTATCTTAAACAGAGGCATAAGCATCCAGAAAAGAAAGGGCGGTTTTGACCAGAATCTGTTGGAATTTTTGAACCATAGCTTTGCAAAAGAGCCCTGAGATAGTGTTTCCCATGCAACGTGTGAATAGTGGTTTTCCCATGGATCAATAAAGAGAAAGTTCCACAGAAAAGGAATGTAAAGCAGGGCGGCAGACAAAATTATTGAGATTATGAAGAATCTGTCAAGCCTGTTTGTCCTGCCTGTACGCTTCTCGTTTATTGTGTCGATATCATTTCCAATCTTCTTTTTAATGAATGTAATCAATGTCAGGCCTCTATATTAATTTTACAATTACCTAAATCTTAGAGAAAGTAATAATATAGGCATAAAAGTCAAGAAAACCAGCGTTGGAGACAGCTTGGGAGCTTCTGATATCTTGTGGGTTTTGTTAAAAGAAATCAATGGCATTTATATGATTGATGCCGTTATTTGAATTATGGGTGAGGGTGTCCATAGAAATGACGGTTTTTTGATAATGATCCTTAATTTTTGAGAGGTTGCCAAATTCTCTTTGATAGACTTCACTGTCTGAATCTCCAACAGTCCATGCTGACTGAATATACCATCTCTTATTTTTGTTTTCAGCGAGAAAATCAATTTCTTTGTCGTCCATTTTTACTGTTGAAACTTTGTATCCACGTCGTTTGAGTTCGATAAACACAAGATTTTCCAGCAATTTTCCAAAATCTCCAGTACCACTTCCTCGTTTAAAGAAAACAGGATCATTTAAATATGTTTTTTGAGGTTTTGATGAAATAATATCATTTTTTTTAAGTGAGAAAACTGGACACTCATGAATGAAATAAGCGTTTTTTAAATACTCTATGTAATCTGAGATCGTGTGGTTTGAGACTTTTTCTCCACCAGATTTTATTATATTTGCCACCTTGTTCTTTGATAATTCATCTGATGCCGAAAAACTGAGATAATCGACAAGTTTTTTAAGTAGTGCAATATTCCGCACTTCATATCTGGAAACGATATCTCTCATTATGACAGAATCAATGGTTGTTTCAATAAGATTGTTTCTCGCAAATCTGTTACCTGAAAGAATGATCTCAGGCATTCCGCCATCTATTATGTATTTTGA
>Ga0222665_1001119_pt1 | contig 12975 bp, 6 predicted proteins | sample AntAcemetagen653_FD_179853 | JGI IMG/M metagenome (GOLD analysis project Ga0222665, IMG submission 179853) | Saline water microbial communities from Ace Lake, Antarctica - #653 | ecosystem: Environmental > Aquatic > Non-marine Saline and Alkaline > Saline | place: Antarctica: Ace Lake | collected...
CAAGACTTTCTCAACGCCTCACGGTGGTGGCGGTCCCGGTGCCGGTCCTGTCGGAGTTTGTGAAGAACTGGTGGAATTTCTTCCGGATCCTTTTGTTGTTATGAAGGATGGACAGTACACTTTTGTAAATAGTGAAAGCTCAATGGGCAGGATCCGTTCTTTTTATGGAAATGTCGGTGTAACTCTCAGAGCTTATGTTTATTTGCTTGAACTTGGAAAAGAACACATCGGTAAAGTTGGTGAAAATGCAGTTCTTAACGCAAACTATATCAAAGCTTGTCTCAAAGAACACTTCCACATTCAATATGATGAAGATACTCTCCACGAAGCAGTTTTTGATGACAGTTGGCTGCCTAACCATGTCACAACGATGGATCTTGCGAAAGCTCTTATTGATCGCGGATATCATCCTCCGACAGTCTATTTCCCGATAATTGTTCACGGTGCGATCATGATCGAACCAACTGAAACTGAAAGCAAAGAAACTCTTGATTCGTTTATTGAAGCGATGATAGATATTGCAAAGAAAGCTGAAACTGACCCTGAAAGTATTCTTAAAGCGCCACTAAATACAGCCATCAGTCGTCCTGATGAAACAATTGCCGCAAGAAAACCTGTTTTGAAATACTGTTCGGAATCTGATTGATCATAAACGACTTTCCCTGTTTATTCCTAATTAAAACGGTGTGTATACACTTTTCGCCATGTAATGTTTTTCTGCTAATTCTGCGTTGACATTGCGGTCTGTCTAAATAAAATTAATACTGGCGTGCCGGAGTGTTTTTCTGTTTTGGGGAGGGCGTTTTGAAGAAGATCCGTTTTATTCTGTTTCTCTCTTTTTTTCTTGTTGTCGGCTGTGGAGATGGTTCAGGTCCCAAGTTTTCTGATTCCGAAGCTATTTCTGATAATGAAAACGAAACAACGGATGATCTCAGTTCTGACGAAGTTTCTGATGAAATTCAGAATGACAATGGAACTTCTGATCAGAATGAAGTCAAAGATGAAGAAGTCGATGAAGAAAGTACAGATCCGGATAAAAACGATGAAACTGTCGATGTCGATGAAGTTCCTGATGATGGTCCGGAATGCATCGTATCTGAGTTAAAATGTGAAGGAACTGTTCTTTATTCCTGTGATAACGGAAGCTGGATAGTTGAAAAAGACTGTCTTGATGAAGATAAGCTTTGCAGGAACGAAGCATGTTTTGCTCCGGGAGTTGATGATCCCAGACTTGACTTTGTAGGCCCTCATTACGGTGGAGACACGATCCTTATTCTGAATACTTCGGCTGACGGTTACACGGAATCATTTTCAGGAACACTATCTGCGGGTGTTGTTGCAAGCCCTGAAGTCAAGAATAATAAAAAGCTTCCTTTTCAGATAAATGATCTGAGACCTCCAATGCCTGATCTGGGTAGGCCACTCTGGCTTACTGACACCAGTAAACGTCTTGAACCAAAGATTTTTTCTGTTGGAGATACGGATAGTTTTAACATCTATAATTTTTCCACTGGAGGCCGGGAGGTTGTCAATGCAGAGCTAAAATATTCAGGAACAAAAGTAGAGATCTGGCTTGTCTCGGATGTTACTTTTTCAGATGAAAACATTCAGGCAGTTGCCCAGGAGTTCGAGACAAATATTTATAACCTTGTGACGACAAACTTTTATGATCCGCCTGATGTTGATGGAAATGGAAAAGTGTCAATACTTCTTGGAAATCTCGGTGGCCCCGGTGGATATATTACATCAGGTGATTTCTACACAAAAGATCAGAATCAGTACTCTAACTTCAGGGATTTACTCTATATTGAAACAGCAAGAGGGGTCGATAAGATCAACAATGTTATTGCTCATGAGTTCCAGCACCTTTGTCATGCCAACAGAAACCTGCTGGTGGAAGGAGATTGGGATTCAAACAATATGTCCTACACATGGATAGATGAGGGTCTGGCAATGGCTTCAATGTATTTTTTTCAGGGAAAGCAGCAGGTTGAGACATATGTTCTTAACAGTCCGGCATATACTTCGATAAGAGACGGAAACTCGTTTATTTTCTGGGATACGACTGACTCGGATAAAGTTCAATCTGACTATGCAATGACATATCTGTTCTTTCAGTATCTTAGAATTCAGTCGGGAAACGATGCAACGATATATAAAGATATAATCGAGTGTACAGCAAATGACTATACCTGTGTCGAAGATGTAATAAAGGAAAAAGTTGATCCGGATATGGATTTTGGAGAGTTTCTCACCAACTTCAGGATAGCTCTTGTTTTAAACGATGCTACAGGTCCTTATGGTTTTGGCGGAGATGATGATTTTGAATTCACGATGCAGTATTTTACTGGTCCATACACTGCATTAAGAGGCGGAGGCGGGCTTTATATAGAGTCAGAGTCTTTGTTTGTAAAACCATCAGACGCTGGAAAGAATACTATCTTTGTAGGAATTATGACCGGTGATGGAGAAATGCCTGATGACGGTGATATTGATGACAGCGATATAGGTGCGGACACAGACACTGAAACTCCGGATGCTGACCTTCAGCCTGACTTAACTTCCATCTATGATATAAAACAGACGGTAGCTGACGAAACGGAAGTCGTTTTCACAGGAATTGTTGCTGCCGTTGACAGCAAATCGTTCTTTGTCCAGACGGATCCCGATGAATATGATGCTGTCTTAAATGAAAAGTACAGTGCGGTATTTGTCTATATCAATGACGGGACAACAACGTCTTTTGGCATTCCTGTATCAGGAGATGTCGTTGAAGTGTATGGTACTAAAATAACTTATAACGGTCTTGTCGAAATTTCTGATATTACTGATGTTAAAGTTACAGGATCAAAAACTATTCCTGCACCGGTTTCGGTCACTCCGGCCGATGTTCAGAGCTTTGAATATGATGGAGTTCTGGTTGATGTTGGGAACGTAACGGTAACTTCGGAGTTTGATGAGTATAATTCATTTGTAGTGACTGATTCACTGATCGTGGCACCTGATATTTTTCAGCTTTCTCCAGCACCTCAAATTGGTGAAGTTTACAGTGTCAAAGGTGTCATGAAGTATTTCTATAATTTTCATCGTATCTATCCACGAAGTTCATCAGATGTTGTTAAGCAGTAACTGATCTCAAAGTTACATAATTCTAAAATTGCTTTTCCATCAATAAACTATAAAATTCCGTGTGTGCTTTTTTTATTTGCGGGGATTTCATGTATCTTTTGATCTTCAAAGGCGATAGACATCTATTTTCTTTCTATATAAACAGTGCAAAGAAGAAAATTACTGTTGGTGGCAAGGACGGAGACATTCTTTTTCCTCCTGAAATGAAGCGCGTGGAACTTACAATGAGAAAGGAATTCAACTTTGAAAAGAAAGACTACTCATGGACCCTTTATCCTGTGAGCGGGAACTTCAAAATGAACAAGGAAAAAGTGGATGGCGGAGAGATTTTTGAAGATGATGATGTCTTTTCCACTGGCGATTATTCTTTTTCTTTTTCTCCGATCTCAAATCTGTCTGTTTTTGCCAAAAGTGAAGAAAGTGCGAATTTTGGCAATACAGTGATAGTGGAAGATGATTCTACGGAATTTCATAAAGTTGTTTTCACTTTTGCAGGAAAAGACAGGGTTTTTAACTATCGGGAAGATCGTGAAATAAAGATCGGCAGAAAAAATGCTGATGTGAATGTTGGTTTTAACGAAGTTTCTGAGGAACACGTTCTTTTTAAGATGAGAGCCAATGGGATTTATTTCTGGAGCAAAGGCAAGAACGGAACGTGGGTCAACGGAGTAAATGTTGAGAATGGTCTGCTTGAAGAAGGAAAATATCATTTTCTTGTTGCCGGAAAGCATGAAGTGACCGTTAAGATAAGCAGGGAAAAGAGCAGCGAATCATATTTTGTCGGTTCTCTTGCACCATTTTTTGATAAGATCGAAGAATGGCTCAATCAGCCGGTTCTTTTTGCCAATCATCCGATAATACTTCTTACGGGTGAAAGTGGAGTCGGAAAGGAAGTTTTTGCAGAATTTATCCATAAAACTTCAGGAAGAAAGGGCAAGTTTGTCACATTTAACGCGGCAAGTATTCCTGAAAATCTTGCTGAAAGTGAGTTGTTCGGCACGTCAAAAGGCGGTTTTACCGGAGCAGAAGAAAGAGACGGAGCATTTCTCACGGCTGATGGCGGGACACTTTTTCTTGATGAAATCGCAGAGATGCCCATCAATCTTCAGTCAAAACTTTTAAGAGTTCTCGAAGATTGGAAAGTTAAAAAAGTCGGTCAGAGTGGAAACGGCAAAAAGGTTGATGTTAATCTGGTGCTTGCAACGAACTGTGATCTGGAAAAAGCCGTTAAAGATCAGATTTTCAGGAAAGATCTTTTCTACAGGCTGACAACGCTACACGTTAATATTCCTCCTCTTAGAGAAAGACCTGAAGATATTCTTCCTCTATCAAAACACCTTTATCATGGTCTTTGTGGAAGAACGCTGAAGATCGAGGATGTGGCAGCTGAAAAAATGAAAACCAGACCTTGGAATGGAAACGTCCGTGAACTGAAAAGTGTTATCACGAGATTTGCCTATACCGGTAGTGATCTTCTCAAAGTTTCCGATCTTTAAGATAAGTGAGTCTAACTATAATTCTGCAATTAACTGTAATCACAACAATAAAGGGTTTGGCATGATTTTTGCCTAAGGGAATAAATAGAAAATATGGAATGTTTTCGGGTTTGTAGATGTTGTTGATGTATTAATTTCTTTTTTTATGGGAGAAGAGAATGAATATTGAAGTGAAAGGGGTCTCAAAGTCTTTCGAAAGTCCTGATGGATCAAGGGTCGATGTTTTAAAGAATGTTGGGTTTTCTCTTGAAAAAGGTGCTGTTCTCAAATTGAATGGTGCAAGTGGTTCAGGGAAATCAACGCTTTTAAACATTATTTCAGGATTGCTTTTGCCGGATAATGGAAGTGTGACAATCAATGGCACAGAGGTTAACTCTCTAAAAGAAAGTCGGAGAGATAATTTCAGAGCTGAAAATGTGGGCTATATCTTTCAGACATTTAATCTGCTTTCGCCTTTTAATGTTATGGAAAATGTCTATGCTCCATCTGCTTTTGCAGGAATTCTGAAGCCGGGATTTAAAGAAAAAGCGATCTCAATTCTTCAAGATGTGGGTTTGAAGGGACACGAAAAGAGTATGCCTTTTCATCTTTCTGTGGGACAAAGACAGAGAGTTGCAGTGGCGAGAGTTCTTTTTACTGAATATCCACTTATTCTTGCTGATGAACCGACTGCAAGTCTTGATAGAGTTTCATCTGAAACAGTTCTTAATTCGCTTCTTAAATGCCGTGATAACGGATCAACAATAATATTTGCTTCTCATGATCCGCTTTTTGACGGACTGAACCCTGATATGATTTTTGATCTTGAAAAGGGAGGTCTGTTATGAAATCAGGATTTATTTTAAAAGCCGTTATGCACAACCTTAAACATAGAAAAGGTGCTTTTCTGATCTCAGTTTTTGCAATTGCCTGTGCCTTTACTTTTTTGAGTGCTGTCGGATCAGTAACTTTCGGACTTGCTGCTTCTGCTGTAAATAGTGCTTTGAAGTTCCCTCTCATCGTTGGTCCTGAAGGTTCGAGCGACACCCAGCTTGTTATGTCAACTATCTTTGCTGTTGATAAACCGGCAGGAAAGTTCAAGTGGGACATTCTTGAGGAGCTAAAAAAAGACAAGAGGGTTGTTAAAGCGTTTCCTCTTTGTAGAGCAGACAGTCTAAAAGGTGTTCCCATGATAGGTGTCAATAATGACTTTCTTAACTATGTGAACATGGGCTATCTGGACGTTAAGGAAGGTATTGATACAGAAAATATTTTTAGCGAAACAGATGTTTTCAGAGCTGTTTTTGGATATAAGGCTGCAGAAATGTTTGGAATGAAGGCAGGCACTGTGTTTACGGGAAGCCATGGGGCTGTTGGAGATGAAAGTGCCAGAGCTCACGATGAAGAAGCCTACACAGTTGCCGCAATACTTAATCCGATCAATGGGCCTGAAGATTTTCTTATTTATGTTTCTACTAAATCTGTTTGGCAGATACATGAAGCTGAGACAGAAAATCTGCCGATGGATGTTAAAACGAATGAGCTTTCAGCTGTTCTTGTGAAAACAGTGAATCCTGTTGCAACATCACAGCTTGAAGGCGAGTATTCCTCAAGAGATGGCTGTACAGCTGTTGATACAGGAAAGACAATAAGAAGGGTTGTGCAGTATATGAACAAAGCCGAGAATATTGCAGGATTGTTCAGTTATGGAACGCTTTTAATCGTCCTAGTGATGGTTTTTGTAACTATTCTGATGTCTATAAATGAGCGGAAGAAAGAGATGGCTCTCATGAGAACGCTTGGAATTAGTCGAAGATCTATATCGCTAATGGTAATGATCGAAACAATGATAATTACTATTATGGGAGTAGCCCTCGGTGTTGTTGTTGGACATTTTGTTCTATTGTATTTTAAACCGCTTATTGATATGAATCTCGGTATTAATCTGGAGCCTTTTATCTTTACATCTATTGAGGTGCAAGGTATATTCCTCACTCTCATTGCAGGTCAGTTGCTGGCTTTGCTGGGAATGTTGAGAATTTATCGTATGAACCTGATAGAAGAGGTAGCCAGAGATTAGTATGTCCCTAAAATCAAAAAAAATCCTAAAAGTAGTATTATTTCTTCTTGGCTTAGCTTCAGTTGTGCTTGTCGCAATGTTTCTTCGCCCTGGCAATGAAGATCTTGTCCCTAAAGCATCAAAGATTCCCGAGCAGAAGACTATTATTGATGAAATGGGAGATCTTTCAAAGCTGAAACCGCTTCCAAACACAGGTGAAGCTCCCGGCAAAAAACTTGGGGATGTCCCGCTTGATAGAGCTGTTGTCTCTCAGAGAATGCAAAAAGAAGAAGATCCTGACAATAAAAAAGAAGAAAATGATCCTCTGTGGAGCAGAAGAAAACAGGAAGAAAATGGCAAGATGTCAAACGACTTCAGTATGCATAAAGGAATGGCTGTTCACGCCAGAGACGCTGTTGATACAAGTAGCTTTAACAGTAACGGATATCCCGTTTTAGATGCTGATTTTTCAAAAGTACGTCCTCTTAATTTCAGAGGTCTTAAAAAAGTTTATACATACTTCAGATTGAAAGACAGTTTCCCTGAAGTGGTCCTTAAATCATTAAACGGGTCAGCAGTTGAGATGGTGGGAGCGGTTATGCCGGTTGAGAAGATACCTGAAGATGGTGTTTTTCCTTCCTTCTGGCTCTCAAATCCTGTGATAGTTCTTGCCGGATGTGTTTTCTGTAATCCTCCGACTCTTGCCGATATTGTTTATGTTGAAAAGAAATCGGGAGAGACCCCTTTTTCAATAGATAGAGAAAAGCTTTTTAAGCAGGTTGTTCTGATCAAAGTTACCGGTAGATTATTTTTCGGTCCGGAATCAACTGGTGATCAGACCTATCTTTTCAGTATAGAGGCAAAATCTGTCGAAGTTTTAAATTAAAGAAATTGAGCAGTCGGAATGGATACCCTTAATAACTGGCTGTAACTACGAAAGAAAAAAGTTTGGATAGAATATTGCTGAACTGAAAGATTGTAGAAATGTTCATTAACAATTGACTTATTTATTACTTTTTACTATTTTAACCCAGTTTGAGAACAAACGGGCGTTAGTAGATTGCAGAAAACCAAAATCAACATGATGTTTATCAGGATTTATATTATAGGAGGAAAAAGTGAAAGTATTTAAAATGTACTTTCTGGCTCTCCTGCTTACGGCTTTCCTGCCATTGACTGCTCAGGACGTTGCTGAGACAGAGGATGGTGAGACTGTTAAGGTGGAAAAAGAAGAAGCCACCGAAAGCAGTGAAGAGGTGAAAGAGGAAGACAAAGAAGCTGACAAAGAGGAAGCTTCTGCAGAAGATGAAAAAGCTGAAGGTGAAAAAAAAGAAGCAAAGGCAGAAGAAAAGCCTGCTGCTGAAGAGAAAAAGCCTGAAGTTGCAGAAAAAAAAGAGGCTAAAGTGCCGGAAAAACCTTTAGAGTTAAAGGAAGAGAAAAAAGAAGAAGTTGTAGCAGATGCTACTCTTAAGATCGAAGATGAGAAAGATGGCAAGGATTCTGAAGAAGAAGAAAAGGACAAGGATCCTAAGAAATTCGGCGTGAGCGTTACCAACGGTTTTTCTCACAATGTTGCAAAGGAAAGAAAAAGTTTTGCATACAGCTTAAGTATTGGTGCAAGTTACCAGCTTCCCTGGAAGATCGGAATGAATGCCGGGGTCGGCCTCAGTGCAATGTACAGGTATGATCTTGATGAAGCAGCTCCGATGGAAGATGGAAGTCAGTCAACAGGAAAGGTTGAGGAAGGAGCTTTTGACGGAACTCCGCTTAATATCGGTTTTAGCAGAGCCTTTCCTCTTTTCTGGGATATAGGTTCTTCAATAGGTATTAATGTCTCACTTCCTTTTACTTCGACTGAACTTTGGGAACAGTATAACATCTACGCAATGCTTTCAGCGAGTGTAGGTGCCAGACGTGCGTTCAAAGTTGCAAAGGAAACTTCAATCAAATTTGGGCTTGGATTTAGCTATACAAAGACATTCTCAAAGTATGATTATGCTTGGGATGACTTTCAAAACACTATGATGAGTCCTATTTCCGAACACACTCTTGTGCCCGGAGCATCGCTTTCTTTTAAATACAAGGATCTTGGACTTTCAGTCGGTGGGTCATTTAGTATTGGAAAGTTTGCCACTTCCAGTTCATACAACTATGATGACGGAACATCATCATATACAGAATATCAGGGATGGCACTATGGATTTTCATTCAGAGCATCAGCTGACTATTCCATTAAAGATTGGAATATAATGCTTGGTGTAATGACTAATGCACCTGACAAAGAAAGTGGCGGATATGTCGGATATGATGAAGTAGCAGGAGATCCTAATGTGAAAGATCCTTCTGCAAATTATCCTTTTAAGGGTAAATATACCAGAGTTTTTGCTAATATTGGCTATTCATACAGTTTTTAACTAAGGAGGTTTTATTATGAACTTGTTCAAAAGAGCTTTTTCACTGCTCGTTGTTCTAATAGTTATCATGGTCGCTGTATCATGTACTACAGAACGTGATGCAGTTGACAAAACGCCTGAGCTCTCTCTTGACAAAAGATTGTTCGAGGGTGAGTTTTTCCTCCGTCAGACTATTACACGACTGCCTTACACAGCAGATTATGCTTTTATAGGTGAGTCAAATGACGGAAAGATCGTAAAGTGGAAAATTACTAAAAATTGGCTTGTTGCATACAGCATTTGGGACAAGCTTAATGTTATCGACACAAATGAAGCGGTTGATGTTAATGAAACACCGATCGTTGCTTACATGATTGCTGGTCACTATGACATCGTTCCTGCAGAAAATCCAACAACTGGAGAAGCTATGCCTGTGCTTTCAATGAACACAGACAGACCTTGGAATGAAAGACGCTACATTCTTCTTGCAGACGAATCAAGAAGTGGCGTCAGCAATTACGAGCTCAAGTATCTCAGAATGACTCAGGAATGGGGTGCTCCTTTTTACAAAGCAGGACTTACAACTGCAAGTGACTGGGAATTCTATTCACATGACGGCACTTTTATTGTTCCTAAGGATTATCGCGAGAGCACAGCTATTGCAAGCGATGACGAAAGAATGGCAAAAGAAGTTGAATGGTTTCAGTTCTACTCGACAGAGTATTTTGAGCCAATTAACAGCTGGGGCGGTATTTACACAATGGAAGATGTTAATGAATTCATTGGAAACGAACCTTCACAGGTTACTTACCGCTATGTTTTTTCAAAAGTAAACAGAGACGTTATCGGAAAAAGAGATTATGACTTAGCTACAAGAGAGTTCTTATGGAAGAAGGGTTCAAAAGACAATGGTTTCAGACCTCTTGAATTCCAGGATGAGCTTTTCCGTGAATTTGGTTATTTCACAAATAATTTCAAAGGTTATGATAACTATCATGGCTACAAGGATGACAACTATCATATTCTTGCTAATTACTGGAATTCTGCATGGGCAGACGCTGATAAGAAATGGAATTTCATATGTGAAAAAGGCGAAGATTACAATACCTGTCTTGAGAAAGTTAAATATCAGCAGAAAGTAGTTTTTGTTGCTTCACCTAAAACTCCTCTGCGTATGATCCCGATCGACTGTGCAATCGCAAAGGACTATAACTATTCACTTCTCGGAGCAAGATATGCCGCTATGAATCCAGGCAGTGACCCCCGTGAATTTGATAAATGGTACCTTGAGAATTATACAAATGATTTCTTTACCACAGTTGATGGAGCGAAAGTTCGTGATAATTACTGGTATATGAGTGACCTTAATGATTCTAAGAATCCGCATAGCAACTGGGAAGAAAAATGTTTCCTTCCTGAAAAACATGCATGGATTCAGAACTGGGACGGATCATTTATAGATGAAGAAAGCGATGATGTTGCTGCTGTTGTTGAACAGTATAAGAACGAAATGGTCGTTTTCATTAAAAACTCAGTTGAAGCTTATCTTCCTAAAAGAGACGGCAACTCTCTCTATGGATATGACAATTATTACAACTTGTCTTCAACTAGCCGTGAAAATGCGATAAAGATATGTGTTCTTCCTGAAGAGGCAAATCTTTACACAGGCGAAAAAGCTATGGTTTTTGAGACCTGTCACAAAAATAATGAAAAAATGGCTGAACTCTATGTTGATGATAACGGCCAGGGTGAATGGAGAGGCGATCGTTGGGACTGCCAGATTTATGATGAAGCTGAAGACTGTCCTGAAGGATATGTTGAAGCAAAGGCAGCCTGTGTTCTTAATAATGAAAGAACATGTGAGATCGAAGACGGTAGCCCGGTTCTTCGTCACAGATATGACAATGGTAATGCTAGAGCTGCCCTTATTAACTGGGTAGACACTCCTACAGATTATGGTATTCTCGGTGTTTCTCAGTGGAATGTTAATCCTGAGACAGGAATGTCAATGGGTGGTGGATCAAACATCGCCGGTTCTGTTCTTGCATGGGTAGTAACAAGAGCTCTTGATATGGCCAGAATGGTTATGGATAGTGATGATCCTGCTGCTTGGGATTGGGCTGATCTTGTTAATCCTGACTACACGAAATATCCTGAAGTTATGTGGGATAACAACCCTGACACCTATGAGCCAAAAATTGCTGGTACTGGTAGAATTGTTAATTCAATGAGCATGATCAACCAGAAAAAAGGAACTCTTGATCTGGGTATGTCTTTAGAAAGTCAGAACGGTGTTTTAGAAGAGTATAGTAAGGACTATTTAGCTAAAACACAGAAGTATGACAGATTCGATTTCAGTAATATTAAGGATAGTAAATGGGAAAGTAAGATGGTTCCTTATTCAATTAAGAGAGCTCTTTTTCCATGGGCAGATCCTGCTGACAACCCATCTTATACCGATGCTGAGAGAGAGATTATGGAACCATGGTATGGTGGAAAAGCTCTTCTTAACGCTGAAATGATAAGAATGATAGATGCCAGAGCTCTTGACTTTGATTTTGATGAAAGTTTTCTTGACGGATCGATCATTAGTTTTATCAAAGAAAAGCAGGCTAAACTTCAGGCATCCAATCCTGATTGGAATGATAAAGACACAGGATCAGAAAAATACAAGAATGATCTTCTCTATTCCATCTACAATGAACTTGAGAAACTTCTTTACAAGGGAGTTGCTCAGCACGAGATGGGACACACAATGGGTCTTCGTCACAATTTTGCCGGTTCATCAGATGTAAACAACTATCTTGACGGATACTATGCTTCAAGAAATTATCCGGCTATGATGGAAGGTGTGAAGAACCTGGTTAAAGAAGCTGCTGCTGATGGTGTGGATCCTGCACTTGTCGGAGACAGAGTCTGGGAATACAAAAGAAGCTTTGAATCAGACATTAACTACTACACCTATACTTCTGTTATGGATTACCAGAGAGAAGCTTATATTCATGCGGGTGGCCTTGGTAAATATGATCACGCAGCATTTAAAATGGTGTATGGCCGCTCAGTTGAGCAGTATGCTGTTGCTGGCGGTGAAACATATGGTCCGATAGTTAAAGAAGGTGATAGCAACGATCCTCATCCGGAACTTGTTAATCCGCGTAGAGATCCGAAATATCCTGATTTTGTAAGAGTTAACACTCCGTTTATTAATGAAAAAGATGGAACTCTTATTAAGGTCGACCATCCAAGAGAATTTGTTGAGTATTATGATGTTCTTGGCGAAAAACAGAGTATAATGAGCCCAAGATACAAAAGAACTCTTCTTGGAAACCCACAAAGGGATGAAGATTCATTGGATCTTCTGTGGCAGCAGGACTGTGATGGAAATGATCCGACTCAGTACTATTGTGAAGGAGATACAACATATCTCATAAATGATGGTGCTAATTATAAGTATGTGTATGTTTCAGATGAAAAGTCTCGTGAAGTACCTTATGGAAACACATTTGATGCCGGCTACACTGGTGCAGACATCGTTAGACAGATGATCGACATGGATGACATGTATTACTACCTCAGATTCTTCAGAAGAGGAAGTCCTAAGTTCAGAGAGTTCAGAGGTAGAACTGCTATGAAGATGGTATATGACTCTCTTCTTAAACAGTATAAGTTTGTACACTTCCTTCTTGATTATAACTTCTTTGCTTATGGCAAGTGGTTCTCCCATATTCCTTTGTGGAGTTCAGAAGATGGTTGTGGAGAAATGCAGGTTGCAACAGGCGAAGGTAAATTCACAGCTGTTCCTGATAATATTTGTAAAGAACATTCTGCAGCACTTAAGGGTGTTGAGTATTGGATAGATCCTCTTTCAGGTGACCTTCGTCAGGTAACCCCTATGGGTTTTGCTGATCATGCATTAGCC
>Ga0222665_1001127_pt1 | contig 12911 bp, 11 predicted proteins | sample AntAcemetagen653_FD_179853 | JGI IMG/M metagenome (GOLD analysis project Ga0222665, IMG submission 179853) | Saline water microbial communities from Ace Lake, Antarctica - #653 | ecosystem: Environmental > Aquatic > Non-marine Saline and Alkaline > Saline | place: Antarctica: Ace Lake...
TCACGTCCTCAGGCAACCTCCTTGTGAAGATATCCACAGCTTCTTCCACCATCTCCTCGAGGACCTGTTTGGCAGGTTTAATTTCGTGGATAAGCCCCGAGACCTGCCCTGCCAGCCCCCCCACGTGATCCATTTTATCGGCTTCGATAAATCTCCAGAGGAGCGCGGAAGATATAAGGACCTGGATGGGGAAGGGAAGTGGTTCGAGTCCGGAACTATCCCAGAGCTTGTGAAATTTGTTATAGTTAGCCCGCAAGGTCTTGCCGGTATAGGCCGTACTGACACGGGTGCCTTCATCAGTGGAATCGAGTATACGCTGCTTATTTACGTCCAGGGCTCCCCCCTCATCTGTGGCCAGGAAGCGGGTCCCCACCCATATACCCACACAGCCCATGGCTAATGAGGCCGCAAGACCACGGCCGTCGCCAATACCGCCGGCGGCAAGGACTGGCACAGAACCCGCCACATCAAGGACCTGAGGCAATAGGGCCATTGTCCCGATCCGTCCTGTGTGTCCCCCGCCTTCGTGGCCCTGTGCCACAAGAAGGTCTGCGCCTGATTTGGCGATACGGCGACCGTTTTTGGTGTTTCCGGTAATCCCGAGGACCTTCATTCCCACAGCATGGGCGTCTTCAACCATAAAGCCCGGATTACCCAGCCCCGCACAAAAGAGGGGGATCTTTTCTTCAATGCACACCTGGATAGCTTCCTTGGGACGCATGGTTGTAGTATTCATTTTCAGCATAACGTCAACGTCAGGAAGTCCCATCTCTTTCTCTATTTTCTTGAACCATTTTAGATGAGGCTCCGGTAATGTCTCAATGACCTGATTGAGAGGCAGCGCCTCTATCCCCTCCATGGCCATAGCATCTCTTGTGGCAAGGCGCGCAGGCAGGAGGAGGTCAACACCGTAGGGTTTGTCCGTCTGGGCCTTGATCTCCCGAATGGCCTCCCTAAGCTCATCAACGGTAAAACCGCTTCCTCCAAGCACCCCGAGACCGCCGGCCTCTGAAACGGCCACAACCAGTTCAACAGGTGCCCCCCCTTCTTTTCGCCAATAAGTGTAGGACCCATTCCTGCGCTCAAGATGGGATATTCAATCCCCAGAATGTCACACAGTTTCGTTCGAAGTACTTTTTTCCCCATATAATGCTCCTTTCCTGAAAACGATATGATTTGTTAATATTCTCAATCTTCCGCGCTTATCTGCCCAATTACGACGGTAGCAGGACCTTAAATACCAGACCCGGCAATATACCAAAAAGGATGATAAGGGCGGCCAGGAATCCACCCCATAGGAGGCTGAAAACAGGATAAGGTATTGGGGCCGGGGACCCTTGGGGTGCCTCCTTTGTGTAGGCATGACGAACCAGGTTAAGATAATAATAGATGGAGATGGCGATATTGGCCGCTGCTATCACGACGAGCCAGTTATAACCGTGATTCCATGCCGCTGTCAGGAGGAAAAGCTTTCCCATGAAGCCTGCTGTGGGTGGTAGACCCACCAATGCCATTGCCCCCACAGCTAAGACAAGAGCAAGACCGGGGGCGCGCTTATAAAGCCCGTTAAGATCATCTAATTTGAGATTCCTGCCATCTGTGGCCAATCTGCAGATAACCCAGAAGCAGGCAAAATTCATGATGACATAGATGAAAGCGTAAAATGCTGCAGCGGCCACCCCTTCTCTTGTGCCTGCTGTCAGGCCTACCATGACATATCCTGCGTGGGCTATGGTGGAATACCCCAACAAACGCTTAACGTCTGTCTGTACCAGGGCGGCCAAGTTGCCATAGGTGATGGATATGGCGGCAAACAGGGCTAAAATGGTAGTAATTTCAAGGCCTGGCTTCAAGAGCATTGAGAGCCTGATCAGCACAACCACTGCGCCGAGTTTGGGCAAGGTTGAGATATAGGCCGAGGTCTCGTTGCTCGCGCCCTCGTACACGTCAGGGGCCCAGAAATGGAAGGGGAAGAGGGCTAATTTAAACAGAATCCCGCAGAGGAAAAGGGTCAGCCCTGCAACGGCCATTGGGGCCTCGGACCAGGCCCACGGTTTTTGCATCAAATCTATGAGGTATGTGGTGTGCTGTGATGCCAAGATAAGGGAAAAACCGAACAGGCCGATTGCAGTTGCCGCTGCCCCGAAAAAAATATACTTGACGGCCGCCTCGGCTGCCTTTTTTTCCCCGGACCTGAGCGGCACCAAAGGGAAGAGGCTGAAAGAGGCGAGTTCCAAGGCCAAATAGATGCTGATAAGTTCCACGCACGAGGAGAGGATCATCAAACCCCAGGCAGAGAGGGCCATGAACATAAAATACTCACAGTGCTTTTCCTTCTCTAAGGTCGGCTGCCGGGTTGCGTTTAGCACTGCTACTGCAAATCCAAAGGACACTGCAAATTTAAAGAACTGTGAGAGTGGATCCACCCGGTAAGACCCAACAAGGATAAGGCCATTTAGATCTAATGATTCCGCAGATATCAAGATCCCCACACCCGCGCACCACGGAAGCCATTTCCCGACCCGGGGCATCCAGGGCTTGTCAGCGATGGTCTGGATGAATAAGGCTCCGATAAGGAAGAGCTGATACAACTCAGGTATGATCAGGTCTAATCTGAACTCCACGGTTAAGGTTTCTCCCTTTCTTGAATATCGAGTTTGCTATCACCAATAATAACGCCCGGGTTTGTTGCCACACCTGTAATTAAGGGCTTGCTCTTAAACTCCACTGAGAGATTATTAAGCGTAGGGTTCATAACCTTGAAGAATAGTGTCGGCGCGAGTCCGATGTAGAGGACAAGAAACGCAAGCGGGAGAAGATAGGCCCATTCTCTCACATTCAAATCCTTCCACTCCTTTGCATTACAAGGTTCTCCCCAGGCCATTTTTTGCGTTGGGCGAAGCATGTAGGCCGCAGCTAACACCGCTCCGGGAACGACCAGGGCGCCAACCCATATATTTCTTTCAAATGCCCCCACAAGTACCAGGAATTCACCTACAAAATTATTGGTTCCGGGAAAGGCAAAACCGGCAAAGGCCATGAATCCCCAGAACCCCATAAAGGCGGGAAGATACTTGCCAAGCCCTGAGTTCTGACGTACCTCATAACTGCGGCTTCGTTCATAGAGAGCGCCTGCTAAGATAAAAAGTGCTCCAGTGGTAATACCGTGGCTGAACATCTGAAAAAGCGCTCCCTGAAAACCACGTACACTAAAGAGAAATATACCCAAGGTGACAAAACCCATATGCGCAACTGAAGAATAGGCGATGATCTTTTTGATATTTGACTGGCCGAGCGCCATTAGCCCTCCATACAAGACAGAGGCAATGGATAAGGCTATCATCATGGGCGCCAAATATTGACTTGCGAGGGGAGCCAAAGGGAGGGAAAGGCGCAAAAAACCGTAGGCCCCCATTTTGGCAAGCACTGCGGCGAGAACCACGCTCCCTGCAGTGGGGGCCTCTGCATACGCATCAGGGAGCCAGGTATGAAAAGGAAACATTGGGACCTTAACGGCAAAGGCAAGTGCCATAACAAGAAATGTCCAGATCTGAAAACCAAAGGGAAAATCCCTCCCCATCAGCTCAGGGATAGAGAAAGTCCCTCCTTCAATCCTAAAGGCGATAATGCCCACTAACAGGAGGGCGCTCCCGGCTAAGGTGTAAATGATGAACTTCAAAGAGGCATATTGCCGATCAGACCCGCCCCATATAGCTATAATTAGATAAATGGGAATAAGTGTCGCTTCCCAGAAAAGGTAAAAGAGGAGTAGGTCCAAAGCTGAGAAGAGACCAACGCAGGCGGAACATAAGAGGAGAAGGCAGAAGTGAAACTCTTTGACGCGCATAGTGATGGAAGACCATGAGCAGAGCACGCATAGAGGAAAGATGATCAGGGTAAGCCCCACCATGAGGATGCCGATCCCATCTATCCCTAAGTAATACTCCAGGCCCCACCCCTTTACCCAGGTAAGACGCTCAACAAACTGAAATTCAGACGTATTGATCCTGAACCGGAGCAGAGAAAGGGCAAAGATAAGTTCTAAGGCAAATACCGCAAAGGTAAAGATCCGAACAACCTGCGTACTGCGCATAAAGAACAGCCCCACGCAGGCCCCGGCAGGGAAGAATATCAATATGGTAAGCACTGGTAAATCGAGTCCCTGCATTTTATTAAGCGCTAAGCCTCCTGCTATGTTGATATAGGCTTTAAGAAAATTATTTTGGGGACGTAGATTTCCTCAGATAAACGCTGATAATTAACTAAGCGATTTCTGGAGGAAATTTGAGTTTATGCGCCAGCTCAATATTCAATATTCAATATTGATGAATTCGTAAAAAGCCAGAAAACACCCTTTATTGTCATTCCCGTGAAAACGGGAATCCAGGAAAATCGACTCCTTATGGACTCCCGCTTTCGCGGGAGTGACGGCCATGGAGACTTTTTACGAGACCATCAATATTCAATTTCAAACCCAAAACCAGATCAGGGCGAAGAGGCCCAGGGCCAGCAACACCATCCAGGCGAGCATTTCCTGCAGCCGGCCTGTCTGCATGCGGGCCGAGATTTTCCCAAGACCCATGACCGACCTGGCAGTGCCGTCCACGGTCTTGTCGATTCCTGTTTTGTCAAACCATCCCGCGACCCGGGCTGTCCCTGTTACGGCCCGAAGTAGTACGGTCCGGTAGAGATCGGTCCAGATGCCGTCCATCCATGCTAAGGGTCTGGCCAGGAACCCCATCACCCCCCGGCCCACGAACCGGTACAGAAAATCAAAATCAGGAAGGCGCCGGGTCCCGGGGGTCAGGCCCCTGCGCACAAAGATGAACACCATAGAGATCAACCCGAGGAACAGAAATGCCCCGAGTACTTTCCAGAGGGTAAAGGGGTTCTCCTCCACAGGGACGGGCAGTCGCCGGTAAAGGAGTTGAGGGAAAATTCCTTGAAAGAAACAGCATAGAGCGGCCAGGACCATGGCGACGGTCATATTTAGGGGCAGCGTATCCTGCTTCTTCCCTTTTGATGGCTTTTTTGACCAGAAGGCAAAGTAGGGGAGCCGCAGCCCCACCGCCGTGAAAGTCCCTGCCATGGCAAGGGTGAGGGCCATGGCTAAAACCGGGCTTTTCTGCCAGGCTGCCTCAAGGATCATGGGTATTGCGACAAATCCGTTCAGAAGGGGCATGGCAGACATAGAAAGGGCGCCCACCATGGTGCAGACCAGAATAAAGGGAGCCTTAGATGCCAGACCACCTAACCTGGAAAGGTGCTCTTCCTTCACCATAAGGATCAGGCATCCGGCGGCCATAAACAGGAGCGCGTTAGAGAAGGTATGGGCATAGACCAAAACCATGGCGCCGTCTAATCCCATTTTTGTATCCATGCCGATTCCTGCTAACATGAATCCCCCCTGCGAGACCATGAGATAGGCCAATATCCTTCGAATGTTGTTTACGGTAAGTGCATAAAAAACGCCGTACACAGACATGATAACGCCTAAAATGACCAAGACGTCAAGACCCACGAAACACCGGGCCAGGGCGTAGACGGCCGTATTTGTGGTAAAGACCGAGAGGAACACTGCCCCAGGAACAGTAGCCTCGGGATAGGCATCGGTCAACCAGGCGTGAAGGGGAACCACGGCCCCGTTTATGCAGAAAGCCGCGAGAATAAGCCAGTCAAAGTGCCACATCATATGGGCATCGGCGGACTCGAAAACAAAGGTTCCCGTGACCCTTTGCCTCAACAGGATGCCGGCAAGCAAGAGCACACTGCTCAACAGGAGGAGAAGCATATACCGGAAACCGGCCTGGGCGGATCTGGGTCTTCGACTGAGCCAGATGAGGAAGGCCGATGACACGGTCATGAACTGCCAGAAGATATAGAGGGTCCAGTAATCACCGGCAAGGATGCAGCCAAAGGAGGCCCCCATATAAAAGAGGGATGCCGCGTGATGGGCCTTTTCCTGAACATGGAAGGCAAAGAGGGTACAGATAAAGGTCATCAGAGAGAAGAGGGCCACAAAGGACATGGACAGAGTGTCCACCCTTCCTAAGACAAGGTTCTGGCCCACATAGGAGAGGACCCAGTAACTCCCCAGCTTCATCTGAAACGCTAAGAAAATGGCGTAGAGGGGCGGTACAAAGAGAAGCCATCGCCAGAAGCGGCCTCGAAAAAAGGGGAGAATTAGCCCCAGGAGAAAAAATCCCGTGGCCGGGTGAAGAAAACAGTCTAAAAAGGCCATGGTTTCTTATCTCCTGTCATTAGTCATTAGTCATTTGATGGTTGTGGGTTGTGAGTTCCTTACGCCTTACGTCTTGTGCCCTACGCCTTCATTAGTCATTTGTCATTTCCGCTTTGCGCTCTGCTCCATGCGCTTTGCACTATCCGCAGACGGGTACTTACCAATATCTTCCATAGGCATCTACAAAATCCACAAAGGTCTGAGGGTAAAACCCGATCAGGATGGAAATCACGGCAATCATAAACATAGGGATTACCATGGTCCGTGGCGCTTCGGCATATTGTTCCATGTTCGCCCCATCCACCGGCGGGAAGAAGAACCCTCGAATGACAATGGGGCCAAAATAGGCCATATTCAGAAGGACACTGACCAGGATCACTAACATAGGGATGATTTGCTTAGCATCCGTAGCCCCGGTAATCAGATAGAATTTGCTCAAAAAGCCACTGGCAGGGGCCAGCCCGATAAAGGAGAGGGTGGCCAAGGCAAAGGCGCCGAAGGTCCAGGGCATGCGACGACCAAGACCGTTCATGAGGCTTATTTTCTTGGACCCCGTAACCACGATAATACAACCGGCAGCAAAAAAGAGGGTGATCTTTGGAAAGGCGTCGTGGGCAATGGCCGAGATTCCCCCTTCCACCCCTCCCTGAGAAAGCATGGCCACCCCCATGACGATGTAAGAGAGGTGGCTCACTGTGGAATAGGCGATTCGGGCCTTGATATCATCCTTGGTCAGGGCAATGAGACCGGCGGCGATAATGGTGAATCCGGCCACGTAGGCCGTGGGAGTTCCGAGACCTAATCGTTCCAGGGAGTCCAGGCCAAAGCATGAGAGCATAATTCTACATACGGAAAAGGCGCCCGCCTTGACTACGGCCACGGCGTGAAGCAGGCCGGAGACAGGGGTAGGGGCCACCATGGCCGAAGGGAGCCAGCCGTGCAGCGGCATCATCGCCGTTTTGGTCAGGCCAGCTAAGAAGAGCACATAGACGGCAATCACAAGAGCGGGATTGGCGTCAGCCGGAAAGATGCCTTTATGAATATCCCCTAACTGAAAGTCCAGGGTTCCGCAAATCACATAGGTGAGGATCATGGCCGGAAGGAAAAAAAGCTTGGAGGTCCCCAACAAGTACACTAAATACTTCTTGCCGGCCTCAAAGGCCTCCTGGTTCTGGTAGTGGGCCACCAGGGGATAGGTAAACAGGGTAATGATCTCGTAAAAGAGGTAGAGGGTAAAGATGTTTCCAGCAAAGGAAACACCCTGTGCTCCAAATATGGCCACGCTGAAGCAGACATAATAGCGTGTTTGCGCGTGTTCCTTGAGGGTCCTCATGTAGCCGATGTTGTAACTCGTGGTCAGAATCCAGAGAAAGGACGAGATGAGTGCAAAGACCATACTCAAGCCGTCCGCACAGAAACTCACCTTGATTCCCGGCATGATGGTGAACAGGGTGTAGGTATAGATATGCCCCTTCAGAATCGCCGGGGCCATGGAGACAACGGCCAGAAATGTGATGAAGGCCAGGACAAAGGACACAGCTTCCCGGCGGTTTTCATCCTTGGCCATAAGGCGAATAAGAAAAGGCGAGACAAATGTCACGGCCACCGGTATGAGCGGGCGGATGCTGGTGATAATGTCAGGATTGGGGTCCATTTATTAGCCATTCATCTCGGAGATCTCTTCGGCCTGTGAGGTATTGAAACGCTTTACTACGATCAGGACAATGGCAAGGATCAGTGTTGCCTCTGCCGCGGCAAGGCCCATGACAAAGAGGGTCCCAAGCTGTCCCATAACTGCATTGGCCGGGGTTAGCTGTGCCGCCGCCACGATGGCAAGCCCCGCGCCGTTAATCATAAGCTCTAAGGAAATGACCATACCGACTAAGGTCCTGCGCCACACAAGACCGAAAAATCCGATACTCAACAGGAAGAGGGCCACGAGTTGGTACAGGGTCAGCGCGCTCATTTATTTCCCCATTTCCGCCAGGCCACCAAAACGGCGCCCGCCATAGCCACAAAGAGAATAACGGATATGAGTTCAAAGGGAAGCAGATACGGACCGAGCATCCCTTTTCCCAAATTAACGACACCCACTTCCGCCGGCCCCGGAATACTCGCAGGCGGATGCTTCAAAATCACAACAGCGAGGATAACTCCCGGAGCAAGCATGGCTACGAGGGCGTTGAGGGTGCTGCGAAGAGAGCTGGGCCATGACTCATCCCCGTCGGACGAGGCCTTGGTGAGCATTATGGCAAAAAAGATGAGCACGCTGATGCCCCCCACATAGATGAGAATCTGCATAAAGGCGATAAAGGGTGCCGCCAACAACAGATACATGCCCGCAATGGCGATCATTACCGCAATAAGACCTATGAGGGCGCGCACCAGGCTTTTCGACGTTACGGCCATGATGGAACCGATGCATATGATGAGGGCATAGAAAGCAAAAGCGGTTTTAGCCAGAATTTCCATGGTGTCCAGATTGAAAGTGCCTATTTATCCCGCTTGTACCGGGGAAGTGAGTCCCGCCGCAGGCGGGATGCCAAAAATCCCTAAAGTTGATGTTTGTTTTTTCATGCCTTGGTCCCGCTGACAGTCCCGCCGGAGCGGGATTCATCTTTTTCCACTTATCCGGACCCTCTGCACTTGTCACCGAACTTTTCAAGCAGATCGAACACAAACGCGTCTTTGTCAAATCCTGCGAGGTAAGCCCGATTGGAGAAACGGATCGAGTGTGCCGGGCAGTTTTCCACGCACAGAGCGCACTGGCAGCACAAGGTGTAGTCATAGGTGAATTTTCCGGGGCCTTTGGAAACCTTCCGGGCCATCGCCGTCTCGTCCACAGCCCCCTCCCGGGGTTTCGGCGATTTTTTTTTGACCACTGAAATGGCCCCCGTGGGGCAGATGGAGGCGCAGGTCATGCACGCAATGCACAGGGGTAGATTGGGATCCTCCGGGTTTGGCGAAAGTTCAATGGGTCCCCGGAACGTCTCCAGGTTGTCCACGCCAACCCTTGGATAGTGGACGGTCACCTGTCTTGAAAAAAAATAGGCACCGGTGATCTTGAGCCCTTTTACCAGACTCCACAGTCCGGCAACATCATCCCATATCTGTTTCAGAGGACCTGTCATTCGCTTTCTTTTGGTTGGTCAATGGTCATTTTCCCTTCGGGCCTCATTCGATGGTCATTCGGTAGTCATTCGGTTGTTTTTCAATATTCAATTCTCAATATTCAATATTCAATTCCAGTGGGTTGTTTTTTCAACTCTCAATCCAAACGGTTTTCACCTTTCCAATTCTCAGTTTCAAGTATCCAGCATCCAGCTACACACATCAGGCCAATTTCATCACCAGGGCCGTCACCATCAGGTTAATAAGCGCCAGCGGCAGCAGCCATTTCCAGTTGAGATTGAGCAACTGGTCAAAGCGGAGACGGGGAAAGGTCCATCGAAACCACATCATGACCAGCAACAGCACGTACATCTTGGCCAGAAACCACCAGAAACCGGGTAGAAATGGCCCCTGCCAGCCCCCCAGAAAGAGGGCCGTACAAACACTGCAGACCACGATCATATTGGTGTATTCGGCCAGGAAAAAGAGGCCGAACCCCATACCCGAGTATTCGGTATGAAAGCCGGCGGTCAGTTCGCTTTCCGCCTCGGGCAGGTCAAAGGGGTTGCGATTGGTCTCCGCCACCGCACAGACAAAGAAGATAAAAAACGCCAGGGGCTGGATCGCTATATTCCAGTGCCAGGGATACGGACCCTGACGTGCCACCATTTCGGACAGGTTCAGAGTGCCGTTGGTAAAGGTCACGGCCAGGACCGCCAGCAGCAGGGGGATTTCATACCCCACGGCCTGGGCCACGGATCGGGCCGCCCCCAGAAGGGCCCACTTGTTGTTGGAACCCCACCCGGCAAGGCAGAGGGCAAGGACATTGACCCCTGAAAAGGCGAGAATCAACAAGAGTCCCAGGTTCACCTCCAATCCGGTGAGGATCGGCCCGAAGGGGATGGGGAGCAGCAACAGCAACGCCGGTGCAAAGGCCACAATGGGTGCCAGCCAGAACAGAACGGGATCCGCTCCGTCAGGCTTGAGGGGCTGTTTTCCGAGGAGTTTAAGGGCGTCCGCAACGGTTTGAAGCATGCCGTGCGGGCCCACCTCAAAGGGACCCGGCCGCCGGTGAACATGGCCTGCCACCTTCCGCTCCAGATAGACCAGGAAGATCACGCTCACGGCCACAAACAGGGCTGCAGCCACCACCGCAATGATCATCCGTATCAACTGAATTTCATCAAAGGACATGCCGTATCTTTTACCTTCTCACCCTTCCTTTTTCACCGGTCAATCTCCGGGATCACCAGATCCAGGCTGCCCAGAATTGACACCGCATCCTGCAGGAGATGACCTTTTGCCAGTTCCCCGAAAAGGCTCAGGTTGGAAAATCCGGGCGAGCGCAGTTTGACCCGATAGGGATGTTTGTCGCCGTTTGAAATCAGATAGACGCCGATCTTTCCCCGTGCCCCTTCCACGGCAAAATAGACCTCCCCTTTGGGGGCCTTCCAAAGAGGTTTGGGGGCCTTCTTGATAAGATGCTCACCTTCCGGAATCCGGTTTACGGCCTGCTCGATGATTCGCAGGCTCTCCGCCATCTCCGCCATGCGAACCCGGTATCGGCCCATGGCATCGCCGTTTTCATCAACGGGTATCTGATAATCAAACCGGTCGTATATGGAATAGGGCTCGGCTTTTCGAATATCATAGGGCCGGTTGGACCCTCTCAATAACGGACCGGTAGCCCCGTACCGCTGGCACATCTCAAGGGAAAGGACACCCACCCCCTCACAGCGCCGGCGGAAAATAATGTTGTCCGTCACCAGGTCCCGGTACATGGGGAGCCGGTCTCTCATATATTTCACAAAGGCAAGGGTGTCTTTCAGAAAAGAATCGGTGACATCCGTCGCCACCCCGCCGGGGCGGAAAAAACTGTAGGTGAGCCGCGATCCCGAGATGGGTTGAAGGAGATCCAGAATCTTTTCCCGGTCTTCAAAGGCGTACATGATGGGGGTGAACGCACCCAGATCCAGGATGTAGGCCCCAAACCAGACCAGGTGAGAGGATATGCGGTTTAATTCTCCGGTGATCACCCGAATGAACTCGGCCCGTTCAGGCACTTCAATACCGGCCAGACGTTCCAGTGCCCCCACATAGGCCCAGTTCCACCCCAGCGGGTTCAGGTAGTCCACGCGTCCCATATTGGGCATGTACTGGAGGCAGGTCCTGATTTCCGCCATTTTTTCATGCATTCGGTGGAGATATCCGATGACAGGTGTTGCGCTGACGATGTATTCGCCGTCAAGGACCAGCACGACCCGAAGCACCCCATGCGTGGACGGGTGCTGCGGACCCATATTGATGACGAGGGTCTGTTCGCCGTCAATATCTGCTGCGGGGTCGACGCCCGCAATTTCGGTTGAAACTTGACGTGTCTCGAACAGTTCTTTCATAATCCCCCGTTTCGGGCGGTCGGCCTGGCTCTTAAGCCCTCTCAATAGCGTCCGGTCCTTGCGCCTGGGGTTTCAATTCATCGATCGGCGAATCGCATTCTTCAAAAAGCAGAAAGTCAGGATCCCTTTCTACGATATCACCCGGGTCCAGAAGATCTCTTAACAGGGCCCGCTCCTTATCCTCTTTTATCAGGGGATGATCCGTCATGTCTTCGGGCAAGAGCAGGGGCTTTGGGTCGGGATGACCGGTAAAGTGAATACCGAAAAAATCCATTGTCTCTCGCTCGTGCCATTCGGCGCCGTTGTAAACAGCGCTGATGGAAGGAACCTGAGGGTCATCGTGAGGCAGGATCACATAGAGGGTCACCCTGTCTGCGCCGGAATAGGCGCTTAAATGATATATTGCCGCAAACCCGTTTGCGCTGTCCAGACCTGAAATATCTTCCAGAAAAAAGCCGGCTTGAAACAGGTGTCGGGCCGCATCCAGAAGGGTGTCGGGGGAAAGGAAGAGCCCCCAGGTGACCCCCTTCTTCTGGAAAGTGTGTCGGCACCTGCATAGGGTCTTGAGTCCGTCCATCCACTTCGGAGTCATGGGCCGTTGTCCTCGGGCGGCTCCGGCCACCAGCGCCTGCCGGATATCTTTTTCTGGAGTTCAAATAGCCCTTCAAGCAGGGCCTCGGGCCGGGCCGGGCAGCCCGGTACATAAACATCAACCGGTATGATCTGATCCACCCCCTCCACAATGGAATACTGTCCTTCGAACTTGAAAGGCCCCCCTGAAATAGCGCAATTCCCCATGGCGATGACCCACTTGGGCGCGGGCATCTGCTCATATAGTCTGATTATGACCGGGGCCAGTTTCTTGGTGACGGTTCCTGCCACGATCATCAGATCCGACTGGCGCGGAGAGGGTCTGAAGACCTCAGCGCCGAAACGGGCAATGTCGAATCTGGCCATGCCCACGGCCATCATCTCTATAGCGCAGCAGGCAAGGCCGAAGGTCAATGGCCAGAGAGACATGGAGCGGCATACATTCAATATCTTTTCGGATAATTCCAGATGGAAGATAGGGGGATCAATATGATGCCCGGGTCCTGTGATCATATCTTTTTCGGCCACTTGAATACCCCTTTTGCCCAGAAGAAAACAACGGCCAGTGTCAG
>Ga0222665_1001134_pt1 | contig 12838 bp, 15 predicted proteins | sample AntAcemetagen653_FD_179853 | JGI IMG/M metagenome (GOLD analysis project Ga0222665, IMG submission 179853) | Saline water microbial communities from Ace Lake, Antarctica - #653 | ecosystem: Environmental > Aquatic > Non-marine Saline and Alkaline > Saline | place: Antarctica: Ace Lake...
ACATTAGCAAAATATATAAATAAGAATAATGATAACACAATATATATAATAACACTAATACCCTTGATGATCCTACTTTTCTTTACATCTTTTCTCCATTTTCCATCTAATTTAGAATAGGAAACAAACTTGTAATATCTAATTAAATTAAAAGAGATTATCAATACTAAGATTCCAATAAAAATGAATACTGGATCAAATAAAGAAAACTCTTTTATTGGTGTTATAAAGTTTATTATCGTAACTATATTACAAAGTTGAATCAAGCTTAAAAATAGTGCCCCTGCAAATTCTTTCTGCTCTTCATAACCAAAACTATTGGTATATAAAAAAGCAAACTTATAATAAACATAATCAAATATAATTAATGGATTCATACTTATTAGTTTTTTGAATTACTTTCATTATCTACCCTGCTACCGTACGATTGTATCCTGTAGTTTTATTTAACAACAATAACATCTTTAAAAAATCCTTTTTCTTTTTGGAAATAATGTAAACTATCAATTATTATATCTTTATATTCGTTTCTTGTAAATATATCTAAGCATTCTAACACTGCAAAACTATCAAAATATGTTCCTTCCAGATTGTGAAATTTATAATTTCGGCTCATACCTACAAAAATAATGTTTTTTTTATTGCTGCTTTTTGCAAAGCACACGATACAATCGTGAGGTAGCGGGGTTTAAGTATTCTTGTTGTTTTCAAAAGGGCTTCTCCTTAACTCTTTAAATATCAAAATCCAATAAAACAAAACTACTGATAATAGCCCTGAAAATATTGCTAATGCTCCCCATAATAAAGGATAAAATTTATATTTTCGGGCTTCTAATATAATCCATATTGAAATCAATATATTTACAAAAATATTTAAAGAACCTCGAATAAGGTATATAATACTAAAGTCAATTTCTGGCCATAAGTAGGGTGCGACTCCATTAAAAAAACTTAAAATTAACCAAGCTACTATGAAAATTACTGAAAAAAATTGGGCTTTATTCATTAAACTTTTATTCATTTTACTACATTTATTTATTAAACTTATTATAAACCATTCCAATTTAACCCCTGCTAACGCAAGATTGTATCCTGTAGTTTTATTTAACAACAATAACATCTTCTAAAAATTCCTTTTTCTTTTTGGCAATAATGTACGCTATCAAGAAACTATTTCATGTCCACCAAAATATATATAGCATATTTTGCCGGATTATCTTCAAAGACAATTTTTCCGGCCCGGGCAATTTCTTTCACTATTTCATATACTTCGTTATTTAATATTGTTCGGCTTTGTGTAAGTAAGGTACGTTGTTTTTTGAAGTCTTCTTGTTCATCGTTGGCTGAATTCAATTCATTGCCGAGAGTTTCGATTTCGTTTATGCTTTCTTCTGTCATTCCTGCTGCAGTAAGTTCTGTTTGATAACGCATTGCCGAAATTCCAAGCTGTTTGATAAATGCTATCATTTTTATTTGTGTACTGCGAGCCGGTTTATAGTCGTTAAATCCAAATTCGTTTTGAACAGCTTTATTATCTTTAAAAGCTGATTCAACAAAGTATTTTACCGAACGATATTTCTTGCGACAGCTATCCATTGCCGTTTCAACCGCAACGGTTTTTGCAGCAAGTTGATCTATAATAACATTATCGGTTACAGCTTCCTGAGCTGAATTAATTTTTGTTGAAAAAATTTCAACATATTCATTTGTAAATTTGGGGTCGAAAGCTGCAAACTCAGCGATATCAGTTTTTAATGCATTATGTTTTACGTTGGCTTCTTCATGCATTTTTTCATCAGATAAGTTATAATTCTTTGTAATTTTTTTTGGTTTACTCATTTTAGTTGGTTTTAAAATTTATAAAATATTATCTAATTGTTTTATGTTGCTTGTATTTAAAGTTTTATATACAATATTAGCTGAACTGATTAAATTGTTGTTAATAGAAATTTTTTGACACCCGCTTGCTCTCATCACTCTCCCGCATGCTTTCATCACTCTCCTGAATATTCTCGTCGCTCTCCCGAATGGTCTCGTTACTCTACCGCATTCTCTCGTCACTCTCCCGAATGCTCTCATCACTCTCCCGAATGCTCTCATCACTTTCCCGCATGGTCTCATCACTCTCCCATATGCTCTCATCACTTTCCCGAATATTCTCGTCGCTCTCCCGAATGCTATCATCACTCTCACGAATGCTCTCCGCATCCTCCTGAATGGCCTCGTTACTTTCCAAAACAGACCCGTAATTATATTTGTTAAAGTTTGAAATATTGCAAATATAATTGGTGTAATAAAGATTATTGCATGCGGTATTGAATTGAATAAATAATTCATCGCGTTTGTATTCTAAATACTGATATTATTTGTTTTCTGAGACAAATATAGAAATTATTTTTAAACTATTTAGAATAAATAATAAATTAATTAATTTTTTTATGTTAAGATATCTCAGGGGCTAAGCCATCAGAATAAAATATGTTCCTTCCGGATTATTAAATTTATAATTTCGGTTCATACCGACAAAGATCAATCCATACTAACTTTGTGTCGCTTGCTTCACTTCGTATGACTGAAAGGAATCCGTATGGACGGACTAACTTTGTGTCGTAATGTTTTTTTCATTGTTGCTTTTAAACTGACACGGATCGAAAATGCAAAATACAAACGAATTATCTAATGCAAAATTAAGCCTTTTATATTTATGACTATTGTAAAGTTTATGCGTTTTAGTATAGCAAAACCACACGATAAAATCGTGCGGTAGCTTGGCAAGGGGCTTAGCTGGAAACTAAGCCCAACCGGAATAAATTTCTTAGCTACAATACGAATTTCATTCTTTCTTAATATCATTTTTTGGTTTATAGTTAGTAAAATAAACAATACTTTTATTATTCTTTCTAGCTAAAATCATATTCTTGAATTTTGTAACTTCATATAAATCATTATGCATGTAGCAACCAAAATATGTTACATTTGCTTTTTCTGTTTGTGATTTAGAAATTGTGTATTCTAATGATAATGGAAAAAATATATCGTCAATTATTTTAGAATTCACTTTTTTAGCATTAACTAAATCGTCAAAATAATTTCTCTTGTTTCTATCCTTACAAATTTCTCTTGAAATAGTTATATAAATTGTACTATCTGAATTATATGGATAATATGATGAAATACTATTTTCCTCAAGATGTCTAAGATTATCAGTATAACTAAACAACATACTAAAGATGTCGTCATTATCATTAATATACAATTTTTTTACAATAACAAAAAAAGGATCATTCCCTTGATAAAGGTTTTTAATTAGCCATACATATTCATCAATTACAAAGTGATAGAAATCAATATTTCCATTATTAAGACTTATTTCATTTTTATTGTTGTTTGTTTGAGAAAACGCATTATGCGATAATATTAAAAATAGAGATAACATGAAGTATACTATAATTTTTCCTGGTATAAAGATTTTTAGTTTAGTCATATACAAGATAAATATTAAAAAAATATTATTATTAATTAAATTTTAAAAATTATTTTTTAAAATAATTTGTTTTTATTTAAACATAGAGTGTATTAAGTATTATTTGGGTTCTTTCTCATTTTTATATAATGAAATTCTATTTTTAAAATAATTAATAGAAAAGCCATCTTCATCCATCATAAAAAAATCACCCCAAATATCAAATCCTAATTTCTCATTATCATAAAAACTTTCTTTATATAAAATTTCCTCAAATTTTTCAGGGTTATTATTTATAAGAGATTCAATTGTTAATGGATAAAATGTTTTTTTCAAAATATTTTCAGTTATTTCCTTTGCTTTAAATTTATTAATTATATCTGTTTTTAAAACACTATCACCTTGAAAGAAATTAGTAACAACTACAAAAATAGTACTATCTGTGTTATAAGCATATACAATTGCGTCTTTGTTTTCTTCAAGTTTACTAAAAACATTTGTATATGTATAAGACATACTTAGATTATGAGTTTCTTCAAAACTATAAATATGATCTATAATAACAAAAAAAGGATTATCACCTTTATATACTTTTTTTATGAAACAAACATATTCATCTATTACCTGATTAAAGATTTCAATATTTTTCTTATAAATAAGGTTTTCTTTAGTATTTTCTTGTGATAATACACTTTGAGATATTAATAATAAGAATATAAACATTATGTGTATTATAATACTTTTCTTAAAAAGGTTCTTCATGATCAGGTTTGTATGTTTTTAAATATGGTTGCACATTGTTATCTTCTAAATTTCTTTCTCTGCCCCTGTAGTATATTGAACCCCGCTGCCTCACGATTATATCGTGTGGTTTGGTTAGCGGGGTATTATTTTGTAACAACTTCAAAATACCATTTATCATCAAGCTTATTTAATTTTTTAAAATACTTTTTCCAGTATTCAATCAATGTACTACTATCCGCTAAGTAGTAAACTATGCACTCCTCTCTTAAAAAAAATGTTATAAACTTACCTGTTCGCGGATGGCCTTCAATCAGAACATTTGTAGAACCGAGGTCTTTAGGGACTTCAATATTATCATATTTAACATAAAACATTTTAACATAATCAATGTAAGAGTCAAAAATTTCAGTTTCGGAGGAAATATCATATTTTTCTGATAAAAAAATCTTTGCAACCTGGCAGACTTTATTAAACGCTGAATCCATTTCAGTCATAGTTGCATCCCTTTTAAATAAAGGAAGCATAAAGAATTCATCAGACTTATAATCATAAACATCAATAACAATAAAAACGATTTCATATCGATTTGATGATTCATCATAGATACAGTTCACCCTTCTTCCTCCTACAGCAACATCGTATAAACCATCAAAGTTCTTACCCTTATTAAGCTCAATAAACCTTATACAAAGCCTTTCATTACAAACTTTCTTTTGTGAACAACTTGAAAGTACAATGAAAAGCCCAAATATAAATTTTAACATTCTATTATTTTCTATTCCCATAATTTCCCTGCTACCGCACTATTGTATCGTGTGGTTTTATTTAACAACAATAACATCTTTTAAAATTCCTTTTTCTTTTTGGCAATAATGTAAGCTATCAATTATTATATTTTTATATTCGTTTCTTGTAAATACATCTAAGCATTCTACGACTGCAAAACTTATAAAATATGTTCCTTCCGGATTATGAAATTTATAATTTCGGCTCATGCCTACAAAGATAATGTTTTTTTAATTGCTGCTTTTTGCAAACCACACGATACAATCGTACGGTAGAGGGGACAATATTGATAGAAAAATTTTTCTTTTTTTCATTTGTGAAAATAAAACAACTATTTTTTCTTACTTTTGAAATATTGAAAAAAATAGGTTTTTATGATAAATAGTAATCAATATCAAATTTTCGATGATCCGCTTCGATATTATAATGCGATGGTTGAAGATATTGAAAATGCTAAGGATAATATTTGTTTAGAAATTTATAGAATTGGAAACGATTCGATTGGAATACGTTTTAAAGATGTTCTGACAAGAAAAAGTAAAGAAGGAGTAAAAATAAAATTATTAATAGATTCATGGGGAGTTAGCTCTTTACCGGATAATTTTTTTAAAGATTTAGAAAAATTTGGTGGTGAAGTTCGGTATTTTAAAAAAATCAAAATCAACTTTGATTTCTTTACAAAAAGCCATAGACGTAATCATAGAAAAATTCTAATAATAGATGATAATATTACTTATATAGGTTCTTCAAATATTACTGAATACAATTTGAATTGGAGAGAGTTAGTGATTAGGATGACAGGAGATATTGCTTCTTCATTTAAAAGAATTTTTAAATATGATTTTAAAATATACAATAAATATATTTTTGATAAAATTGGTTATACACAATCAATTAGTCATAATGGATTTGAAATTTTGCGTGAAGTACCTTCAATTACAAAACAAAGAATAAATCGAAAATATATCCGCTTAATAAAAGACGCTAAATTTCAGGTGATTATTGAAACACCATACTTTTTACCGGGTTTTATGCTAAGAAAGGCATTAAGTGATGCAGGAAAACGCGGAATTGATGTAAAAGTAATCATACCTATGCATTCTGATATCAGGTTAATTGATATACTTAGAAACAAATACTTAGGGCAGTTGGACAGAAACCATGTAAAATTTTTATTTTATTTACCACATAATTTGCATGCTAAAATTCTATTGATTGATAATGAATTGTTTTCAATTTCCTCAGCAAATTTCGACTATCGAAGTTTCAGATATCAGCATGAAATTGCTTTAATAGGAACAGATAAATCTATTTTATCCCAATTAAAAACTCATGTTAATGGAACTTTAGTTGACTGTGAAAGATTTAACTACGAAAAATGGAAAGTGAGGCCTTTGATTCAAAAGTTCGTTGAGTGGCTATTGTTACCGTTTAGGCATTTATTGTAATCATTTACTCCCTCATTATTTTTTCGTAAATTTTTTGTTGCTTGCATTTACCAGCACGACACCGATAATTATTACTGATATCCACAATAAATTAATGATACCTAAGCTCTCTCCATCCATAATTCCCCATAGTAATGCAACAACAGGGATTAAATATGTGATTGATGTAGCAAAAATAACATTAGTCATTTTAATTAATTTATTAAAAGCAATTAGGGCAATAGCAGTCCCGAAAACTGCTAAAATTGAAATATAAATAATTCCTTCGCTAAAGTTATTGTCGTATTTCAATTGGTGTAAAATATCTGTAAAACCTAACAAATAAAAAATTAAAGGAATCCCAACAATAAAAAATGAAAAGGCAGCAATCGAAATCGCATCAAGATCGTAAAGTAAATATTTTATAATGTTTGCACTAATTCCATAACATGTAGTCGCAATTATAATATATATTCCATAACTGAAATTAAATTCAAGTGATTTGCCTCCGCTTATACTTAAAAGTCCGATAGTTCCAAGAAGCCCAATAATTATGCCTAAAACATTATACCATTTTGTTTTCAGATGAAAAAATAATAAACCTATCAAAAGAGTCAATAAGGGGGTAAGAGAATTTAAAACACCTGCGAGATGACTATCAATTCCGGTTTGAGCTTTTGCAAACAAAAACGGAGGTAAAAGCCCATTCAGAACTCCAAGTATTGCAAGAAGTTTCCATTGTTTCAAAGAAATTCTTGAAAACCGAAGAATAACAAATGGCAATAGTACCAGACTCGAAATTGCTGTTCGCAAAGCCCCGACTTCATTGCTTGAAAAAACTGTTAATCCTTTTTTTATCAGAATAAATGAACTACCCCAAGTTAAAATAAGTAAGAAAAAAATTACCCAGACTAAAACTGAGGATTTTTTTTTGCTGTTAATAACAGAATTAAGTTTTTGGTTCATTCAGAAATAATTAAAGAAACAAAAGCTATGCGTTTTTAATATCTTTATAGTTAAAAATTTGTGGCTAAAGTATTAAATTATTTCACAATATAGTTTTGAAAAAGCAATGATTTGCATAATTTTTTTAAATTTGCATAAAGAAAGAATTTTAAAAACTATGGATCAATTATTTTTATTTACATCAACAATTTTTATGGGTTTTTTTGCAATTATGAATCCATTAGCCAATGCACCAATTTTTATTGCATTAACACAAAATATTGAAGACAATAAAAAGAAAAAGAAAATTGCATTTAATTCAGTTCTATATGCATTCATTATTGTTGCTGTGTTTTGTATATCAGGGCAAATAATATTTAAATTATTCGGAATAACTTTACCTGCTTTTCAAATTACAGGAGGTGCTTTGTTGTTTTTGGTAGGATTTCATATGGTTAACGGCCAGCATTCGGCTGTTCAGCATCCGAACTCTGATCATGTAAAAGAAGAAGTTAAACAAAAAGTTAAAGATGCCAGTTCAAGTATTGCAATTTCTCCCTTAGCAATACCACTTTTGGCAGGACCCGGTACAATTTCCACAGCCATGAATTTTGTTGGAGAAAAATCGGGATTGGATCCATTTTGGCATACAACATTAGTTGTTGGTGTTTTTCTGTCGATGTGTGTTATAACCTATTTGTTTTTTATAGGAGGGCAAAGAATTGTGAAGTTTCTCGGACATGGCGTTATCGATGTAATATCCAGGTTAATGGGTTTAATTCTTGCTGTAATTGCCGTACAAATGATAATTTCAGGTATTAAGAATACTGTTGACATGTTCTTTCATTAATTTTTTTGTAAGTTATAATAAATCTATTTAATCAGCGTATTAATAGAAATTGCCATTATTATAAAGAAAGTATGGATTTTTATCCCCAAAAAAATAAAGTAGTATATTTGTAAAAAAAATTAATAAAAACTGTTCATGAAAAAATTATTGATTATCCTTATTAGCTTGATTATTGTTACCAATAGTTATTCGCAAATTATCAGCGAAAGCACTAAGAAGAAATTTAGTATTGGTGTTGATTTGTTTTCAGATATTTGGGTTGATGTTCCAAGTAGTATTTCACAACGAACCATAAACAAAGGCTTTGATATTTTCGGAATGTATAACTATCAATTAGGAAAAAGTAATTTTAGTTTTGCAGTTGGAGCAGGTTTAGGAACTCATAACTTTTTTAGTAATAGTATGATTAAGGATGTCAGAAGCGATTCCATTGTTTTTGACATTATCCCTGATTCAATAAGTTATAAAAAGAGCAAAATATCGGTAACATATTTGGATGTTCCAATAGAATTCAGGTTTAGATCCAAAGGGAAATTTAAAATGTCGTTAGGTTTTAAAGCCGGATATTTAATTAACAGTAATGCAAAATATAAAGGCAACAACCTCAATGATGAAACACAGAAAATCAAAGAGAAACGTAAAGATATAAAAAATCTTGAAACACTTCGCTATGGTGCTACCCTTAGAATTGGTTTAGGGGGTTTCAATTTGTATGGATATTATTCGCTATCGAAATTGTTCAAAAAAGGACAAACTAATGAAATGTATCCGGTTTCGATTGGTATAACCTTTATGCCTTTCTGAGATCACATAAAATAGACAAGAGAAAACATCATTATAGTTCCGGTTAAAAACCCTGCATAAACTTGTGCAGAATTATGTGCATTAAGTTTTAATCTGGAAAAACCGATTATTCCTGAAATTAATATCAGTAAAAGAATAAATTGAGGGATATTTAAAATTGCTAAAACCGACAATCCCAGAAATGTTCCTAAAACTCCGCCAATTGCAATCATGTGAATGCTGATTTTCCAGAAAAAATTAATAAATAATGCAGTAATTATTAATAAAGTTGAACCAAGTATCAAAATATGAAAAACATATGATATTTGTATTCGGCTTAAAAGATAATATGACAAATAATAAAAAATTGCTGTTGTAATAAATGGGTAGATTCGTTCCTGGCGACTTTCCATTTTTAATGACCTGATCATACCTTTTCGCAACATTATAAATATTGAAAGTAAAGGAAATAAAATAGTAGTTATAAAAATCATAGTTAGAATTAACCACTTTATATTTAATGGAATAGTTAGAGAAAAAAAAGAATATTGAAAAAACATTAAAAACAAAAGTGCATAACTTGGCATTAAGATAGGATGAAAAACATAAGAAATGATTTTTGCAATTTTTGTCTCCATAAAATCAGGGTCGTAATTAGGAATGATAAATAAATCTTCAGGAAAAAATTATAATTCTTTTCGAAGACGGGCAACCGGTATGTTTAACTGCTCACGATATTTTGCAACGGTCCGGCGAGCTATCGAATAGCCTTTTTCTTTAAGAATGTTAGTTAATTGTTCGTCAGTCAATGGTTTGCTTTTGTTTTCAATTTCAATACAATCAGACAGGATTTTTTTGATTTCTCGTGTCGAAACTTCTTCGCCATTACTGGTTTGCATTGATTCGGAGAAAAAACTTTTTAAAAGAAATGTTCCAAAAGGTGTTTGAACATATTTGCTGTTTGCTACTCTTGAAATTGTTGATATGTCGAGGTGTACTATCTCAGCAATATCTTTAAGTATCATTGGCCTTAATTTGGTTTCATCGCCGGTTAGAAAATAGGCTTTCTGATATTCCATGATTGTTTTCATGGTAATATAAAGTGTGTTTTGCCGCTGTTTGATAGCGTCAATAAACCATTTTGCAGAATCAATTTTTTGTTTTACAAAACTAAAAGCGTCTTTGCTTTTTTTATTTTTTTTATTATTTGAGTATGCTTCGAGCATATCGAGATAGGATTTATTTAATCTTAGCTCGGGAGCATTTTTTGAATTTAAAGTTAATTCCAATTCACCATTATTATTTGTTATAATAAAGTCAGGTAAAATATAATGATTCATTTTTGAGGTTTCGGCAAGCGAATTACCCGGTTTTGGATTAAGTTTTAATATTTCATTAAGAGCATCTTTTAGCTCATTTTCGGTGATTCGTGCTTTTTTAATTATCTTATCGTAATGTTTTTTTGTTAATTCATTAAAATATCTTTCAACTATTGTGATGGCGAGATCAATATCTTTTGTTTCTTTTTTACGATTTAGTTGAATCAATAAACATTCCTGAAGGTTTCTTGCCCCAATTCCTGAGGGATCAAAATCCTGAATGATTTTTAAAACATTTTGAATTTCATCAGTAGTTGCCTTAATATTCTGAGTGAATGCAAGATCATCAACCATTGATGAAAGGTCGCGAACCAGATAGCCTGAATCATCAAGATTACCGATGATGTTAAAACCTATTAATACATCCCTTGAGCTAAGATCACGTAATCCTAATTGTGAAATCAGCATTTCTTGAAAACTTGTGCCTGATACGAAAGGACTTTCTTTTCTTTCATCATCAAGGCTTGTATTAAATGAATTCAGTTTGTACGATGGAATTTCATCATCACTTATATAATCATTTAAATCAAATTCATCCTCTTTATTATATTCTTCGGTTTTTTCTTCCTCAAAAGTTTCATCAGGATTGTCTTGAATATCCATTTCCTCATTATCTTCAAAAGTATCTTCGGCATTGCTCAATTCTTCCAAAGCAGGATTTTCCTCAATTTCTTGTTTTATTCTTTGTTCAAGTGCAATAGAAGGTATCTGCAACAACTTCATTACCAGAATCTGCTGTGGGGATAATTTCTGTAATAATTTTTGTTGTAGTTTTAGGTTTAACATAATACCTCTATCTTTCTAAGTTCAAAACTTCAATTATTTTTTTTAATGCAAAGTACAACTTTTTATTGATTGTTCAAAAAAAAAAAATTTAATTTTATTAAATAATGTGTTTAAGCTTCATTCTTTTCTAAAAATTAGCATTTTGGGGTGTTCTCGGAAATGGAATTACATCACGAATATTACTCATTCCCGTTATAAATAATACTAATCGTTCAAATCCAAGGCCGAAACCGCTGTGAGGAGCAGTTCCAAATTTTCTGGTCTCAAGATACCACCACAGATCTTTTTCCGGAATTTCTAATTCTTGAATTCTTGAATAAAGTTTTTCGTAAACTTCTTCTCTTTGCGACCCTCCGATTATTTCACCAATTCGAGGAAATAAAACATCTAAAGCTCTGACAGTTTTATCATCATCGTTTTGTTTCATATAAAATGCTTTTATTTCCTTAGGATAATCGGTGAGCATAACAGGTTTCTTGAAATGCTTTTCAACTAAATATCTTTCATGCTCCGATTGTAAATCAAGTCCCCAACCAACAGGGAATTCAAATTTTTGATTAGATTTTTCTAATATATCAACAGCTTCGGTATATGATAATCTTTCAAATTTATTTTCAAGAACTGATTTCAAACGTTCAATCAATTCGTTATCATACATTTTATTTAAAAATTCCAAATCATCATAACAATTTTCCAAAGCATATTTTGTAAGATATTTTAAGAAATCTTCGGCCAAATCCATATTATCATCATTGTCGTAGAAAGCCATTTCGGGTTCAACCATCCAAAATTCAGCGAGGTGCCGCGGAGTGTTTGAGTTCTCGGCTCTAAAAGTTGGCCCGAAAGTATAAATTTGAGAAAGTGCTAAAGCTCCAGCTTCGCCTTCTAATTGTCCGGAAACTGTAAGGTTTGTTTCTTTCCCGAAGAAATCTTTTGAATAATCTGTTTTTCCATCCTCTGTCAATGGGGGATTCTGACTATCTAAAGTTGTAACTCTGAACATTTCCCCTGCTCCCTCACAGTCAGAGCCCGTAACGATTGGTGTGTGAAGATAATAAAATCCATTATCGTTATAATATTTATGAATAGCATAAGCCATTGCATGTCTGATTCTTAATACTGCTCCAAAAGTATTTGTTCGCGGACGAAGATGTGCAATTTCTCTTAAAAATTCAAGAGTATGTCCTTTTTTTTGCAAAGGATAAGTCTCGGGGTCGGCTGAGCCGTAAACTTCAATTTCCCCGGCTTGAATTTCAGAATTTTGACCCTTGCCCATTGACTCGACAAACTTTCCGGTAACCGATAAACTGGCACCTGTTGTGATTTGTTTAATGATGGCTTCATCGAAATTTGCAATATCAGCAACAATCTGAATGTTATGGATTGACGAACCGTCATTTAATGCAATAAAAGCAATTTTTTTATTTCCACGTTTAGTTCTAACCCATCCTTTAACTTGAACATCTCTATCGAAATCTTTTGATTTTATCAAATCGCAAACCATGCTTCTTTTTAATTTTCCCATTTATTTTTAGTATTAAGCAAATACAAATTAATTCGTTATCATAAATTTTTTGCAAAAAAACAATTTTTTACTCATTAAATCAAAAAAAAGACAAAGTAGAAGAATTGTTTTAAAGTTTATAGTAAATATAGTGTTGTAAATGTAAGGAAT
>Ga0222665_1001140_pt1 | contig 12808 bp, 8 predicted proteins | sample AntAcemetagen653_FD_179853 | JGI IMG/M metagenome (GOLD analysis project Ga0222665, IMG submission 179853) | Saline water microbial communities from Ace Lake, Antarctica - #653 | ecosystem: Environmental > Aquatic > Non-marine Saline and Alkaline > Saline | place: Antarctica: Ace Lake | collected...
GAGAGGAAGATAATCGCCTTCTGTGTTCGGACAACCTTTCCCAAGCCCGATCCTGTGACAGAACTCGTAAGGCTCTCTTATCAGAAAATAGACATCTTGAGGAAACATCGTCGGATGGCCTGTGTAATACCAGTTATAGAACATCAGAAGAAAACCTATTCCGAGAAAAGGAAGTGTAAATAGCATTGCTTTTTTCATGTAGTTCTTTTTTTTCTTAAGAAGCATAAAAAGTAAGACTGAAACAAAGACAAAAAAAGCATTTTGCGGTCTTATAAAAAGCATTATCGCCGAACTTGCTCCGGCAATGAGATATGTTCTGTTCTTTTCACTTGAAAGTATGAGATAGACGCTAAGAAGTGTCAGCATAAGATTAAAGGAGTGGGTCATAAAAGATGCACCCATAAAAAGATAGAATGAGCTGAAAACACTGAAGAACATTGCAAAGAAAGAAACTCTGTCGTCGTTCATCTGTCTGTCTGCGATCTTTCCTATCAGATAAACAGAAATTCCATTACAAAGAGGTGTAAAAAGAAAGGATATTCCCAGAAGCTCAAACGGAACAAGAAAAATAGAAAATCCGGGTAAAAAAAGAGAAAGATAATGACCACCCAGATCAACATTGAAGGTGTTTCTATAAAATTCATATAGTTCACTGGAAGGAAGATGAAACGAGCCTGTCTCAATAAAAACCCTGGCAGTCCAGAGAAAATGGCTAGCATCAATAATATGCGGAACACTTTGAAAAACAAAGACGGCTATCAACGCTGATAGAACAAAACCTAGAAGTGGAAAGATCTTGTATCTGTGCTTTACAACATAGTTAAACGCTTTGGAAATCGGTCCTGAAAAAAGAAAAGCGCCAGCAACAAGAGTCAGTGCAGTACAGACAAAAACAATATGAAATTTCGGATAAAAAGCTGAAAACACCGTCCAGAACTTTCCTTTCGTTCCCCAGACAAAGAAGACTAGGAAAAAAAGAATCGATGTAACTATTCCAAATACTTTTTCTTTTTTCATTCTACATTGATCTTTTTAAGAGAAAAGCCCATCTGCTCTGCTTCTTTTACAGCAGGGCTTTCCATAATCTTGTTTTTTCTTGCCTCGATCTCATTGTTCCGTTCAATTTCTTTTTCACTGTAGATTGAAAGACCTGCGTCTTCTCCCTCAAGGTTTACCTCAAGCTTTTTCTGTCCTTTAAAAAACCGCTCAAACTCACTTTTCAACCTGTTAAGAATGTCTTTTTTTGCGAGCTCAAGATTAATATTTACCGAGAGAGTTATTTTCTGATCATTTTCTTCGTAGGGCAGATTTACAAGTGCGCCTGAAAAGAAAGTGTCTGTCTTTTTCATATGTTCGGCAAAAGAGTTCCATTCAAGTGGAATCTGTTCCATCTCAGGTTTAGCTTTAGGCTTAGGTTCAGGTTCGGGCTGCGGTTCCTGACTGACTGTCTCTTTGGGTATTTCTTTTTCTACGACTGGTTCAGAGTTTTTTTTTTCAGCTACTGCAACTTCTGAAATGTTCTTTGCAATCATCTTGAAATCAGCCATCGTTGGAAATCCACAGGCTGTAATAACAGCTATTTCAAAGACCATAAGTGCAAACTCTGAGATCTTTATCTTCTCATACTCATCGTTCCAGAACCTGAAGAGTCGGATCCAATCAGGAGTTGAAGCTTTTTTCGAACACTCCCTTATCCATTTTTTTTCTTCCTCAGGAGCTTCAATAAAGCTATCGTTTTCAAGCTGACTGTATAGAACTATATGATGGAGCATCTGAAGAATGTCTCTGAAAGCCTTTTCAATCGATTTTCCATTCTTATAAATGTCCCTAACCATTCCAAGCGCCTTTTGGGGATCATTTGATGAAATACTTTCAACAATAGCTCGAAGAACACTTTTATCAGAATTACCCAGGATCATAGCGACTTCATTGTCGTTGATCTTTCCATCACCGAAAGTAACAAGCTGCTCCAGAATTGTCTGACTGTCTCTCATACTTCCCTCACCTTCTCTGGCAATGGAGTAAAGAGATTCCACATCATACTCTATCTTTTCTGAATCAAGGATCTTGGCAAGCTGTTTTGCAACATCTTCTATCGAAAGTCTGCGCAGGTCATAACGCTGGCACCGGCTTAAAACAGTTGTTGGGATTTTCTGAGGATCAGTTGTAGCAAGAATAAAAAGCGCATGAGGCGGAGGTTCTTCCAGAGTTTTCAAAAGAGCATTAAAAGCTGATTTGCTCAGCATATGAACTTCATCAATCACATAGACCTTATATTTTGATTTTACTGGAGAATATGTAATGTTTTCCTTTATGTTCCTGACATCATCAACAGAGTTGTTTGAAGCTCCATCGATCTCAACAATGTCCGGGCTCCTGTTTTCCATTATCTCAAGACAATTCTCACATTTGTTGCATGGTTCTCCGTCTCCGGCAGGATCAAGACAGTTAAGACTTTTTACCATAATTCTTGCAAGAGATGTTTTTCCTGTACCTCTTATTCCTGTAAAAAGATAGACCGGTGCGATCCTGTCCTTTGTTATCGCGAACTTCAGGGTTTCAGTGATGTGATCCTGTCCAATAACATCTCCAAATTTCTGGGGTCTCCATTTTCTTGCAACAACCTGATAGCTCATTTTATCTCCATAAAGTTCAATGCTTTGACATTATTTTTCTTATCTGCCGCACATCTAAAACCGATATCCGAGGAAAAGTCATTAATTTTGCAGGCGCTTCTGTAGGATGTTCTGGTTCTTCTTTCGTCATATAGATACGATCCGCCGCGGCAGACCTTATATCCGTCATATCCCGGTCCAGGATCTTGTGGCCCCTCGCAGTCTCTCGCCTGCGCCAACTCATCTGCATAAAATTCGCTGCTATACCAGTCACTTACGTATTCGGCAACATTCCCAGCGACATTATAAAGACCAAACGGAGATATTCCGGCCAGAGTTGTCCCGACAGGATAGGTTACGTTATTTCCGCATCCGGCTGAAACGGTTTTCATGATCGCATAATCACAGTCCGGTTCAGGTGAATTCCCCCAGGGATAGATCTGAACATTTCCGGCTCTTGCAGATTTTTCCCACTCAGCTTCTGTGGGAAGTCTCATTTCGTTCCATTCGCAGAAAGCCTTTGCACCATACCAGCTTACACAGTTTGCGGGATGATTGGCTCTATCTGAATTATCAATATTACACTTATATGATTCAGAAGATGTCTGAAAATGTGGTTTTTCAATATCATCGTTATTACAGAACCCAGAAGCAATACACTGCTGGTATCTTTGCGCTGTAACCTCAAACTTGTCTATCGAATATTCTGAAAGACGAAGCTCATGGAGAGGTGTGTTATCCTGTTCACAGCTTCCTTCCTTGTCAACGTCGCATCCCATAAGAAACTCTCCGTCCGGGACAACAGTATAATTAAGAAGGCAGTTGCCTTCGTCAACCCATTTTCCGTTCTTACAGATCTGCTTCTGCACTCTGTTAAAGTCGGTAGCACACATTTTAAACTGCTGATCTCCCTCATAAAGAATAGCATCGCCTGAAAAACAAAAAGCCCCGAGATTAACGTCTTCATCCTGTTTTTCATTGTCAACAACAGTTTCCGTGTCATCCTTTTCATTTTCATCAGTAGATGTATCAACAGTCACCATATCAGAATCATTCGTTGTTTCATTATCTGAAACCGGCAGATCCTCGTCTTCTACACAGGAAAACAGAGCCAGAAAAACAGCGATATAAATAAACATCTTTTTCATTGTTTTTCTCCTGTAGAAATAAGTTTACATAGTTTTTTAATAAGATCTTCTCTTTTTACAGGCTTTGACAGATAGTCATCCATTCCTTCTCTTAGAAAAAGCTCCTTTTCTGCCTTCATAGCATAGGCTGTTAGTGCGAGTATCGGAGTATAAAAATCTCTTTCATTTTCATACTCTCTTATCTTCTGCGTTGCCTCAACACCATCCATCACCGGCATCTGAATATCAAGAATAACCGCATCAAATCGCTCCGCTTTATACATTTCAATAGCCTCAAGACCATTGCGAGCCGATTTTATATAGCAGTTTTCCTTTTGAAGAAACTTTATCACTAACTCTCTGTTAACATTGTTGTCTTCTACAAGAAGAAATCTTTTTTTGTTCAAACATTCTGTTGTTACAACAAGATCTGAGCTAAAAACTTCTTCCGGATCATCATCCTCAGTCGATGCAAGTGGAATCTCAAAATAAAATGTCGTTCCAGGCTGAGGTTTATTTGAATATGCAGAGATATTTCCCCCCATAAGTAAAATGATCTTCTTTGCTATTGAAAGACCAAGACCTGCTCCTCTATATTTTTTACGAAAACCAGAATCAAGCTGGGTAAAATTCTCAAAAATAAAATCAATTTTATCATCAGGGATCCCAGGACCGGTATCACTGACCTCAAATCTGAGGTACCGTTTTTCACTATCTTCCGGATAGGATATTTTTGCATGAACATCCACCGTACCTTTGCTTGTGAACTTAATTGCGTTGAAAACAAGATTGTTGATAACCTGTACAAGTCTAACACTGTCCGCACAAACAAAGACAGGAACATCATCATCAACAGTAACGTTAAACTTCAGATTTTCACTTTCGGCCTGACTTCTGAGGGTTTCTGTAACAGATTTGATCACCTTGCGAAAACGAAACGGCTCAGCCTCGACTGGGATGGAGTTAGACTCTATTACACTTAACTCAAGAATATCATTAATTATTCCCAAGAGAACATCTGAGCTCTGATCTGCATAGTGTACAAACTCTTTCTGCTCTTCTTCAAGTTCAGTGCCATCAAGAAGGGCCAACATTCCCTTTATTCCATTAAGAGGCGTTCTTATCTCATGGCTCATATTCGCCAGAAACATACTTTTTGCTTTGTTGGCTTCTTTTGAAATAATATTTTCTGCATGCTCTTTTTCAAAATTCTTTTTATATTTAAACTCAGAAGAAGCTCTACGATAAACCACACGGTTTATAAATATAGACATAAAGGTAACCGTAAAGAAATCAAGCGCATAGCCGGTAAAAGCATTAGGACTTTCTACTACAAAATAAAGATAGATCAGAGTTGTTACTGCGAGAAAAATCGAATGAAAAGCGTATTCTAACGGTCTTATTTTCAAAGCTGTGGCCGCCGCAAGAATAACAATAAAAAAGGTTGTACTGTTTCCATGCATCTGATGACAGGCAGGAGATGTGAAAAAAGCATAGACCATTGTAGAGAATAGAAAACCCCTCCAATATATGGGCGAAAAAGCACAATCTTTGGTTTCAGACACCTTTTTTTTCTTTAATCTGCCCAAAAAGGCTAGTAAAAAGAAATGAACGATAGATATAATATGAATTATAGCTATCTCAAAAAAACCATCCTGATGAAAAAGATCTTTTTTGAAAAAGAAACGCTCAAGATCAAGAAGAACAAGTGGAATATGAAATATGGCAACCGCAAAAGAAACATAGATCGCAACAATGTAGTTGTCGTAATTTGTTTCTCTTTTAAATTCATTTTCAAATTCAGGTGGAAGTTTCAAAGATTTCTTGTCTTTCATCATTATTTCTCGCTGTATAGGGAGTTGAAAATACTTTTATACTTTCTTAAAATAAGCTCTCTTTTTATTTTCAGTGTCGGCGTAAGCTCGCCAGTTTCAACAGTAAACTTTCTGTCCATTATGTGGTATCTTTTAATAGCTTCATACGGCTCAAGGGTTCTATTCACCTCAAACACCTCTTTTCTTATCATTGCCACAACAGCAGGATGAGCGACAAGGTCCAATTCATTTGTAAAATGTATCTCACGTGCCTTTGCATAATCAGAAATTGCCTCAAAATCAGGAACTATTATAGCAGATAAATATTTTTTTTCATCCCCTGCGATACAGGCACTCTCAATATAACCTGTAGATTTAAGTCTCGATTCAATTTTCTGCGGAGAAATATTCTTGCCGTTGGCCATTACAATTATATCCTTCAATCTGCCAAGGATCTTTATCTTTCCATTATCTGTCCAGGCTGCGAGGTCTCCCGTCCGGAACCACCCTTCACTATCAAAAACCTCAGCTGTCTGTTCCGGCTTGTTATAGTATCCGGACATAACTGTCGGGCCTTTTACAAGAAGCTCTCCTGAGGCCGATATCTTTACATCCACACCTTTAAGTGGCAGACCGACTGTACCTACATCTCGATCATCAGGAAGGTTGCAGCTGACAACCGGAGAACATTCTGTTATTCCGTATCCCTCTACGATAACTGTTCCCATAATATTAAAGAACATGGAGACCTCTTTTGTCAGAGCCGCTCCACCTGAAATAAAAAGAGAAATAGAATTAACCGTCTTTTTTCTGATACCTTCAAACACCAATTTTCTAAAAAACAGATACTTCATATTCAAAGGAAATGGAAGGGGACGATCTTTTTCAAGATACTTGTAGATCTCGTATCCTGTTTTCATCCCGGAGTTAAAAAAATATCTTGTCAGCGGAGATGCCTTTTCTACCTTTTTTGCAACAGAATTGTAGATCTTATCAAAAAGCCTCGGAACAGCACAAGTAATATTAGGGTTAAGATTCTGAATATAATCAAGGACTCTGCCCATTTTTGAAAGAGGTATTATCGTTCCGCCTCTCATCATTACCACATGGATAACGGTAAACTCATAAGCGTGACTGAGTGGCAGAAGTGACAAATAGCGAAGACGATCCATATGCTTTACAATATCAAGCAGTTGAGTGCAATTTGAGATGATGTTCCCATGTGTTAGAACAACACCTTTAGGCTCACCGGTAGTCCCTGATGTATAGATGAAAACTGCCGGATCATCCTTTGTGCAATTATGTCTTAAAGGAGGTGCGGCATCTCTTGTTCTATCAAGAAAAAATTCATAGGCTGTGATTTTTTTATACTGAGTTTTCTTTTCAGGATCAAGATCGAACATTATTGTTTTGTAGAACATTTTTTCGGCAAGATTGGCTATTTTGCTGTAAAAAGCCAGTTTTGAGACAAATGCAAAGACAGGTTTGGAGTCGTTTATGATATACTGCTGCTGTTCCTCGCTTGCCGTAGCATAAAGCGGCACAGCAACTGCTCCAACAAGAAAGACTGCGGCCAGAGAAACATACCATTCAAATCGATTTTCAGAGTAAATTATAACTCTGTCTCCGGGAATCACGCCAGCTTTTTTCATAGATCTGGCAAGCGCCTCAACGTCTTCTTTCATCTCCAGGTAAGTAATATCTTTAACAACGCCGGACCTCTCAAGCACCGAAAAAGCTGGTTCAAACTTATTTTTCAGAAAGTTCTTTTCATAGATATCATAAATGTTTTCATACATTTTCATATCCTCTGTTGACACCACGCCTAGAAGCTATAAGATATTTAGTGCCTGCTTGATGCGTATCTGGAAGCGGATAAGTTTTTTCCTTAAGAAATATTAGGGGAAGATGCTTATGCTGTGAAGAGTTTCTCGTAGCAGCTCGGTCTACCCCACCTGTGAAAACAGGATAAAAACTTGCTTTTGTAAGTACGGTCGAAGCGGGCATTTTTTATTTTAATCCAGTTAATTTCTTAAGAGCTTTTACTTCAAAAGCGTTTAACTCTCTCAGCTCCCCGGGCTCCATTTTACCACACAGTATTCCAGCAAAAGCAGTACGGTGAAGAGTTCTTACTCGACACCCTACAGCCCTAACGAGCTCTTTTACTTCTCTTTTTCGGCCTTCTGTGAGTGTCATTTCAACTGTTGCTTTATTTCCAAAACTGTTTAGAACCGTCACTTTGTCGGCTTTCATGAGAACACCTTCAATTTCTATACCTTGTTCGATCTTTTCAGCCTCGGCATCATCAAAGTGTCCCGTTATAAAAGCCTGATACCTCTTCTTTACACCAAAAGACGGGTGCGTCAGTCTGTAGAGCAACTCACCATCTGTTGTAAGAAGCAAAACTCCTGTAGTGTCAAAATCCAGTCTTCCAACGGGAACAGCGGTTGAGCCATCAGGAAGAAAATCTGAAACAGTTTTTCTCCCGCGATCATCGCTAACAGCAGATATTACATTTTCCGGTTTATTGAGAATAAAGTAATCGTGTTTCTGAGGAACTGTAAGCTTTTTTCCCTCATAAACTACAACGTCCTTTTCAATATCAACAGTGTCAGCAAGAACTGCCAATCTACTGTTGATAGTAACTTTTCCAGCACTTACAAGCTCTTCAGACTTTCTTCTGGAGGCCACGTTACATAGTGCTAGAAACCTGTTGATTCTGTATTTAGTCATATATACCCTTATTCATGCAGCATTTTTTGAATTTTTGTCCACTCCCACAAGGACAGGGGTCATTCCTGCCAACCTTGGGAACCTGTCTTTTAACCGGGTCTCTGTTGAGATTTGTCGTGCTCTTCTGTATCTGAGCTTCCTTTCTCTGCTCTTTTTCCTCGAACTTTTCAATAGTCTCTTCAGTTACGACCTGAACAGCAAAAAGTCTCTTTACAGATTCATTGTAGATACTGGTCATCATTTCGGTAAACATGCTAAATCCTTCACGCTTATACTCAAGCTTAGGATTCTTCTGTCCGTATCCGCGAAGACCGATACCTTCTCTGAGATGATCCATATTAAGTAGGTGCCTTCTCCAGTAAAGATCAAGAACCTCAAGAACAATATGTCTTTCCATTTCACTACTCAACTCTTCCGTGTAAGCCGACATCTTTTCATCGTAAGCTTCAAGAACGAGATCATAAACCCGCTGTGCCGCCTCAGACATGGCTTTTTCTGACTTCATTTCCGACAATTCTTCCCGATTAAGCTTATCAAAGACTCTTTTTTCATCATCGATGAGCGTAAGAGAAACAACAGCGTTTTTAATAGCCTCGTAATCCCAGAACGAAGGTGAAGTTTTCTCTGGAACGGTTGACAGAATAATGTCGTTGACGATCTCTTCTATCATCAAATACAGAACCGCTTTATTTTTCTGTCCTCCGGTGAGTATGTCACGCCTCATGGCATAAATGGTCTTTCTCTGCTGATTCATTACATCATCGTATTCAAGGACGTTCTTTCTTATTCCAAAATTGTGTCCTTCAACTTTTTTCTGAGCATTTTCAATAGATTTTGTTATCCACTTATGTTCGATAGGCTGATCCTCTTCAATACCCAGCCTTTCCATAACATTGGAAAGTCTTTCACTGCCGAATATCCTCATAAGATCATCTTCGAGGCTGAGATAAAATCTTGAAGATCCAGGATCTCCCTGCCTTCCGCCACGACCTCTTAGCTGGTTATCGATTCTTCTTGACTCATGTCTTTCCGTTCCGATTATATGCAGTCCTCCGGCTTCAAGCACCTCTTTCTTTTCCTTTTCACAGAGTTCCGTGTAATTGTCTAAGATCTTTTTAAATTCAGGTGTATCAACATTAAATTCTTCCATTTCTCTTTCAGCATCAGCCACCGCAAGCTTTTCCGGATTACCGCCAAGAACAATATCTGTTCCTCTACCCGCCATGTTCGTTGCGATAGTAATAGACCCTTTTCTTCCTGCCTGAGCAACAACTTCCGCTTCTTTCATGTGAAACTTTGCATTAAGAACGTTGTGTTTTATCCCCTGTCTTGTGAGAAGGTGGCTCAGTCGCTCTGATCTTTCAACAGAAACTGTACCGACAAGGACCGGCTGACCTGAATTTGTTCTCTTTATAACATCTTTTATTACCGCTTTTTCCTTTGCACTCTGGTGTTTGTATATCTGGTCCGGGGCATCATCTCTTATTGTAGGCTTATTGGTCGGAATAACTGTAACGCCAAGGTTGTATATTTCTGCAAACTCGCGAGCTTCCGTATCAGCAGTACCTGTCATTCCTGAAAGTTTATCATACATTCTGAAAAAATTCTGATATGTGATCGTTGCCAGAGTCTGATTTTCTCTTTCAACTGTTACGCCTTCCTTTGCTTCAAGAGCCTGGTGAAGTCCGTCGCTGTATCTTCTGCCTTCCATCAGCCTGCCGGTAAACTCATCGACGATCATTACCTTGTCCAAACCCTCAATGTTTTTAACAACATAGTCAACATCACGATGAAACATAAAAATTGCTTTCACTGCCTGCTGAACATGATGTACAAGCTCTAGATTCTCAGGAGAATAGAGATTCTGGATGCCGAGCATATTTTCAACTTTAGCAATACCTTCCGGAGTTAGAATAGCATTTTTTGATTTTTCGTCTTTTGTATAATGAACTTCGTCTTTCAGCATTTTTACAACAGCGTTGACTCGCACATAAAGATCTGTGCTTTCATCACTAGGACCGGAAATAATAAGCGGCGTTCTCGCTTCATCGATCAGAATGGAGTCAACCTCATCGACGATGGCATATCTGAGATCTCTCTGCACATAATGAGAGATGTCATACTTCATATTGTCTCTTAGATAATCAAAACCGAACTCACTATTTGTGCCGTAAGTTATATCGCATTTGTAGGCCAGGTCTCTATTTTTCTTGCTCATTGCGTTAACGATCGTACCGACAGAAAGACCAAGAAAACGATATATCTGTCCCATCCATTCAGCATCTCTGGTAGCAAGATAGTCATTAACCGTAACAAGGTGGGCGCTTTTTCCTTCAAGAGCGTTCAAATACATCGGAAGAGTTGCAACCAGAGTTTTTCCTTCACCTGTTTTCATTTCAGCGATCTTGCCCTGATGAAGAACTACTCCACCAATTATCTGAACATCGTAAGGCCTCATTTTCAGAGTTCTGACGCTCGCCTCTCTAACAACAGCAAAAGTTTCAGGAAGAAGACTGTCAAGTGGCTCTCCGTTTGCGATTCGCTGTTTAAATTCAGCCGTTTTTGCCACAAGATCCTGATCATTAAGGCCTTTGACCGAACTTTCAAAACTGTTAGTTCTTTCAAGTAGTGGTAAAATGGATTTAATGTATCTGTCGTTCTCCGTACCAAAAACTTTTCTTACAAAATATTTAAACATTCAGCTACTCCAAAATGATCAAAAAGAAAAAAGTGGCGAATTAAAGGTCAAAAAGACTTCCAAGCTGAGATTTTGCATCGATCTCTTCGCTTCCGTCCTCTCCTTCATCTTTTTTGAACTCGAAAGATGAACAGAAGTTGGATTTGTCTCTCTCTCGGATAAACGCTCTTGCGTTTTCACGACATTCGTTTGTGTAGTTAGGGTCATGAAATCTGCAGTTCATGCAGCAGTGAAGGTCAGCGTAGCAGTGAGGACAAACCTCCTGCCGTCCAGCCTTTCCTCTGATATTTTCAAGTTCTTCAAGCTCTTTTTTGCAGTTGTGACAAATGTAAACAGCCATTATTTCCTCCATAACAAGTCAAAATCGAAATATAATATAGTTATTATAGGCAAAAAATCAAGATACGGAGCAGATAAAGCCCATTTGACAGAGTCTGCCCACTGATATAAACTTCTGTGAACTTTTTTGAGGTTAACATGAAGTATTTTTCTTTGGTTTTTCTGCTTTTCTTCTTAATGATTTCCTGTGACAACTCGTTGAAAAAACATGAAGAAAGTGATTTCGATCTTATTGAAACCGCTGATCAGGATTTTGATCTTTATGAAAAGGATAGTGAAGTCAGCGACTCTGACCAAGAGTTTTCAATAAAAGAGATAGCTGTTTACAGAGAAACTCCCGAGTTTTCAAAGGGAGAAGATCTCGTAATTCAAAACGCCCGACTTAACTTGGAAACACTTGCCGTCAAAAGAACTTTTCGTCATGTTGACACATCTTTTTCAATGCACAAGAACGATTCAGAAACTCTAATAAATTCTATTGGTTCTAAGTTTTCTGAAAATCTCTGCGTTGAGTGCAAAAAATCCGGCGATCAGACGAAAATAGTTTTTGATGACAGTGAATGCTGCGTTGAGGAAGAGTCTGTCGTTAAAGAAATAGAGCACTATCTTCTTATTCCTATTCACTCAATGCTTTGGCCTTTTGAACCGCAGGACGAACCACACCCTGTTGGGCACACATCATTAAGTTTTCAGAATTATTCCGAAGGTTATTTGGACTCCTACTTTCATCATGGAACAGACATCGTCCTTTCAAATCCTGAAAAACTATACAATATTTATGATGGAAGAGTTGTTGAGATCGGACACTACATTGACGAAAGTCCCTATTATTTCCAAGTAGTTGTAAAAACCGTTAATGGTCTGACAATTCAATATCATCACACAGATGAAGATTCAGTTCCTGATGAAGTTTACGACCTGGAAAGAACTGATGAAATTCTCAAAGCAGGCACTCAAATTGGAAAGATCGTCTACTGGCCAACACCTGATTCTTTCAGTGAAAAGTTCTTTCACCATGTTCATCTTAACATAATGACCGAAGAAGAAATAAAACTTAACGCCCTTGAATTGATGATCCCGCAAATTGATTCTGTAAAACCTGAAATTGAAGAAATAAGCATAATTGACACAGAAAGAACAAAAACAATGGACAGCAGCGCAATTTCAGAACCATTTCAAGTTGTTGTAAAAGCTCATGATTTCACCGATTCAGACCCTTGGCCAAATCCTCCGAGAAAAATCGACATCAGCATTGAAAATTCTGACGGAGAAACCGTTCTTACACATCAGGGTTACGATTTTATAGCAATGATGCATCCTGAAGAAAACACCGATGTCTGCAACTACTATCTCTGCGAAATGGACGAAACTGAATTTACCTTTGGAAATTACACAGAACGAGAATTTTACATCGTCTCGACAGCATTTAACAGACTTGGTGAAAAAACAGAAGGAATTGATCCCTCAGAATTTGAATCAGGA
>Ga0222665_1001149_pt1 | contig 12734 bp, 15 predicted proteins | sample AntAcemetagen653_FD_179853 | JGI IMG/M metagenome (GOLD analysis project Ga0222665, IMG submission 179853) | Saline water microbial communities from Ace Lake, Antarctica - #653 | ecosystem: Environmental > Aquatic > Non-marine Saline and Alkaline > Saline | place: Antarctica: Ace Lake...
CGCCACATTATGCGCGGCGCCCGGTTGAAAAAAAAGAACCTGGGCTGTTAGACATTTTAGGCATCCGCCTGAGGCGGGACTCACTTTAGACACTTTTCTTGGTTAGGGCATTTCCCACTCCGCCAGCGCAAAGGAATTCTTTGAATTTTTAAAAGATCTATCAAAAAAATGACGGAGCGAAGCGACTTCTACCAATATTCAATAGTCAATATTCAATATTCAATTCCGGCTTCGCCGGGTTAGGATATTTACCAGCGATGTCGGTGTAAAAGTCCTGAATGATTTTCATATCCGCTTGCATATCTCCGGTCGGGTGAACGACGGGCCCGATACCCCCAACCTTGCGTCGGTAATCCAGATACCCCAACACGATGGGGACATTCGCCCCCTTGGCGATATGGTAAAAGCCGGTTTTCCAGTACATGACTTTCATGCGGGTTCCAGAAGGAGGAACCACCAGGACCATTCGTGGATGTGCACGAAAGGCCTGTATCGACTGTGCCACAACACGGGTTGTTTTGGAGCGATGGACGGGAATGGCTCCCAACCATCTGAGAAAAGAACCCATCGGCCAACGGAACCAGGCGGCCTTCATCATGATGAAGGGCTTGATTTTAAGAATGAACGCCAGACAGATGGTGTAAAAAAAATCCCAATTGGAGGTGTGTGGTGCCGCTATGATGACGTATTGGGAGATGCACGGTCTTTCCCCTGCCGGTTTCCAGCCCGTAAATCGAAAAATGATCAGGGCCAGCCAGCGCATCAGGGTCTTCCCCATGGGTGTGTCGTGAACGGTCTTATGATGCATGATCGAATCCTCTTTTTCCTCACGCAAAGGCGCCAAGACGCAAAGAAAACCCCGAGATTGATGAGAAGCCCCAACCTCATCATTCATAGTTTTTTACCTTTGCGTCTTTGCGTGAGACCTTTTCAGTTCCCCGCACACAATCAGAAAGATCCCCAAAAACATGGAGATCCGCCCCAAATAGTCCCCGTGCCGGGCAAAAAAAGTCCGGCCTTGACGAAGATGGATTCGGCCTTTGAGTGTGGCCTTTTCCCACCATGGTGTGCGGGCAATCACCATCCCTTTTGCGTCGATGAGGGCTGAGACCCCGGTATTGGCCACCCGTACCAGATCCCGGCGGCACTCGATGGCACGAACGGGGCTGAAATTGTAGTGGTAGCGATAACCGGGTGTGTTTTTCCACCATCCGTCGTTAGTGATCATGCAGATAAAGCCCTTTGCTTCCGGCAGATTTTTAGCACAGTAGAAACCAAACGCCGACTCAAAACAGACGATAGGCAGAATGCCAATGGAAGAATCGGGGGACATAAATGCACGGGTTTCCTGACGAAGGCTGTAGGTGCCGTTATATCCGCCAAGTTCCAGGGAATATTTTCCAAGGAAGCCGAGATATTGCACAAAAGGCATGCGCTCGAACAGGGGGACCAACTTGGTCTTGTGATAGAATTGGGGCGCGGATCCGGGTGAAAGAAAAAGGGCGGTATTGAAGGCCTCGTAGAAGAAGTCTTCTTCCTGGTTGAAACGACTCCCGGGTGGGACATCCTCCCCAGTTTTTTGATAGCTGTGGACCCCCACGAGACAGTTGAGCTTCGGGTATTTTGCCTGAAAATCCAACAACTGACGGTAGTAAGGCGAGGCACTCGGATTTCTCTCGTCAATCTGCTGTACAATTAGGGTTTCGGGGCCGAACAGGTAATTGGTTTCCTCGTCGCAGATGGAATCCGCTGTCCTGAAAAATTCATCTAAGTGTTGAGCCTCCCTTTCCGGCACGAATTTTTCCGTGTATGGGTCCAGATTGGGCTGAACCAGGGCCACTGTAACGGTTTCTCCTTCCTCCCTAAAATTGTCAAAGATCTGATAGGAGATCAGAACAGGGATAATGGCCAGCAGAACGGTTACGACACCCATAGGAATTATGGATCGCAAACCCCTTTTCCGATAGGTATCAACCATTTTAAAGATCGCAAAATTGGTCAGAATAATCCAGAGAGTGCCCCCGCGAATGCCTGTATACTCAACCCATTGAATGAGTTTGGGTGCTGTGGCCAGGGCGTTGCCCAGATTGAGCCAGGGCCAGGCCAGGTCCCAGATCTCATGAAAATGCTCATATCCCATCCAGATAATCAGAAAAGGAAATAACAGGGGGATTTTCAGGTTTGTCCGAACGCGGCTTATGGACCAGAAAACAAGGGCCTGCACAAGGGAATTGGCCACCATGATGAGGATGGCCCCCAACCACTGTGCCTGTGTAATCCACCAGGTTCCTACAATATTCCACAGCAGGAAACTGACAAAGGCATAGTTGAACAGGGTGTAGTGGTTTGGTTGATCCCGGGTTTCCTCCTCCAGTATCAAAAGGGGTACCCATGCGATAAAAATGAGAAAGAACAAAGGCGAGACAGACCAGGGAAGGCCTAACAACATGCCACTGGTGAGGGACAAAAAAAGGTTTCTTCTGGTGTTCCGATCCATTCGGTTCCGGGTGATGGGGTTCTCCCTCATATTAAAAATCTCCCTGCAAATGGCCGCCACTGAAATCTCCCAGGCGACGAATCATGCAGAGAGATGCGTCTTTGACGGGCTCTTTACAGGCGACCCTTGACAAACAAACCCCTGCCAAAGACCCCGCAAGAAAAGAGTGCGATCCGATTTCTATTCCATTGAAATTGAGGTGGCAGAGATGATCGGTTTGATACCGACAGAGTATTGAAAAGAACTCTCTTTCCTGGCAAATGAGTATAGGCTCAATAGCGCTTGGGGGTCAAGGTCAAACAGGCGCCATAACAGAAGGGGCCGTGAGGTGAGGTGGGTGATAAGAAGCGCCTTATTCATCCATGACCCCCATAGAAGCTCTTCTGGAATATTTGTTTTTGTTTGTTCCATTGCCCCGAGGGCTCTCTGTTTATTAGGGAGAGGGACACATTGCCAACCGGCGAAGTGCCCCCCATCCTCTCAGGCTTAGGAGAGAGTAAGTTAAGGCCTATCTTTAAATGTACTAAAATTCCGCTGTCATCCGCAGACCGAAGATCCAACCGTCGGGGCTGTCACCCACGTTCATGGAGTCCTTCATGTACTGCACGTCTGCCGTAATGGCGAAGATGTCGGTCAGGCCAAACCGGCCGTAGACCTCGAATACGTCAGTGTGGTCCACCTCCAGGTTACCGCCGATCAGGTGAGCATAACCTATCCCGATGTTGTCGCACTCTCGGCCCCAGAGGTTTCCACTTATGTTTAGGCCACCCGAATAGATGCTCTTACAATATACAGCCGCTTTGTCATCCTGCCATCCGAACCGTATCCAGGCCCCGAGGATCTCCCCGAGTTGCTGATCAAAGGAGATCATGGCGCAACTCAGCCGTTCCTTTTTTGTGCCGGCGACATTGCTGAAATCACTGCTCGTAGTATCCACAATCAGCCGGTAGTTCCCCTCCCCTAAGCCAAAATCCACGGTGTAGGCAAACTGCATTCCATAAAAGTTGTATGGTTCGTCAAGGTCTCCCTCTTCACCATTGCTCCCTAAGGCCATGGCAACACCTTTCACGGAAAATCCACCAATCTCCCACTCTATGGCGGCACCGATGTCATAGGATGGCAGGAACGCGTTGGGCCCGTTCACGAGCGCTCCATTCATGAACTGGGTGTACTCATCATTGGCAAAGGCGTTTTCATCCATGTAGTCCGTCGCGTCAATAATCCCGCCAGTGAGCCCCAGGGAGTGGTCTTCGCTGAAGCTGAAGGTGTGTTTGTACCAGGCCGTGAGCAGGTAGTCGCGGTTTCTGCCGTTGATGTCTTTATAGTCATCCTGTATATTTCCACCCCACGGGGCAATCATAAAGGGAGACCGGCCTTCTCCATCTAAACCGTTTCCCGCTCCAAACCCGAACTTGACAAAGAGCTCATCGTTGTCGGTGGGGGTGAAGCTGATCTCAGGCTCAAAAAGGATAAGACCTCTCCCCTCACTTTCAAAGCCTGGGGCATCGCTGATACTCTGATATTGGCCTACCCCGGCGATGATCCCCCCAATGGAGAATTTATCGTTGATTTCATATCCAAACCCATTGCCTGTCAGTAAAAAGACCCCTAAGATTGCTAATAAAAACCCCAATTTTAACTTCTTCATTACTCTCATAATCTCTTTCCTCCATAAAAAATTTGTTTGTATAAATTTCGTCTGCCTCTGGTCTCTTCCAAAAATCAAAGGTGCCTCGAGACTGAAGCAACGCTCTGAAAAACAAAAAAGGCGTAACCGGGCTTTCTTCAAAAGCCCCAGGTTACGCCTTCACTTTCCCCGCACTGCACAGAGCCGGAGACCGTAAGACATCCCTCATGAAGATATCAGTTCTTCATTTAATCCCTCAATCCCGCGATCCCGCGGGACACCATATGTTACTGTTATTTACCCAATCCACTTATAAATCTCCGTATGATCTGAATTACACGCCTCGCAGCATCCCTTACATGTCTTGCCTTGAGGCAACTTCCACAGGTTTCCCTTGCGGATCCACTGATCCAGGATTCCCCTAAGGGCATCAGGCTCCACGCCGAAATGTATTGACAAGTCCGAAATGGAAGCCATCCGCTGGCGTGAGAAAAAGTTCTTTATGTCGGTTAAGATCACGAAAAGCACTCCTTTCCTTGCGAGAATCATGCGTGCTGCAATCCTTCCTTTGCAAGGACTCTTGAAGATATCTCTCTGCCCGCCTTTTTCATGCCAAAGATAAATGCGATAAAAGCGATTCCCAGAATAATAATCCACATGAGCGATGTGCCCGGATGTCTGCTTATAGTAGCCAATTGATAAAAAAATGTCGCCGATACCCATGCCAAAAGGGTCGTATACGCGCCAACAAAAACGGTCCATTTCATATTTGTTTCCCGGTAGACAGTGGCAATGGCAGCCACACAAGGAAAATACATCAAGATGAAGAGAAGATACGCAAAGGCGCCTACCTTGCCGTCGAACGTTTTAATCATTGCACCAAAGGTAGATGTGTTGACCTCCTGCTCTTCCGCCACTTCCTTGAGATTTGATAGGTCATCTCCAATGCTCACACCCAGGGGGTCGGTTACCGTTGCCCCAAGACCTGAAAATGCTGCGGGAATTGAGGCAAAGGAATCCATTATGCCGCCCCAAAAACTGAATTCTCCTTCTTCTGCATCTCCCTCCTGTCCTTTTACTTCCATGGCACCATAAAGGGAATCAAGTGTTCCAACTACGGCCTCTTTAGCAAAGATGCCCGTAAATATTCCCACAGTGGCCGGCCAGTTATCTTGTGATATCCCCATGGGGTGGAAGATAGGGGTAATAGTTCGGCCTATGGAAGACAGAATGGAATCCTTGCTGTCTTCGTGACCAAAAGTGCCATCAGTACCTATCGCGTTTAGAAAACTTAGGATAATAACAATGGACATAATGACCTTGCCCGCACGAAACATGAAGGTCTTCAAACGATCATAGGTATGGATAAAAATGCCTTTTGCAGTTGGCAGATGATAGGGTGGTAACTCCATAATAAAGTGAGAAGGCTTGCCCTTAAGAATGGTGCTTTTTAGTATAAAACCTGTCATAACTGCCATGGCAATGCCGATAATATAAAGCAAAAAGACAAGTGTGCTGCCTGATCTCGGAAAAAAGGCCGCTGCAAACAATGCATAGACTGGAAGCCGTGCACCGCAGGACATAAAAGGGTTCATCATAATGGTCAGGGTGCGATCCCGTTCGTTTTCAAGCGTCCTTGTTGCCATGATTGCCGGGATATTGCATCCAAATCCGACGAGCATAGGCACAAAGGATTTCCCGGGAAGCCCCACAAACCTCATAAATCGATCCATGACAAATGCTGCCCGTGCCATATACCCGGAATCCTCTAAAATGGAAAGGCACAAGAACATGAAGCCTATGGGAGGAATAAAGGTGGATATTGTCTGGATACCTCCTCCGATTCCATCGGCCAGGATGGTTTTTATCCAGACAGGGACATGCAAGGATAGAAGAAGATTGCCGAATCCATCAACGAAAATGGTCCCGAAGAAAATGTCAAAAAAATCAATAAAGCATCCACCCACGTTTATGGTAATCATGAAGGTGAGGTACATGGCCAATAGAAAGAAAGGTATTCCCAAAACACGGTTAAGCAATACCGTATCGATGGCATCTGAGATGGTTCTTCTAACCTCAAATTTTTTCTGAACAGCATCCCTGTAAATACCATTGATAAATCCATAACGGCTATCTGCCACCATGATATCGGATTCATCACCCAGGTTGGCCTCTATTTCCTTTTTGGCTTCTTGCAAAACAGATTTTGCCGTATCCCCTGTAAGGTCGTTAGCCATTTCGTCATCTTCCAGGAGCTTCACTGCAAGCCATCTGCTATTAATTTTTCTCCGGGAAGCATCTTTCTCGATAACGGGAATCAGATTCATTATCGCCTTTTCTATCTCAGCCGGATATTCAATAACGGCAGAAGAGACTTGCTTCTCCACACCGATCTTGTTGATAGTGTCCTTGAGTTGATCGATCCCTTTGTTTTTATTGGCAACGATTGGCACAACAGGGCATCCAAGGAACTCTTCCAGTGCTTTCACGTTGATTTTGATCTTCCTCTGTTCCGCAATATCCATCATGTTCAGGGCAACAACGACGGGAATCTTCATCTCGAGAAGTTGAACGGTAAGGTAAAGATTTCGCTCAAGATTGGATGCATCAACGATATTTACGATCAAATCGGGCTCCCCGGAGATCACATAATCACGAGCAATCTGTTCATCTAAAGAAGTGGCAGAAATGGAATAGATACCGGGAAGATCGATCAGCTCGATCTCTTTGTTACGATGATTATAACTCCCGCTTTTTCTTTCCACAGTGACACCGGGCCAGTTTCCTACCCTCTGTTTTGCTCTTGTAAGGTTATTAAACAAGGTGGTCTTGCCACAGTTTGGATTTCCTGCGAGACCAATATTTATTGCACCCATTTTTTCAGCTCCTTTCTATTTGTAAGATGTCAGCTTCAGCCTTTCTGAGAGTCAGATGAAATCCTCTCACGCTAATTTCAACAGGATCGCCCAAGGGAGCGACACGGGTTACTGTAAATTCAGAGCCTTTTGTCAGGCCCATGGCAAGTAGTTTGTTCATGTATGTTTTTGCACCCCTGGTAAATCCGACCACTTTTCCTTTGGAATTAACTTCCAAATCTTGTAATGATAAAGATATAATCCCTCCTTGAATTTGATCTTTTTGTCCACCCCAAAAAACAAAAAGGCGCAACCCGGCAATACCTCCAAGTTACGCCTTCACTTTCTCCGCACCTCACAGAGGTCGGGGACCGTAAGACATTCCTGATTCCCTTATTTTGATTCTATGAGCGCCTGTGTGAGTCTCTTTCGTAAGGTTTCCAACCTCTTGGATTTAAAGGCCTTCCTGGTCTGCTCCAGTACCTCTATAGTCTCGTTGAGAGCCTCCTTTAACCTGGTTTCAACAGGGGAATAGGATGACAGAGAGAGCCTTTTCAGTGTTCCGTCACCTACCCTTTGCTCCAATATGGTTTCCATGAGATAGCGATGCATATCTATCCGCTGATGAAGCTCTTCGGCGCTTCTGTCAATGGCCGTGATCAGATCCCTTTTATTTGCAATCTTCATTTGTTAACCCCTGCTAAATTAGTTAGAGCAATCTAACTGTGTGGGCAAAAAAATTACCCCACGATTATCTTTTGGGCTATTCCCCGACCAATGGCCAGTCTGGAGTCTTTCACCCTGACCATAACGGGTCCTCCTCCGTTCCGGCTCAAGACGGTAAAGGCCACACCCGGTACAAGCCCCATACTGTAAAGCTTTGACCTCATGCCCCGCCCCCCGTTTATGTGGGCAAGGATCACCTCCTTTCCATTGTCAACCATACTAAGCACCATCTTAACGCCCCTCCCGTGTCTCCATGTTCTTAATCCTGATGCCAAAGCCATTGGCAAACTCTTTCATATGCTCCATGCATTTTTCCCTGTCTCTACCATGAACCCTGAATTCTTCAAAACGCTCAAGCCAGTTTTCCCCGGTTCTTGGGCACGATTGGATAAATTCCATAAACTCAACAAACCTGTCCATTGTGCCGGCACCGACCGCATGTTCCATCTTGCAGGCCTCTTCATCGGCCCTCACAAGATCTATACCGAGGATATCCGTAAGAAAACTCCGCAAGACATGATGTCTCCTGTTGATTTCTTCACCGACATCAGACCCCCTTTTCGTAAGCTCCAAATACTCATATTTCTCATATTCGATCAATTCTCTCTCACTGAGGGTCTTGAGCATATTGGTCACCGTGGGCATCTTAACCCCGAGTCTCTTGGCAATATCCTTGACCCGGACCGCCCTTTTTTCCCTGCCCAAGTTAAAAATAGCCTCTAAGTAATCCTCCATAGTCGGGGTCAGCGGTTTAGGTGAGTCACTTTTTATTGCACTATTTTCCATAGGGTGTTTTCATGTTAGAAAGTTCAAAGTAAGTTTTACCAATCTAACTACCATTGCAAAAAGGGCATGTCAAGCTTTTTTTTGACCTTTGCCATTTGTTTTCTTGCTTTGGCCCGAGAATTCTCCAAGAGATGGGAAAAGGTGATCAAGGTCGAGATAAACGACCGGCAGGATATTGCCCTTTCATCCATAGAGAATTCCGATCATTTTGCCCCGTTTTATCGTTTTTTCCAGTTTGACATATAGCTTTTCTCTATTTATTCTCTGTGCCGGCAGAAAGATGAACCCTCCGGGATGAGGCCTGATCGCTGCTATTGGACTTTTTGGAATTCTTCAAATTATGACAAGGAGGCGCAGGATGGGACAACTCAAGAACTTTTTTGCAAGCCGCTGGGGAATCATCGGGGTAGGAGCCTTTATTGGAGTACTTGCACCCCTGTTACAGAAATGGGGCAATCCCGGAAATATGGGGATATGTGTTGCGTGCTTTGAAAGGGATATTGCAGGGGCAGTTGGACTTCAGCGCGCTGCCGTAGTCCAGTACATGCGGCCCGAGATCATCGGATTTGTTTTAGGCGCGCTGATTGCGGCTCTTCTCTTCAAGGAATTCCGGGCCAGGACGGGTTCCGCGCCGATTGTGAGATTTGTTTTAGGCGCCTTTGCCATGATCGGTGCCCTGGTCTTTTTGGGATGCCCGTGGCGGGCCCTCCTGCGTCTTGCGGGCGGTGATGGAAACGCCCTTTTCGGTATAGCCGGCCTGATTTTCGGCATCTGGATTGGCACTCTTTTTCTCAAGAGTGGGTACAACTTGGGACGTAGCGAGAAGACCCACACCTCGGTGGGATGGTTACTGCCCCTGACCATGTTGGGCTTCCTCGTCCTGATGCTCATATTCCCCCAGATTAATGGAGAGCCCAAAAGCGGGATTCTTTTTTACAGTCTGAAAGGACCGGGGGCCATGCATGCACCCTTACTTATTTCACTCTTAGTGGGCCTTGCCGTGGGATTTGTTGCTCAGCGGAGCCGCTTCTGCACAATGGGGGCCTTCAGAGATCTGATCCTGTTTCGTCAGACCCATCTTTTCTGGGGAATCCTGAGCCTTGCGGTGGTTGCATTCATCACAAACCTGATCGTGGGACAATTCCATCCCGGATTCGTCAACCAGCCGGTGGCCAATACCATGGAGGTATGGAACTTTCTTGGGATGGTTTTAGCCGGGCTGGCCTTTGCATTGGCAGGGGGATGCCCGGGTCGGCAGCTTTTTCTGGCAGGTGAGGGTGACGGCGATGCCGCGGTGTTCGTTTTAGGGATGATTGTCGGCGCCGGGTTTGCGCACAACTTCGCTCTGGCCAGTTCGCCAACAGGGGTCGGGCCTCATGGTATCGCCGCAACAATCATCGGGCTTCTGGTCTGTCTGTTTATAGGTTTTACAATGAGAAAACGCGTATAGGGAGGAGACTTGGAATGAATACGATAGTTGATGCACGAGGACTCAGTTGCCCGCAGCCAGTTCTGATGACCATGGATGAAATCAAAAAGGCGTCACAAGGGGAGATCGAAATATTGGTGGATACGGATACCTCCAAGGAAAATGTGAGCCGGGCCGCTGAGAGCAAAGGGTGGGAGGTTAAAGGTGTAAGGGAAGAGGGAGAGGGATACCGAATCAACATTGTCGGGAGTTGACGTTGTCTATTTTGACCTTTTTCAAGGGAAAGAGATCTAAGGGTTCTTCCAAGACCAAGGCGCCGGATCGCGGTATTTTAGTGTTCGAGAATACCAGCGAGGTGATACGGGCCGAGACGGTTCTCAAGGGAGAGGGATGGCGGATCCGGGTCATGGGGCCGCCGCCTGAAATCCGGACCGGGTGCGATCTGGTTATAGAGTTTCCCCTCATTGAAGAACTGAATATCCTCAGAACCCTCGAGGCAGCGGGAGCAGAACCCCTGCAGGTAGTCCCTGTCAGCAGCCCGCTGCTCCGACCGGTTGATATCTTCCAGACAAAGGACTATGGGCGATATTTCATGGTCCGTGCCGCGAATATGAAATTGACCGTTGATAAGGAGACCCGGGCTATAGTAAATATCTCCGGCGGGGGGTGCCCGGATGTGCCCTATTTAGCTCAGGAAATGGTGGGAAAACCTCTGGCGGACGCTCCGGCGCCCGAGGAGATCGGCCATACCCTCTGCGGTTATGCCCTTCAACTGGCATACGAGGAGATGAGACGTCAATGTTAGCTGTGGTTGGCACCGTTCCTGATCAGGACTTCCCGCTGATAACTGGGAAGGTTGTTCTCCAGGATGATTTCATTTCGATCCAGGGAAACCGTGCTCCTGTAAACCGGGGAACCCCTGCCCTTCTCGCCGCTGCCATCAAGGTCGGTGAGGTCATGGGCCAGCCTCCGCCTGTTGGATATCTTGTGGGTGATATCGGACTGGGAGATGGCAGTCGGCGTCTGTATGCCCGTTTGAGTGAAAATTCAGTCGAAGGGGATATCAACGCCATTGCCTTTCACTATCTCCAGCCTGACGTGGACTGGCACAACCGGGTCCTGTTTGCCGTGGAAGAGATGGCAAAGCGGCCTGTGCTGATTGCGGATGCCGGTTTCATGTACGCCGCCAAGATGAGTGGGCAGGCATCAGAATATGATCTTTTCACCCCCGACGTGGGGGAATTGGCCTTTTTGGCGGATGAAGAGGCCCCGCATCCATTTTACACACGGGGGTTCATCCTGCACGAGGAAATGAGGGCGCCTGCACTGATTGAACGGGCTTACCAGCACGAAAACGCTGCTGCCGGCCTACTTGTGAAAGGGCAGCCCGATTACGTGGCCGACCGGCAAGGGGTCCATACCACGATTGACCTGCCCGTGGAAAAGGCCATGGAGGCGATTGGGGGCACCGGGGATACGGTGACCGGTATTGTTGCGGCCTTGATCGGCGCCGGCATTGATGTCAGAGAGGCCGCTATCCTTGCTGCGCGGGTCAACCGGTTGGCAGGCCATTACGCAAGGCCCACCCCCGCTACGCAGGTCATAGATATTATCGAACAGATCTCGGCAGCCCTGGCCCGGGTTTTGGATGAGAAGGCAATCATGTCAGGGCAAGGGTGCTTTCATATCAAGAAATTAGGTTCATGCCCGGTCTCTGAAAAAGGGCAAAAGAACAAAGGTTGAAAAAACTCTTGACATCTATCGGCGTTGCAACTATATAAACACCAGGTCAGGCAAGAAGTCGGACGTTTAATCTTAATTAAACTTAATTAAACTGTAGCATTTTTTAGGCCATGAAGGCCAACGGGTTTTGAAAAAACCCTTGGGGCTTTTGTGGCCTTTTTTGTTTCTATGAGGCTTTTAACAAAAAAACTTTAAGGAGGAAAAAGTGATGAAAAAGTTGTTGTTTGGTTGTGTTTTAGGATTTTTTTTTCTGTGCCGCTCAAACAGCCTTTGCCCATTTTGGGATGGTTATCCCTTCGGACAGCATGGTCATGCAGGGGGATAGCAGGGATGTCACTGTTGTGCTCTCTTTTTCTCACCCTTTTGAGGGACATGGAATGGAATTGGAAAAGCCCGTAGTTTTCGGGGTCATGGCAAACGGCAAGAAACAGAATCTTCTTGCTAATCTAAAAGAAACTAAGGTCATGGGGCACAAGGCCTGGACAAGCGACTATAAGGTTAAGAGGCCGGGTGTCTATGCCTTTTACATGGAGCCAAAACCCTACTGGGAGCCCGCTGAGGACTGCTTTATCGTCCACTATACCAAGACCGTGGTGACGGCCTTTGGTGATGATGAAGGATGGGATGAGGAAATCGGCCTCAAGACCGAGATTGTTCCCCTGTCAAAACCGTTCGGGCTTTATGCCGGGAACATCTTTCAGGGAGTAGTAAAAATGGATGGTAAACCGATCCCCTTTGCCGAGGTTGAAGTAGAATACTACAACGAGGATAAAAAAGCGGAGGCGCCCACTGATTACATGGTTACCCAGACGATCAAGGCGGATAAAAACGGCGTTTTTACCTATGCGGTTCCCAAAGCCGGATGGTGGGGATTTGCTGCCCTGAATACCTCTGATAAAAAACGGGAAATCAAAGGTGAAGAAAAGGACGTGGAGTTGGGCGCTGTTATATGGGTCAGGTTTCATGATTGGAAAGAGAAATAGTGCCTGAACGAAAACTGTCTTTTTCGCACATATCCGCGTCAGACTCAAATTTTAATCCTCGAAATACTCAATGTATTCCTGTGGTTAA
>Ga0222665_1001152_pt1 | contig 12729 bp, 9 predicted proteins | sample AntAcemetagen653_FD_179853 | JGI IMG/M metagenome (GOLD analysis project Ga0222665, IMG submission 179853) | Saline water microbial communities from Ace Lake, Antarctica - #653 | ecosystem: Environmental > Aquatic > Non-marine Saline and Alkaline > Saline | place: Antarctica: Ace Lake | collected...
AATTTTGATAAGCCCCAGTTTGTGCTTATCCACAAATTATTATTTTTATCTTCGAGAATATCGTAAATCAAATTGTGAGGCAAGCCTTTCTCCTTCGAATATGATTTGAACTCACCTTTTCCCCTATCCATATTATTTAATCCGCCATAAACCGTACCTATCCACAATGCACCGAATTTGTCTTCATAAATCGAAAATATTCTATCATCACTAATGCTTAATGGATTTAAGGAATCGTTTTTATATGAAATGAATTTATTACTCTCACTAACAAACTTATTTAATCCACCATCTGTTCCTATCCACAAATTGCTATCACTATCTTCAAAAAAACATCTTATAAGGTTATGACTTAAGCTTTCATTATCCTGAGGATCATTAAAGTAATTTGTAATTTCTCCAGTTCTCGGGTCAATTCTGTTTAATCCGTCGTTTGTGCCAACCCAAATATTACCTAAATAATCTTCAATCAGACAAGTTGTCTTATTATCACATATACAATTCGTATCTAATACCCCATGAGTATAATGAGTAAATATATTGTTTGTATTATCAAATTTATCAAGCCCCGAATGATCTGTTGCAATCCAATAATTACTTTTTTTATCTTTAATTATTGACCTGATATTATTTTCAGCTAAACTATTATTATCGTTAGGATTGTTTTGAATTAGTGAATTTTCGCCGGTATTGATGTTAACAATATTAATGCCTGCGAGAGTAGCAAGCCAATAAACACCTTGTTCATCTTCAATAATCGACCGAATATAATTGAGGCTCTGATTATCGCTATTTTGTAACAATTGTCTATAAACTCGAAACTCGCCTTTGTCCTCATCAATTTTATTCACACCGTTAAATGTACCAATCCATATCGTAGAAGTTCTATCTTCATATATACAAGATATCATATTGCTACTAATGCTTTTTATATCAGAGTTTTTATTAATGTGATGAGTAAACCAACTTGTGTTTTTCTCTCGGATGAATATCCCATTTTCACCTGTTCCAACCCATAGATTACCTGAATTATCTTCAAAAATTGAGGTAATTCTATTTGATTTGATAGAATCTTCACAACAATAATTAACATTAGAAAATGTTTGCTGCGAATTATTTAGCCTATTGAGCCCTTTGTCGGTTCCCACATAAATATTATCATTGTTATCATTGTAAACAAAAAGGATAATGTTTGAACTAATACTGCCCGTATCAGTAGGTATATGATAAAAACGTGTTGACCTGTTATTTTCTTTGTCGAATTTTATTAAGCCGTAATTTGTTGCAATCCAAAGAAAGTCATTATCATCAAAACACATTTTGTTAATAACGTTACTACGAATACCCCGATTATCACCCGGATAATTCAGGTAATTTTGAAAACTTTCGGCTTTCTTATCGAATTCACTTAAACCATGGATTGTACCGATCCATAAATTTTCATTTTTATCTTCGGTAATTGTTGTAATATAATTATCTACTATACTTTGTGGATTATTCTCATTATGTAAATAATGGGTGAATTTTTGCTTCTTCCTGTCGAATTTATTTAAACCTGCGTCGGTTCCAACCCAGATTATTCCTTTTTTATCCTCATAAAGTGCATTGATGGTTTGGCCGCTCAAACCATTACTTTTATTATAAACATAAAACTTATAACCATCATATTTATTTAATCCGTCCCAGGTTCCAAACCAAAGATATCCGAGTTGATCTTGCAATATGCAAAACACCGAATTTTGGGATAAACCTTTTTCAATCTTAATATTTTCGGTTGTTATTCTGTTGAATGTAATTTGCTCTAATTCTTGAGAAAAAATTGATTTACTAAAAAAGTAAATAAGTATAACTAAAAGCCAAATTTTTCGAATACTCATTGAATTATTTGAAGTTAAAATCAATCTTTTATTTCCCATTTCTCCGATGTTCTTAAATTTTTTTTTAGTTATTGCTATTAGAATTATCCAAATATTCGTCTAAAAAGTGATTTCTTTTTGGGTTTATTGTATTTTTTTGATTGTCGTTTGGTAATTTTCATTTGTTGTTTCGTGTCGTCTTTTTGCATTTTTAAATGCCTTTTCACCCCGGTTTCATAAACTTTTGAGTCTTTTTTTGCAGCTTTTTCAGCAGCTTTTTCATATTTTTTCTGCTTTCTAATTGCTGTTGAGGGTTTACAAGCCTGATTAATTGAAAGCATGCAAATTAAAATAAATAATACAAATTTGGTTATTTTCATTATTTTAAATTTTAAGCAAGATAATACAATTATTCCTAATGAAGTTTTCATTTCTAAAAACGTTAAAAATGAATTTAGCATTGCCTAATCGCCGTTTTAATTATTTTTATCATTAAGAAAATCTTATCATATAATTGATGGTTAAACTATTAATTCAATTAATGCCGCCCCAAAGCTTTTGGTTGACTCTCCTCAATTACTCCAAATATTTCAGTATAATTTACAATGCTCTTAAGTTAAATTAATGTTTTATTAATCAGAACTAATTATCTTTGCCTAATAATTTCTGTTCAGTTAAAATATGCATGAGAGAGAAAAAAATAAGAAATCAGCTTTAAAAGTTATTGAAGGAGTTGAACATCCCTCACCAATAAATAAGGAAGCAGTTAATAAATTTATTAGAAAAAAAATTTCATTACTTAATGCTGATGAATATGTAAAAGGTATTTTAGAGAAAAACCGTACAATATTAAGCCAAGCAATAACATTGGTTGAAAGCTCCTTACCTCAACATCATAAAATTGCTCAAAAAATTATTGAAAAATGCCTTCCCCATGCTGGGAACTCAATACGAATAGGAATAACAGGGACTCCCGGTGTAGGGAAAAGTACTTTTATTGAATCTCTCGGTGTTTTATTATCAGCGCAAAACCGAAACATTGCGGTTCTTGCGATTGATCCTAGTAGCATGAAGAGTAAAGGAAGTATTCTTGGTGATAAAACACGAATGGAAGATCTTTCCACAAAAGAAAATGTTTTCATAAGGCCGTCCCCCTCTGCAGGTTCACTCGGTGGTGTTGCCCGAAAAACAAAGGAAATAATTATTTTATGCGAAGCATCAGGTTTCGATACTATTTTCGTGGAAACTGTAGGAGTTGGGCAATCCGAAATAGCCGTTCATTCAATGGTTGACTTCTTTTTATTACTCATGCTTGCAGGAGCAGGTGATGAATTGCAAGGAATTAAAAGAGGAATTATGGAAATGGCAGATGCTATAGTCATTAACAAAGCTGATGGCGATAATATCAGCAAGGCAAAATTGGCTAAAAGAGAATTTCAAAATGCATTACATCTTTTTCCTCCCACCGAATCGACATGGATTCCGAAAGTAAAGCTTTGTTCCTCAATCACAAAAACCGGAATCACACAAATTTGGGAGATGATTCTTGATTATATTGAACTTACAAAATCAACTAAGTTTTTTACTGAAAATCGCCTCAGACAAGAAAAAAACATAATGTTTGCAACAATCAACCAAACTCTTAAAGATAATTTTTACTCCAATAATAATATTTCTAAAATTATTCCCGAACTTGAAAAAGAAGTTCTTTCAGGCAAAATAAGTGCCTACATCGCTGCACAAAAACTTTTTGATAAATATTTTGATCAGATAACTCGGTAGGAACGCTGAGAAGAATTATTTTTAACTTTTAATTTTTTCGCCTTTTTTTGGAAAAATAATTGATGCAATAATACTTATTCCTAAAATTGCAACAACTAAAAATAATGAATGTTTAGTCTCAAAACCGATTTGTTCTAACCAATCATGTGCAAGGATTTTTATTCCGATAACCGTCAGTAGAATAGCAAGGCCTTCCTTCAGATAATGAAAATAATTGATAACATTCATTAAAACAAAAAACAATGATCGCAAACCGATGATTGCAAAAACATTAGAAAAGAAAACAATGTAGGGGTCTTTTGTAACGGAAAATATCGCCGGAACCGAATCAATTGCAAAAAGTACATCAGTAAATTCGATGACTATCAATACTATAAATAAGGGAGTAATAAATAACTTACCATGGTTTCTAACCCAAAACTTTTTCCCGACATATTTTGGATAAACAGGAAAATATTTAGACATAAATTTAACGATGGTGTGCTTTTCAGGATTAATTTTCTCTTCTTTATTTCTGTTAGCAAACATTTTAATACCCGTGAAAACCAATAAAACACCAAAAATGTATAATATCCATGAAAAATGTTGAATTAAAGTCGAACTTAAAAAAATAAATAGAAACCTCATTACGATTGCACCAAGAATCCCCCAAAATAAAACCCTGTGATAATACATTTTTTCCACACCAAAGGCACTAAATATCAAAATCATAACAAAAACATTATCAATTGACAAAGCATATTCGATTAAATAACCGGTAAGATATTCAAGTCCAAGGTTTTCATTGTAAATAACAATAGCCTCATTATAGGGAACTGACTCAAGATTAATCGGATGCTGAAAAACAGTAGCAAGATGTTTAATGTCATCAAGGTTTTTGGCTCCATGAATTAAATTTCCGAAATTCGAAATAAAAAAATAAAATCCAATTGAAATTCCAACCCAAACAATTGTCCAAAGCATTGCTTCTTTGAATGAAACAATATGATTTTTTTTATTAAGAATCCCCAGATCAATAAAAAGGATTGATAATATTAAAATTATGAATAATGAAAATACTATTGTTTCGTTTGGGTTCATAATTTTATAGTAAAATTGTTGGCAAAAGTAAATAAAGAATTAAAAAAGGAGATAATTAAATTTTAATTAACGAAATATTTCTTTTTTTTTTAAATTTGGGGTCTAATTAAAAATGATAATTTTAAATTTATGAAAAATAATATTGAAATGAATCCTAATCCTTTAGTTCAGTATCTGAACAAATTACCTCAGGATTTCACAAAAGCGGACTTAATCAAATATATAGAAGATAATAACATTGAAATGGTCAATTTTAGGTATGTCGGATGGGATTCCAGATTAAAAACCCTGAATTTCATTATAAACGACAAAGAACATTTAGATACACTTTTAAGCTCCGGCGAAAGAGTTGACGGTTCAAGTATTTTTTCGTTTGTTGAAGCAGGGTCAAGTGATTTATATGTAATTCCAAGATATAAAACAGCTTTCTTAAACCCATTTAGCGAAATCCCGAGTTTAGATATTTTATGTTCATATTATAATAAAGACGGCGAACCTTTAGTAAGTTCACCTGAAAACATATTAAGAAAATCTCATGAAGTTTTAAAAGAAAAAACCGGCTTAACTTTCGAGGTTATGGGTGAACTTGAATATTACCTTATCTGCGAAAAAGATATGCTATTTGAAGCTGATGATCAGCGAGGTTACCATGAATCAGCTCCTTTTTCAAAATGGGGAGAATTTAGAACCGAGGCAATGCAAGCTATAACCCAATGCGGTGGAAAAATTAAATACGGACATGCTGAGGTAGGGAATTTTAGTGTCGGCGATTTGGAATACGAACAAAATGAAATCGAATTTTTAACAACCAATCTTGAAGATGCCGCCGATCAATTGGTAATTGCAAAATGGATACTTAGGACACTTGCCTATGATTATGGAGCTACTATTACTTTCGCTCCCAAAATTACTGTCGGAAAAGCCGGAAGCGGATTACATATTCATACAAAATTGTTTAAAGACGGGAAAAGTGTAATGGTTGAAAACGGAAAGCTTAGCGATACTGCAAAAAAAGCTATTGCAGGATATCTTGATCTTGCTTCTTCTTTGACAGCATTCGGAAATACAAATCCTACTTCCTATTTTAGATTAGTACCTCATCAGGAGGCTCCTACAAATATTTGTTGGGGCGACAGAAATCGTTCGGTATTGGTAAGAGTGCCTTTGGGTTGGTGTGGAAAAAATGACATGATAAGTCATGCAAATCCTAATGAGAAACCTTCGAATAAAGATTTTTCAGATAAACAAACTGTTGAGTTCCGTTGCCCTGACGGTTCGGCTGATATTCATTTATTACTTGCGGGTTTATGCGTTGCTGCTCGTCATGGGCTGGAAATGAAAGACGCTCTTGAGTATGCCGAAAAAACTTATGTTAATGTGAATATTTTTGAAGAAAAAAATAAGGCAAAGCTTGAAGAACTCTCTCAATTACCCACTTCATGTTATGAATCCGCCGAATGTCTTGAAAAACAAAAAGATATTTATACTAAATTCGATGTTTTCTCAGAGGGAATGATAGATTGGATAGTAAAATATCTTAAAGAATTTAAAGACAAAAATATTAGAGAAGAAATAGAAAATGATGAAGAAAAAATAATGAGCCTTGTAAATAAATTCTTCCATTGCGGGTAATAAAGGCTATGGTAATACAATGGAAATACAATGGAAATACAATTGAAAAATAATAGTGAATAGTTATTAACTTTTTATCTGATAAAACTTGAAATAAATCCGATTAATCTCTTTTTTTCCTGAAGAAATTAATTAATTTTTCAGAACAATCTTTTTCTAACACTCCCGATACAACTTCTGTTTTCGGATGTAAAAGGTTTTTATAAATTTTTGTAAATCCTTTTTTATCGTCATCGGCACCATAAACAATTTTTCCAATTTGCGACCATGCCGCAGCCGAAGCACACATTGCACAAGGCTCGAGGGTAATGAATAATGTACATTCATTGAGATATTTGCTTCCCAGAAAATTTGCTGCAGATGTTATTGCCTGCATCTCGGCGTGGGCAGTAGCATCATTTAAAGTTTCGCAAAGATTATGAGCACGCGCAATTATTTTATTATTACTAACAATTACTGCTCCTATCGGAACTTCATTTTTTTCAAGAGCCTTTTGTGCTTCTTTCAAAGCTTCTTTCATAAATGATTCATCTGAAAATATGCTTAATTTCATTTTCTATAATATTTGGTTTAACTTTATAAATCAGTATTTTTCGCTCGATATTTGATATTTTTTTTCGTTTACTATTTAATTATCCTTTGAATTGAAAAAAAAATGATATCACGTTTCACTCATTGAATTATCCTTTTTTGAAAACAATATTCCAATAATCATTACTATTGCAGCAACAATAAACGCAGGAATAAACGATGCTTTGGGTTCAAATTTTTCGGGATTGATAATTCCAAAAATAAAGAAGGCCAAATTCACTAAAAAACCGGATAAAATACTTGAAATTGCAGCAAATCGATATCCATAAACATCCTTTTTAATAAATGCTAATAATGTTATAGGTACAAATATTACAATTGTTCCTATTCCGACAACCATTAAATCAACGATTTTTGGGAAAATAAGTGATAAAAGCATCCCAATAATTCCAAAAACGAAAGTTGCAATTCGAATTTTAGCTTGAGTGAATTTCGCAGAACTTATTTTTTTTTCTTTTCGCCAACCAAGAAAATCTTTAACCGCCGAAATCGAAATAATATTCAAAAAACTATCACCCGATGACATTAAAGCTGCTAAAAGTCCGACTACCCCAAAGCCTAGAACAAATTCATTACAATGTTTTTCAAGAAATAAAAAAGCAACATACTTAGGCTCAATTTCGGTTTCGGTCGAAATACGAAATGCCATCCCAACCAAGGGAAATATAATATAAAAAGGGAGCATTCCTAATCCGGAAATAATGCTGACCCTTTTTGCTGTTTTCTGGTTTTTTGCAGCAAGCATTCTTTGCCAGATATCCATCCTGACTAAAACAGAGGGTGCGAGAAAAATTGGTAATCCAATCAAAAAAAGTAATCCGTAAAAGGTTCCATTAAGCATTTCTTTTGGCAATTCATCCAATAATTTCAGTGCATTTGTATCAATATAAATACCCAGAATAAAAATCAGAATTATCATAATCAGGATTACGATAAATTGTAGCATATCAGTCATAATTACTCCCGATAAACCTGCAAATGCTGTGTAAGTAATTACCACAATGCATGAAATTATAGCAGCAGTTTGATAACCAATATCGAAAGCAAATTTTAATAATGATGCCATTCCAACAAACTGGGCAGCAAGAAGAAAAAAGAAAATACATATATTAATCCCACTAACTGATAAGGAAAATACTTGAGAATATAGCGAACCTGCTTGTTTTACGTATTTTTTATTTAAGAAATGAGGAAAAGAATAAATATTTTGCACTACGCCGATGGTATGAATTTTTTTTGCAAAAAACGATAAAATAAAAAACCCTATAACATAAGCTATTCCAATTCCGATTGCCGCAAAGCCAGATTCATAACCTATTGCCATCAACCCGATTGATGCACCACCTCCAACAAACGTAGCCAAAGTTGTAAACACAAGAGGAAGAGTTCGTGTGTTGCGGTTGTTGACAAGATATGTTTCCAAATCAAGTGATTTTACATGTTTAACTGTAAGATAAACAATCAAAATCAGGTAAATAAGTATCCAAAAAACAAACCAATTCATAATTTCAAATCTCTTTCAAAAATAATTTTTTTTAATTTAAGAGAAAAAAGAAATTGCTTTTGACGGTGGAGGTTTGTATAAAACCGGAACAATTATGGTAATTTCAGTTATCAGTATTTTGTATATTTCTATTAATATTAATCGTAAGTCATAATTTAAATACTTTAACTAAAATTAGTAGTGTGCATCTATCCATATGGACCGGTTTCACTTCGTATGGATTTCCTTTATTATTTGGCGTATGATTTTACCATAATATCAAAAATACTGAGTTCTAAGTCTATCCTCAGGCCAACCATGATTTTACTTCCTCAATTTTTAATGCCTGAATATTAAGTTTCATTTTTTTTCGTAATCCGCTCAAATCATTTATTAGTTTATTGGGATTAGAATTTTTCAGATCATCAATTGTCGAGAACCCAGCTTTTCTGATAGCCACAACCCATTCAGCCGGAACACCGATTTTTATAAAATCTTCATCAGTAGCCGAAACTGCTTTTTTTTCAGGCCGCATTTGAGGAAAGAACAAAACATCCTGAATCGATGGAGAATTAGTCATTATCATTGTAAGTCGGTCGATACCGATCCCAAGTCCGGCAGTTGGTGGCATTCCATATTCTAAAGCCCTGAGAAAATCTTCGTCCAAAACCATTGATTCCGTATCGCCACGCTTTCCTAATTCAAGCTGTGATTCAAACCTTTTTCGCTGATCAATCGGGTCATTTAATTCCGAGAAGGCATTGCAAATTTCTTTGCCGTTACAGATTGCTTCAAAACGCTCAACAAGACCTTTTTTAATCCTGTGTTTTTTTGCTAACGGCGACATTTCAACAGGGTAATCGGTAATAAAAGTTGGTTGAATAAGTTTTGCCTCGCATGTTTCGCCGAAAATTTCATCAATAAGTTTTCCTTTTCCCATGCTTGCATCTACTTCCACTCCGTGTTTTTTGGCGACTTCAACCAAATCATTTTCTCCCATCTCCGAAATATCTACTCCCGTAAAATGCTCAATAACTTCAAACATAGTAAATCTTTTCCATGGCCTTTTGAAATTTATCAGATGTTCGCCAACTTGTATTTCAGTTGATCCGCTTAAATCAAGAGCAATTTTTTCAACCATTTCTTCAACCAAATTCATCATCCACTCATAATCTTTGTAGGCAACATAAAGCTCCATCTGTGTAAATTCCGGATTATGAAAGCGGCTCATTCCTTCATTTCTAAAATCTTTCGAGAATTCATAAACTCCATCAAAACCTCCAACTATCAAACGTTTAAGGTATAGTTCGTTTGCAATTCTGAGGTATAAAGTCATGTCGAGAGTGTTATGAAAAGTCTTGAAAGGGCGGGCAGCAGCTCCACCATATAAAGGTTGCAAAATAGGTGTTTCAACCTCAAGATATTCTTTGCTATTGAGAAACGAACGCATAGAATTCATTAATTGAGTTCGTTTTAGAAAAGTTTTTTTAACATCCGGATTTACGATAAGATCGAGATAACGTTGCCTGTATCTTTGTTCCGGATCGGTAAATGCATCATAAACCACATCGTTTTTTTCCTTCACTATCGGCAAAGGTTTTAATGATTTGCAAAGAATTTTATATTCCCTGACATGTATTGTTATCTCACCCATTTTTGTAATAAAAACAAAACCTTTAATGCCAATAATGTCACCTATATCGAGAAGGCGTTTGAAAACTATGTTGTACAAGGTTTTATCTTCGCCCGGACAAATTTCATCACGTTTGAAATATAACTGGATACGGCCACTTGAAACTTGAATTTCAACAAAAGAAGCAGCTCCCATAATTCGACGGCTCATAATTCTGCCGGCTATACTAATATCTTGATAAAGAGAGTTATCTTTGGGGAAATTCTTGTGAATTTCATCTGCTGTTACATTTATATCAAATTTATCGGCAGGATAGGGATCAATACCGAGTTTTAATAATTCCGTCAAAGAATTTCTCCTGATAACTTCTTGTTCGTTCAATTCTAAACTCATTTTTAAAAAATTTTTGCAAATGTACTTAAAGAATTCTTTACTAAAATAAAAAACCTGCAAACTTTGGTTTGGGATCCACGTTGCAGGTTAAGGCTAAAACAACTATTTAGGGAAGTATTTATAATAAGTAATTAAAATTACTTGAATATACAATTTTTATTTTTCTATAAGCTCATTTTTTAATTTAAACATTTTCTAACTTATGTTACTTATGACATTAAAAGTTTATTTATGGTTGCATAAGGTTTGATTTTTTTTAATTTTACACCCTTTTTTAATCATGCAAAATTTGTAAGCAAGAAATTTTTTATTTAATATAATGGGTCAAAGAAAAAGAGAAAAACCTGATTGGTTAAAAACGAAAATCCCAGCAGGCAAAGCATACTTGAAAGTAAAAGACATAGTTAAAAAACATAAACTTCATACAATTTGTACGAGTGGAAATTGCCCTAATATTGATGAGTGCTGGGGCCTTGGAACTGCTACAATAATGATACTTGGTGACATTTGTACTCGTTCATGTAAATTTTGTGCAGTAAAAACCGGCAAACCAAATCCGGTTGATACTGAAGAACCTCAACATGTTGCGGAATCCGTTAGACTAATGAATTTAAAGCATTGTGTTTTAACTTCTGTCGATCGCGATGATTTGGAAGATAGAGGCTCGGTAATTTGGGCTGAAACGATAAAAAAAATTAAAGAACTAAACCCAAATACAACAATCGAAGGTTTAATACCAGATTTTGATGGAAAAGCAGAATTGATAAACAAGGTAATTGATGCGAAACCTGAGGTGATTTCACATAACCTGGAAACCGTTAGACGTATTACATCATTAGCCCGAAGCAAGGCAAAATATGATAGAAGCCTCGAAGTAATTAAACATATTTCTGCTTCTGGAATTATATCAAAATCAGGCATTATGCTCGGACTCGGCGAAAGCAGAGAGGAAATTTTTGAAACAATGGATGATTTAATTGGGGTAGGCTGTGAAGTTTTTACAATGGGCCAGTATTTACAACCGACAAAAAAACATTTAGCGGTTTCAGAATTTATTCATCCAGAAATTTTTGAAGAATACAAAATTGTCGGATTGGAAAAAGGATTTAAATTTGTTGAAAGCAGTCCGCTTGTGAGATCATCATATCATGCTGAAAAACATATTATATAGACTAAAGCAATTGAATCTTTTTGATTGTCGATTAAAAATTGAAAGCTTTGGGGAAAAAACTAAACCACTATGGGTTGAAAATAAATAGGTTTGAGTAAGGAATGCAATTCTAAACTTGAGTTTCGAATAACGAACAAGGAATGATGAATAATAAAAATACATATTTTCAAGACCTGGGATTAATTGATTATAAAAAAGCATGGGATTATCAGGAAGAATTATTTAGTGAAAATCTTGAGAAAAAGACAAAAAACCTAAAACTGCCTTCGGAAGATAAAATTCAAACGAAAAACTATTTGTTGTTTTGTGAGCATCCCCATGTTTTTACTCTTGGGAAAAGCGGTTCTGAAAATAATTTGCTTGTCGAAAAAGAAAAACTCGTTTCAAAAGGAGTTACTTTTTTCAAAATAAACAGAGGAGGAGATATCACTTATCATGGACCGGGTCAAATTGTTGCTTATCCAATTATTGACCTTGAAAATTTTTCCTTAACACTTAGAAAATATATTTTTAAACTTGAGGAAGTAATCATTGAAGCTCTAAAAGAATATGAAATTCCGGCAAGCCGTTTTCAAGGTGCGACAGGTGTTTGGATTGATTCTGAACTACCTGATAAAGTCCGAAAAATTTGCGCTATCGGAGTTCGTTCAAGCAGGTGGATCACAATGCATGGTTTTGCATTCAATGTTAACACGGATTTAAGTTATTATAATTTTATAAACCCCTGTGGTTTTACGGATAAAGCCGTTACATCAATGGAAAAAGAATTAGGTGTAAAACAGAATTTGAATGAAGTAAAGCAAGTATTAATATCAAAACTTGTTGATCAATTTGGCTTGAAATACTTTGACCTCAAGACACAAAAATGCTAAATTTCGTAAATTATATAAACCTCAATCCTTGATTCACATATTTATTTAGTTATTGTTTATAAAAAAAGTATCTTAGAAAATTTGACTATTTGGAATTTTTTTGTATTTTTGTAAAAAAATGATTATTTATTTTATTAGGAAAATATTTTAAATAATGTGGAACAAAAGCGAAATAACGTGAATAGAGAAGAATATATTAATTAGTATAGCCAATTATTATTATGGGAAGACCACCG
>Ga0222665_1001155_pt1 | contig 12696 bp, 9 predicted proteins | sample AntAcemetagen653_FD_179853 | JGI IMG/M metagenome (GOLD analysis project Ga0222665, IMG submission 179853) | Saline water microbial communities from Ace Lake, Antarctica - #653 | ecosystem: Environmental > Aquatic > Non-marine Saline and Alkaline > Saline | place: Antarctica: Ace Lake | collected...
AGCCGGAGATATCTAAAAATATTTTTTGAGGATTCCAATTAATTATTTTTTCCTTATCGATAATAGCATTTTCTAACCAGGCTTTACGTGAGCTTGTTGCTTCGCCTTGTCCGCTTGCAACATTAATTGCATTCACAAATCGAAATGGGGCATACATAGGTTCAGTTGAATTTAATCCATGCGAGCCTTTGTAAGCAACTCCGCCTATGTAAACACTTTCTTTTTGATTTTCTGGAAAATTTTTAGTCCTGCTTTCTAAATCTGAAATATTCTTTTTTATATAAGTAATTAAACTATCGGCGCGATTTTCATTGTAAAATAATTTTCCAAGAAATTTTAGAGCATCAAAAGCAACTTCCACGTTTTGATTAAAATCGCCATAATTAAGTAAAATTACAGGTATTCCGGTTTTCTTTTGTAATTCCTCGCCCTTTCCCTGATTCATATATGTGCAGATCAGAACATCAGGTTTTTGAATGCTTAGTAATTCGGTTTCATAAATATTTCCGGTACCAATTTGCGGTAACTTTTCTAATTCGGGGTGAGCCTGGAGGTAGGGGACAAAACGACGTTTTTCGTTACCTTCAATAGCAATTATTTTATTTTGTTGATTCATGTAAACCAAATACCTTAACGCACCGGGGCCTAATGCAATCACCCGATTAATTGTGTCGGGAATGTTTACGTTTCGGCCTGACATATCTTTGATTTCTCGTAAGTTTTCAACTTTCGATGAATTATCAAAATGGCAAGAAAATAATTGGAAAAGTAGGAAAATTGTCAATATTGGCTTTGTGAATTTCAAGATCGAAAATATTTAATTTATAACAAAGGATTAAAGGGGTTTTTAGATAATTATAATAATTAATTCCATAGTTAACTACTAAGAGGAACTCATCACAAGTTTACCATGTTTAATGCCTTTTAATGCAATTAATTCATTTGCCAGAGCACTTAGTTCATTAGCTTTACCTTTAACTGCAATTGTTTCCAGACAATTATTATGATCTAAATGAACATGTTGAACAGAAAGAATCAGATTGTGATAATCGTGCTGTACGTCGGTCGATTTAGTTTGTAAATCTCTTTTATGATGATCGTAAACCAATACGATCGCACCTGCCACGTCTTTATTTTCTTCCCATTTTTCTTCAACTATATTATTATTGATTAAAAAACGGATTGCCTGCGAGCGATTTGGAAATTTGTTTTGTTTTACCAGATTATCAAGTTTTTCTAAAAGGCTTTCTTCGAGAGAAACACCAAATCTTTTTACTTTCATAGTGTTACCATTTTAAAATAGGTGCTACAAAAATAAGTTTTTTATTTTTAAAACAAATAAAAAAAGATAGAAAAAAAGTTCGATTAAAAAGGCTGCAAAATAGCTTATTACAAAAACCTGAACCTAAGGATTTATTGCACTTGTTCTAATTTCTTAATTTTTCAATTATCGAAACATCAACCCAATAAGATAGTCTATTAATAATTGTGAAAAATAAACCACTATGGATTGAAAATCCATAGTTTTAACAAAGCAAGGAATGAAATTCCTTTTAAATATAATTGAATAATGAACACCGATTAACGATTTAAGAATTTTGAAGTAATAGTACTTAATAAATATGGCCCATATAATTAATTCTTAATCTGTTAAAACTTAACATTTGTTTCGTATAAAACATTATTTAAGCGTTGTTGCTTTAATACATTTCCAGAGTCATAAACATCAGTTACTCCGTTTCCTATGCTGTATCTTGAAAGTAAAAATCCTTTTTCATAAGCAAAATAATAAATATCATGGCCTGTAGAATTCGATTCCAAATGATAAGTTTTCTCTTTAAATGTCACATCACTATTTTGCTCGGTTGAATAATTGGCAACGATTTTTAAGCAATTAATACCTTCAATAGTTAATTCATCGAGCAAGATATATTCAATACTAAAACTTTCATAATTCTCATCTCCCTCAAATGCAGTATTCCATTTATCACCAATAGAAACGGGATTTTCGGGCAAAGTTGGAAATAAGTGAATAATTTCTTCTTTTAATTGATCAATTGATTCATTTCCTCCATCTGATAATTCGGTGTTTAATTTATCAAAATCTTCAAAACTACTGACTTCACCTTTGTTTGAGAGAAAATATTTTACTTTTCCTCCGAGTAGATTTTGCCAATCTGTTTTTTGGATTTCTTGTTTGTAAAAGTTTTCCCTATTACGATCGTTGTATTCAAGTTGAAATTCTATTCCTTGTTCTGAAGAAGCAATTACTTTGTAAATAAGCATCATATCAAAATTAGATTGTTGAAATTTTTTTACATCATCAGCTACTTTTTTGTATTCGACAAAATATGAGCTGTTGGTTAAAGTAAATTCTGTTCCTTTTTTTAGCGAATAATTTAAATCGTAGGTTTTTGTAAATTTATTCTCTTGGCTAAAAAGAAAATTAAAAATGCAGATAAATGCTAAACTGAAAATAATTGCTTTTGTTTTTTTCATAACGTTGATTTTTGATTAGTTTTTTAATGTATTCATTTTGTGTTTTGTTTGTCTATCAGGACTGTCATTTTTGAAAATTGTTACATCATGCTTATCGAAAAACAACAAATTGAAGGTTATTGAAACCCAAAACAAAAAATTCCTGCCTCAATTGAAAACCTTAATTGGATTTATTAGTTGGTATTAGGAGTGATGACTTTTATGGTTAGAAATATTTGGAAATAAATAAATGCTAAAATGATTGAATGCTTAAATGCGAGAATAAAAATAATAGACTAAATGAATAAATTTAATACTTAATGTTCAGTTCATTTATTATAAAAGATTTAATTGCATGAAATATTTAAGCATTTTAGCATTATAAACCTATTTTTTAATAGAACCATAAAATTATGTTATCACTAAAATTGCAGTAGAATAATTTTTTTTTACAACATGAAAAAAAAATATTACTTTTATGTAATTTTTTATAACAAAATATTTATAAACATTAAGAATGATGTAAAATTTGAGCTGTATTTCAGAACAATGTGTTTTACAACCTTCTTTAATAAAAACAAATTCTATGAAAACAAAATTATTACTTTTACTTTTTGTGTTTGCGGCAGGCTTTACGCAGGCACAATGGAGCAGCGATCCGGCTGTTAACAACCAAATTACTTCATTGACAGGCGACCAGACATTACCCAAAGTCGTAAGCGCCCCTAATGGCGACACCTATATATCCTGGTTTTCAAACGAAGCCGGAAATTATAACGTCAGGCTTCAGCGTTTCGATGCTAATGGAAATGAAATGTGGGCATCAGGCGGAATACTCATAAGCGACAACACCTCAATGTCGTGGATAACAGATTATGATCTGTCGGTTGATACTGATAATTGTGCTCTTGTTACTTTTATGGATATTCGTAATGGCGGAAACACAGATATTTTCGGCTATCGTATCTCACCTGCCGGTGAGTTTTTATGGGGCGACAATGGTTTATGTTTATCAGGTAATCCTGAAGACGACTTTGAACCATCGCCAAAAGTTACTTACACTTACGACGGATATTCGGTTTTCGGATGGCAACGATCACTTGATGTTTCAACAGTTCTTATTCAAAAAGTTGCACCCAACGGAGATAAAATGTGGGGAGATGATGGAATTGAATTGATACCGCCAACCGGAAAAAACTATGAACGATCTTATTTAGTTCCCTGCCTCAATTCCGATGTGATAATGATTTGGATAAGAGTAGATGGTTCGGGAATGTACGCTCCAAGAAATATTGTTGCACAACGCTTTGATGCGAATGGTTTGGAGGTTTGGAGTGAAATTGTTTCGATTTCAACTATTGGTGGAATTTCGGCTTGGACTGAGCCGGAAGTAAGAAGTGATGGAATGGGAGGAGCTACTATTGCTTGGCATGCCGGTGCTATGATAAGCCTCGGATATGCTCAGCATCTTCTTCCGGACGGTAGTACTCAATTCCCTCAAAACGGAATTCGAGTTTCTATGATGTCGGGCAGAAATAATTTTAACCCTTCGGCTGCATATCAATCTGCAACTGATGAGGTGTTCGTTTTTTGGAAAGAAACAAATTCCGATCAAAACCAATATGGATTATACGGTCAAAGAATTTCACCGACAGGAGAAAGATTATGGACAGAAAACGGGAAAGCTATCTTTGGACTTTCATCAATGGTTTATGATTTTATTATTACAACTATTGATGGCCCTGATGCAATTGTTACATATGAAAAAGATTATAATACCAATACTACCATTAAAGCAATGAAAATTGACGAAAACGGGGATTATGTTTGGGATGATGAAAATGTATTTATTTGCTCTACAGCAAGTAGTAAAACACATTTGGACGTAGGAAATTTTAAAAACGGCCAGATAGTTCTTTCATGGGGCGATGGCAGAACTGGAGATAATGAAATTTTTGCCCAAAACATTCGATCAAATGGCGAACTCGGTCCCGGAGGTCCAATTCCTGCACAAACTATTAATCTTTCAGTAGGTTATCAATTCGCTTCCTCGTATATTCAGGCTGATAACCCGGATATGATTGAAGTTCTCTCACTAATTCTTAACGATAATTTAGATTTTGTAAGAGATTCAGAAGGTGGAATGTTTAGAAAAATCGGTCCTAATTGGGTAAACGGAATCGGTGATTGGGTAGGAACCGAGGGGTATTTATTCAAAATGTTTGCCGCAGATGAATTAACAATCGAAGGTAATTTTATTGACCCCTCAACTCCAATAGCGCTTGATGTAGGTTTTCAATTTGTAAGTTATTTGCCTGAAAGTTCAGTAGATGCTCTTTTGGCTTTTGCAATTATTTTAAATGATAATCTTGACTTTATAAGAGATTCGGAGGGAGGAATGTTAAGAAAAATCGGCCCCAACTGGGTTAATGGAATCGGGAATGCAAATCCGGGTGAAGGTTATCTTGTGAAAATGTTTGCTGAAGGTGAGCTTGTTTATCCGGCTAATGAATTTAAAACTTCCGATAAACAAAATATCAAACCTACTCACTTTATTTTTGAAGGAGGAAATGCTGCTGAACCTGTTTATACTCTTTATGTTTCGGGTTTGGAAATTGGAGATGAAGTTGCTGCTTTTGATGGAAACCTTTTACTTGGATCAACCGTAATAGTTTCGTCAGATGCTTTTAACAATTCACTTCCTGTTTTCAGTATGCTTAATGATTCAGAAGGATATATAGCAGGTGATGCAATTAATTTGAAGATATGGAATAATAAAAAAAGTACTGAAATTGTTAATGAATTTAGTTTTGATAATTCAGTTGAAGGAGCTTATACCGGAAATGTTTATCCAACCGGTGATGGAAAATACAGCATTGTAAAATTTTCAAATGTCTCAACCAATGAAAAGGCAATTATCTCAATATACCCGAACCCTGCCAACGATATTTTAAATATTGAATCGGATGAAAATATTGTGGATTTAAAGATTTATAACGGATATGGCCAGATAGTTTTTTCAAGTTCTTCGCAAAATAATAATCTGAGAATTAATACCTCTGAATTTACTGCAGGTGTTTATTTTATTAAAATAAAAACTGATAGAGAATATATTGTGAAGGAAATTGCTGTTTATTAATTGATACTCACGGGGTGACTTGAAGTCACCCCGTGAGTAAAATTAAAGATCCATTGATAAACGTTCCTACTTTGAAAAAACCTCCTCACCGTTAACAAAAGTCTTTAGTATCCCGACATAAGGAATTTTATCCTCATCAACTTCCATAATATCTTCATCGAGAATAACAAAATCGGCAAATTTTCCGGGTTCGAGGCTGCCTTTTTCATTTTCTTCAAAGCATGATTTTGCAGCCCAAATTGTCATCGCTTTCAAAGCTTCTTCTCTTGTTAAAGCATTTTCGGTTTGAAATCCGTTTTCCGGATATCCTTCAAGGTCTTTTCTTGCAACAGCGGCATAAAAACTGTAAATAGGATAAATACTCTCAATCGGGAAATCTGTTCCGTTTGGTATCCAAGCGTTTTGTTCTAATAATTTTTTATAAGCATAAGCACCTTTGATTCTTTTCGGGCCTACCCTATCCTCAGCCCAATACATATCTGAAGTAGCATGTGTGCTTTGTATTGAAGGAATTACAGAATATTTTTTATATAAAATAAAATCATCCAGATGAACCACTTGCGAATGTTCAATTCGCCAACGTCTGTCGTTTTTTCCTTTCAGAATTTCGCCGTAAACATTTAACATTAATCTAATGGCCGAATCACCAATTGCATGAGTATTAACCTGAAAACCGATTTTATAAGCCTTTTTGCAAATATCACGATAAAATTCAATGTCTTCAATTTGGAGGCCGGAATTTCCAGGATCGTCGGAATAATCATCTATAAATAAGGCTCCTCGTGAACCTAAGGCGCCGTCGGCATACAGTTTAACGGCATTTATTTTTAAGCGGTCGGTTTTATATTTTTTTGAATGAAAATATTTTTCAAAATTTTCTTTAGTTGGTGAAATCATAGCGTTTATGCGCATTTTCAATTCACCGGATTTTTGCAATGAATCGATAGTCTCTATGATATCCTTTCCTAATCCTGCATCAATGACCGAGGTTAAACCTGCTGCAAAACAATTTTCCTGAGCTTTCGAAAATGCCAGAGCTTTTTCTTCTTCATTCAATTCCGGAATAATTGAATAAATTTTATCCATCGCATTGTCGATTAATATTCCTGTAGGTTTAGCGTTTTTCAAATTAACTTCACCCCCAGCAATTTTTGTTTTTGATGTGATTTTTGCTCTTTTTAATGCCTCCGAATTAGCAAGCATTGCATGCCCATCAATTCTTATCAATGCCACCGGATTATCAGGGAATAATTTGTCGAGTTCAGTTTTGTCTGGAAATTCCATTATTTCCCAATCGTTTTGATCCCAGCCTCTTCCGATTATCCATTCCGATGGGTTTTCTTGGTGATGCTTTTTTAAAATTTCCAATATTTCATCGAATGAAGCGGTTTCTTTCAGATTAGCTCTTCTTAGCAAACCTTTTCCGTAACTATAAAAATGACAGTGAGCATCGATAAATCCCGGATAAATTATTTTATTTTTTGCATCAAGTAATTCTTTAGGTTCATATTTGTTTATGATATCCTCATTACTTCCTGTTTCTAAAATCTTCCCATCCTTTACAGCAAAACTTTCAGCCATTGAGAAATTACTATCAAGAGTGTAAATTTTTGCATTATAAACAATTAAATCTGCTTTTTTCTTATTTGTTATACAAGACGACATAATAAAAATTGTTAAAATTAAAATTGAAAATTGCTTTGTTTTTGTATGTTTTTTCATGGTTTAAAGTTTTAAGTCATTCAATTAAAATTATGTGATTATTCCATTGCTGTTGAGTGAAATTTTATATCTTATCTAATATTCCTAACTCTTTTCTATTCAAAAAGCGTTTCATCTCTTTCAAGGAGTAAGATTGAATGTTGGGGGACAATGAAATATTTTTCATTATCATAAACAATTTCAATTGCACCTTTTTGTAAAAAAATTGCCAAATCTCCAACTTTTGCCTGCAAAGGAACATATTTCACCTTGTCATCAATGTTTTTCCACGACTCATCAGCCTCCTCACTTGGGAAAGGAATTGGGTAACCGGGGCCGCATTTAATAATATATCCGGTTTGAATTTCTTCTTTTTCTTTATATCCGGGAGGCAAAAATAAACCGCCTTTTGATTTATTTGATAATCTTTTAGGTTTGATTAGAACTCTATCTCCGACAACAATTAATTTCTCAAGAAGTTTTTGTTTTTTATTAATCATGAACAGTTTTTTTGAAAATTAAATTAATAAATATTTATACTAATCAAAGAAAATTCAATCTGTCAAAATTAAAAAAAGAATCAATTTAGAGAATAAAAAATTATTGGAAAAATATTGGTAATTTTGCATAATTAATTATATTTAAACCTATTTTTAATATGAAACATCCTTGATTGGTTTAAACTCGCAGAAAATTTATTAATACTATATATAAACAAATTAGTAAAATAGGAACACATGAAATTAGTTTTCTTCAAAACCCCAAAGCCAAAACAATTTAACTACAAACCAATTTATTACGATCAGGAAAAAGAAGAATTGGAAGAAAGAAAACGTCAACTTGGAGTTGGTACAGGAGACGGTAAAAATCCTGATCTGAAAAGTATGCTTGCCAGAAATTGGCGTAGGAGAGACAGGGATCCGGCACGAAAGAAATCATCAAAAATCAGCCTGTTTATTTTCTTGGCTATTATTATATTTCTTCTTTATGTTTTTTTCTTTATTTAGATAATTAATGTCGGATATTATAAAATTATTACCTGATTCGGTTGCAAATCAAATTGCTGCCGGTGAGGTTATACAAAGGCCTGCCTCAGCCCTTAAAGAATTGCTCGAAAATTCGATTGATTCCGGTGCCGATAATATAAAAATAATAATAAAAGATGCCGGAAAAACTCTGATTCAGGTTATTGATAACGGTTGTGGTATGTCGGAAACCGATGCACGTTTATCGTTTGAGAGGCATGCAACTTCTAAAATTCAAACTGCAAAGGATTTATTCTCAATTCGTACGCTTGGCTTTCGTGGTGAAGCCCTTGCTTCGATTGCGGCAATAGCTCAAGTTGAGATGAAAACAAAACTCCTTGAAGATGAATTAGGAACAAAAATTGTCGTTGAAGGTTCAAAAACAATTGAGCAGGAGGATTGTAGTTGCTCATCTGGCACTTCAATATCAATCAAGAATTTATTTTTTAATGTTCCGGCACGACGAAATTTTTTAAAATCAACGACAGCCGAAACCCGACATATTATTGAAGAATTTTTTAGAGTTGCATTAATCAATAGCGATATTGCTTTTTCGATGTTCAATAATTCACGAGAAATGTTCAGAGTTTCAAAATCAACAAAAAAGCAGAGAATTATTGGTTTGTATGGAAAGAATTATAAGGAAAGGTTGATACCTATTGAGCAAAAAACAAATTTTTGTTCGATTTCAGGCTTTATCGGGAAACCGGAATTTTCGAAGAAGACAAGAGGAGAACAATATTTTTTCGTTAATAAAAGGTTTATTAAACATCCATATTTACATCATGCTGTTGTTAATGCCTTGATGGAATTGCTTCCACGCGATTCATTTCCAACTTATTTTATTAATATTGATGTACCTACAGAAACAATTGACATAAACATTCACCCCACAAAAACCGAAATAAGTTTTCAGGATAATCAACAGATTTATGCAATAATCAGGTCAGCTATCCGTCAATCACTTGGGAAATTCAGCATTAGCCCCACCATTGATTTTGATGTTGAAAAAAGCTTCGATATTCCTCCCTTGAAAAAAGGAGAATCGGTAAAATTTCCGGAACCTAAGATTAACCCTGATTATGATCCGTTTAAATTATCAAAAACTCAGGATTTGCCTACGGAAATATCTGTACGCCAGGAATCAAACCGAAATAATTGGGAAGAACTATATAAGGAAAATTTACTTGATGAAACAGAGAAAAGCACAGCTAATCCTAACGAAAATTTTGAACATGCAACATTAAAACCTGACTGGAATACTGATGAAACCGAAGTGGAAAAATACACTCCTTTTCAATTGCAGAACAAATATATTCTTTCAAAAGTTAAATCGGGAATTTTAGTTATCGAACAACAAAGAGCACATGAAAAAATTCTTTTTGAAAGATATTTAAATAATCTTGAATCTCAAAAAGGGGCATCTCAACAACAATTATTTCCGGAGCAAATTAATTTTTCGCCATCTGATACCGAAATAATTAATGAAATAAAAAATGAACTGTTTTTCTTAGGAATTGATTTGAGTGAATTCGGCAAAAATACTTTCGTTGTTAATGGAATTCCGGCTGATGCCTGTGGAAAAAACATTAACGATTTGCTCGAAAAAATTCTTGAAACCTATAAATGTGGGATGATTGATATTAGTTTAAATAAAAAAATTAATTTAGCACGCTCAATGGCTGTAAATATGGCAGTGAAAGCAGGAAAGAAATTAGAAACCGAAGAAATGTTACGAATTATTGACGAATTATTTGCCTGTAAACTTCCTAACATTTCTCTTGAAGGCAGGCCTGCTCTAAAAATATTTTCATTTGAAGAAATTGAAAGAGCCTTCAATTAATAAATTTTTGTGTTAATACTATATTAGAAAAGAATTATGAACTTACAACAATACAGACCCTCCGGATTCAGAGTACTTCCCCCGGTTGTGAAAAATTTGCTTATCATTAATGCTTTGTTTTTTCTTGCCACCATTGCATTTCAAAAAGTATATAATATTGATTTGGCTGATTATCTCGGCTTGCATTATTTTGGTGCAGAAAAGTTTAGCCCATATCAGTTTATCACATATATGTTTATGCATGGGGATTTTACGCATATTTTATTTAACATGTTTGCATTATGGATGTTTGGAAACGTACTTGAAAATTATTGGGGGCCTAAGCGCTTCCTTATTTATTTTATAGTAACCGGAATTGGGGCGGCTTTGATTCATTACATTGTTTTCTATATTGAAATTTCACCTGTTTTATCTGCTATTAACGATTTTCTTAATGATCCGTCTAATGAAAAAATCCATGCTTTCATTAATTCACCAAACATGAAAATTGGCTCCTACGAAATCCAAAATCATTTTAATGAGTTTGTAAGAGATTATAATAGCGTAATAAGTCAAAACCCTGAAAGAGCAATACAAATAGCCGTGAATTATATGACACAATATAGAATCGATTTTCTGAATGCACCTGTTGTGATAGGTGCTTCGGGGGCGGTTTTTGGCATTCTGCTCGCTTTTGGAATGATGTTTCCAAATGCAATGCTTTACATATTTTTTGCTATTCCGATGAAAGCGAAATATTTTGTAATAATTTACGGTGCAATCGAACTTTTTTCAGGATTTTATGATACTACAAGTAATGTTGCTCATTTTGCCCACCTCGGAGGCATGATTTTTGGGTATTTTCTTATAATTTATTGGAAGAAGCATAAGTAAAATTTGCAATCTAATTTTGTATTTTTACAATAATTATTGAAATGATGTATCAACGAGCAAACCCATTAGAAGAAATAAAGGTTTTTTTCAAACAGAAATCAACCCTTTCACAATTGATTCTTATAAATATCATAGTGTGGGTAGCAATTAGGATTTTGGATGCCATCTTTTTTCTTCTTTCTCACCCTGAAATTTCTTCTCTACTTCAATGGCTTGCCGTTCCGGCAGATATAGGAATTTTTATCACCCGCCCATGGACAATTTTAACTTATATGTTCTTGCAGTATGATTTTTTTCATATTTTATTTAATATGCTGTGGTTGTTTTGGTTTGGGAAAATTTTTACAGAGTATTTAAGCAGTAAGCAATTGCTCGCAACTTATATTCTTGGGGGTTTTTCGGGTGCGTTTCTATATATAATTGCTTTCAATGTTTTTCCCGTTTTTCAGGAAGTTCTTCCTCATTCAATGACTCTCGGTGCTTCAGCATCGGTTATAGCTATTGTTGTTGCAATTGCTTTTTATGTTCCTGATTATACAATTAGTTTGCTTTTTCTCGGACGAATAAAAATAATTTACATCGCAATAGCATATTTTATTATTGATTTTATTATGATTAATTCAGGAAATGCAGGGGGACATATTGCCCATATCGGAGGTGCTTTGTGGGGTTTTATGTTTATTCGTTTATTAAAAAAAGGAAATGACATGAGTAAAATATTTGATAAAATAAATTTTAAAGGCTTTTTTAGTTTCTTCTTAAAAGAAAAAAAATCGAAATTTAGAAATGTTTATACAAATAATAGCAGGCCGATGACCGACGAGGACTATAACCTTGAGAAATCTATAAAACAGGAGGAAATTGATAAAATTCTTGAAAAAATATCAAAATCAGGTTATGCAAGCTTAACAAAAAAAGAAAAAGAGTTTCTTTTTAAAGCAAGTAATAAAAAGTAATTGAGTGAAATACAGATAGAATGCGATGAAAAAAATATATTACAAAAAAGAAAACTAAAACAAAGCCATAAAATGATAATTTAATAATTTGACAAAGTGAGTAAAAAAGAAAGAAGAAAAAGGATATCTATATTTGAATTCATTCTTTTGTTGTTAAATTTTTTAGCTGCATTAGCATTGATTTTATCATTCGCCTCACCTTACGTAAGTCCTGATAGATTTTTTGTATTTGCTTTTTTTGGACTTGTCTTTCCTTACATAGTGTTAGTTAACGGAATTTTCGTAATAATTTGGATTTTTAAAAAACGAAAATACTTCCTTTTGTCTTTAATATTGTTATTGTTCGGCTGGAATACTTATGAGAAATATTTCCAATTCGGAGGAAAGGAAGAGAAAATTGAGGGAGATAAAATTAAAATTACTTCCTATAATGTAAGGGTTTTCAATTTTTGCGATAGTTATGAAGAACAGCAATTATTAAAAAATTTTTATGAATTTATTAACAAAGTTCTTCCCGATATTCTTTGTCTGCAGGAATTCTATTCAGATAAAAATATTTCAGATCCCCCTGAAGTAAATATCCCACAGTCAATGTGTGCCGACTTTTCAGCATTCTCGAAATACTACCTTTTCCAAACTCAAAGAAATTATTCAATTGCTACTTTCTCAAAATTTCCGATT
>Ga0222665_1001156_pt1 | contig 12689 bp, 6 predicted proteins | sample AntAcemetagen653_FD_179853 | JGI IMG/M metagenome (GOLD analysis project Ga0222665, IMG submission 179853) | Saline water microbial communities from Ace Lake, Antarctica - #653 | ecosystem: Environmental > Aquatic > Non-marine Saline and Alkaline > Saline | place: Antarctica: Ace Lake | collected...
TGTCTTTTCCTTTTATATATTTCATGCTATAAATATACTAATATTCACCAGAATAGAGCTGTTAATAAGTGATGAGTTATTAACAATTTTGAATATTTTTTTGGGTTTTTAGACAGTCTGACGGTTTGGCTATGGTGCGTGGCGCAAATTGCGGCACGCTTTCCTGTCCCCCAAGGGACAGGAAACAGCACGAAAACCATGAACTTTGTATTCTGATCAAACGAGCCATGCACAATTAGCCTTTGTTAGCAACTGGTTTTCATTTGTTATCTTGATCTCAGGATTCTTTTGATTTAGAATTCTAAGTAACTCTGAAAATTCGTAAATTTTAGTTTTCATAATTTCAATTAATTCATAAATGTTTTTGTCTCGATATAATAATGAGTATAAAACATACTTTAACCAGAATCTATCAAAATCGGATTTTTTGTTTTTTCTTTTAACTTCTATTGTCGATTGAACTTTGTGTCCATTTTCTTTTATGTAATTATAATAAATTCTTTTTTTATACAAGGAATCGTCAATTTTTTCTTGGTTTAGTCGCTTGATATAATCTTGATTGAATAAGTCAGAGTCATAGTTGTAGATTAGGTAAATCAATGAATAAACATTATCATTAATGTCAATTCCTTTCAGCCTATAAATTGTTTCAGCTCTGTCCTGTACTAAAATTAGTGTGTCTCTCCATTCATCATACCAATCATCAATTTCTTTTGTGTGATGTTCTTCACCGTTGCACTCGATAATGACTATTTTATTTTCCTTCTTTAAGGCGATATCTGCTCTAAAATTTCCACTAATTGAATTTAAAGGAAACTGGATTAGTACTTCAACATCATCATCCAAAAATTTTGTCAAATGATTAAGAAAAATCTCTTCAATTGGAGATTCTATTTTATCATAACCGAATATGTGATTATTATTTGACATTGATTTTTATTCTTGTTTTTTTAACTTGTTGCTAACGTATTAGTATTTTATGAATCGTCCCCCAAAAATAATAAAATAAGCTGAAACTAAATGAAAAAATACTGGAAATAAAATAGTAAAAATGATGATTTATAAAATACTAATACGATAGAACAGATAATGAGTTAAAAAATTTGAGAAGAAGTATCGTATTGGTAGTATGATGAAACTTTTATATCAATTTGCAATAAACCAAAACTTAATACACGGATAGTTATTTCCGGTTTTCAATATCAAATACTTTACCATCTTCGGCGGCATAAGAATTTTCAAAAATGGTTTTTGCTTCTGAAAGAACCAGTTGGAGGTCTTTATATCAGGCTGAATAATGTCCTATAATTAGTTTTCCGGAATTTGCATACACATTAAGCTCATTTAGTTTTATCATTTCTTCTTTTTGGGATTTAGTTTTTTTGTCTTTTTACTTTCTCCCAAAACAGTTTTCGCATTTATGGGGCTTACTACTTTTTTGCTTTCTGAAAAGTTTTTTGGTTCTACTACTTGCGAAATTTCTTTTGTAGAGGCTTCGGCAAGGATATTCAATATCAGTTCGGTATTGGTCTTATTATCTCGAAGGTTTTATTTTTTCAAACCGTGACGAATTGTCACGGTTTGGTTTCCTTCAGCTTTAAGTCTTTGTTTTAATTTTCTCCAGTAGGCTTGTGGGTCAATACTTTCAGTTAAAACAGAAATTACATCGACAATAGAAATATACCATTTCTCATTATCACTATCCCAAATTGTACGAATAGTGCTATCTTCAAATTATTTTTATACTATCTTTTTTAGCCATATCGTAAAATTAAATAATTTTTCGATAAAAGCAAGCTGAAAAGCATCATATTATGAAATTGGAAAAATGAAAAGAAAAAGAAGTCACAGACTTATATTGCAGAATGTAAAGATATTCAACATGAGGTCAGATAATGAATTAAAAATTTGAGAAGAAGTATCGTATTGGAGTTATGATGAAACTTTTATTTCGATTTGCAATAAACCAAAACTTTATGCAGCTATAGTTGCTTCCGGTTTTCAATATCAAATACTTTACCATCTTCGGCAGCATAAGAATTTTCAAAAATGGTTTTTGCTTCTGAAAGAACCGGTTGGATGTCTTTATATCGGGCTGAATAATGACCTATAATTAGTTTTCCAGCATTTGCTTTTTTAGCAATTGTTGCTGCTTGCATTGCTGTTGAATGAAGCTTTTCTGTTGCATTCTGAATTTTATCTTCCATAAATGTTGCTTCATGGTAAAGTGTGTCAACATTTTTTATAACAGGAATAATATCTTCAAAATATCCAGTATCTGAGCAATATGCATAAGAACACGGCGGTGTTGGTTCTTTGGTTAGATATGAATTTTCATATCTTTTTCCACTATCATCAATATAATCTTCACCATTTTTAATATTGATAATTTCTGAAACAGGAATATTCAATTCCGTGATAATTTCCTTTTTTATTCCTCTTTCTCTGTTTTTTTTAGTAAACAAAAAACCACAAGTAGGAATACTATGATTCAATGGAAAACTTTTAATAATTATTTGTTTGTCTTCGTAAATAATTTCCGGATCATTGTAATTTAAAGAATGATAGACTACCGGATAACATAATTTTGTTTTAGAAGCTTCTAATTGAATATTAATTATGTTTTCTAATTCGGAATTTGCATACACATTAAGCTCTTTTGTTCTTCCAAAAAGATGTAATGATGTTAACAGGCCGATCAAACCATAATAATGATCACCGTGCAAGTGACTAATAAATATATTATTAATTCGTTGCGATTTAATTCTTGCTTTTTTTAATTGAATTTGAGTTCCTTCGGCACAATCAATCAAAAAAAGTCGTTCATTGATATTCAATATCTGCGAACTCGGATTTCTTGCAATTGTAGGAATTGCAGAATTGGAACCCAAAATAGTGAGCGAAAATGTCATTCATCAATGAATTTAATATTTCCAACAAAAAAAAGTGTTACTAAGAAAAACCGAGTAATAACAAATTTTATTCTCTGATTTTTAATCACTTTCTTAGTAACACTTTTTACTTTAAAATCTTAAAAAATAAAAATAAAATCTATTCATCAGATTTGGTAATACTTTCATCAGATTTGGTAATACTCTCATCAGATTTGGTAATACTCTCATCAGATTTGGTAATACTCTCATCAGATTTGGTAATATTCTCATCAGATTTGGTAATACTTTCATCAGATTTGGCAATAGTCTCATCAGATTTGGCTTTTTCTTTCGAATCAAGAGCTTTTTTCTTTGAGTTAATCATATCAGATTTAATACCTGCTAAAACGCCAAGATCATCTAAAGTGGTTCTTTCGAGATTATCTTTCATTTTCTTCACAACCTTAATAGTTGATTTTTCAGCAGTTCTTGCTTTTGTATCTTCTTTAGCTTTTTCGGCAGCAGCGATATCCTGATAAATTTTTGAATGTGAAAGAATTATTTTTTTGTTTTCCTTAGAAAACTCAATCACTTTAAAATCAAGATTTTCATCCATTCGAACATTAGTTCCGTCTTCTTTTTGAAGATGACGAGTCGGTGCAAATCCCTCAACACCATAAGGAAGAAGTACAATAGCGCCCTTATCTGTTAATTTTACGATAGTACCGTTATGAACGGAATCTTGAGTGAAAACGGTTTCGAAAACATCCCATGGATTTTCTTCCAATTGTTTGTGTCCGAGACTTAATCTACGATTTTCGGCATCAATTTCTAAAACAATGACATCTATTAACTCATTAATTTTAGTGAATTCGGCAGGATGTTTAATTTTTTTCGACCATGAAAGATCTGAAATATGAATTAAACCGTCAACTCCTTCTTCCAATTCAACAAAAATACCAAAGTTTGTGAAATTACGAACAGTGGCTTTATGTCGGGAACTGACAGGATATTTTTCTACAATATTTGTCCATGGATCAGGAATAAGTTGCTTGATACCAAGCGACATTTTTCTATCTTCTTTATCTAAGGTAAGGATTTGAGCTTCAATTTCATCTCCGATTTTTAAGAAATCCTGAGCTGTTCTTAAGTGTTGCGACCACGACATTTCCGAAACGTGAATCAAACCTTCAACACCTGGAGCAATTTCAACAAATGCACCATAATCGGCTAATACAACAACTTTTCCTTTTACTTTATCACCTATCTTAATATCTTGACTTAATGATTCCCATGGATGAGGTGTTAGTTGTTTCAAACCTAATGCAATACGTTTTTTATTTTCATCAAAATCGAGGATAACAACTTTTATTTTCTGATCTAATTCGACAATTTCTTCGGGATGATTTATGCGGCCCCATGAAAGGTCTGTAATATGAATTAATCCATCAACTCCACCCAAATCAATAAAGACACCATAAGAGGTAATATTTTTCACTAAACCTTCGAGAACCTGTCCTTTTTCAAGCTTAGAAATGATTTCGGCTCTTTGTTGTTCAAGTTCTTCTTCGATTAATGCTTTATGTGAAACAACGACATTTTTATATTCGTGGTTAATTTTTACAACCTTGAATTCCATAGTTTTATCAACAAAAACATCATAATCACGAATTGGTTTTACATCAATTTGTGAACCGGGTAAGAATGCTTCAATTCCAAAAACATCAACAATAAGCCCTCCTTTTGTGCGGCATTTAACATAACCGTTAATGATTTCTTCTTTATCAAACGCAATATTAATTCTTTCCCAAGAGCGTAAAGTTCTTGCTTTTTTATGAGATAAAATCAACTGCCCGCTTGGGTCTTCCTGGCTTTCAACATAAACTTCAATAGAATCACCTACTTTAAGATCGGGATTATATCTTAGTTCTGATAATGGAATTACACCATCAGATTTAAATCCAATATTAACTACAACTTCACGGTTGTTTTTTGCAACTACTGCTCCGTCGATAACTTCATGTTCAACAATTGAACTTAGAGTTTTATCGTAAATACCTTCCAATTTAGTTCTTTCGTCCTTTGAATATTGTTCCAGTTTTTTACCAACCGAATCCCAATCAAAATCTTCTCTTAAATTTTTATCACGTTTTGCAGCTTTCGGTTTTTCTTTAGTTTCTTCAGGAAGTATTTCGCTTACTTGCTCTTCAGTTTTAACTTCTGCTTTCTCTTCAGGTTTTTCTGCAATATTTTCATTCTCTTTTACCTGAGATTCAATTGGTTTAATTTCTTCAATTGTTTTTTCTTCCTTTTTTTCAGCATTTTCTTCCGCTACAACAGTTTCTATGGCTTTACTTTCCTCAACTTTAGCTTGAGGTTCAGATTTTTCAGTTTTTTCTGCTTCGGTTTTTTCTGCTGTTTCTGTTGTTAAAACAGTTTCTTTAGCTTCATTTTCATCAACTTTTACGGGCTCTACATTGTTTTCTACACTTTGAGTTTCGCCTTTTTCGATTTCTTTATTGATGCCTGATTCGTTCTCGGTCATATTTTTTTCTTTATGTTTCGGATCTTTTTGCCGGCGGAGGAAAAATAGCCGAAACGGATTAACAATAAATTTATTAACAACTTATAAAGCAGCAAGAACCGCCGACAACAAAATTATTCTTATGCTTTATAAAATTGGGGTGCAAAATTAGGAAAACCTTTTTTAAAACACAATGTTTTATTTATGATTATTTTGGACATTAAATTTTTTACAGATAATTTTTACAACTTTGAAAGAAATTATTGTTGGCAGTCATAATTTCCCACAAACATAATGAGAGAACTTAGTATCTTAATTAATTGAGGAAATGGCATTTTTGATTTTAAAAATTCAATTTTCCCTTTCAATTATGCCTCACACAATTCAATGTGCTCAATAGTAATCCCAATCTTTTTAATTTCTTCTTCAACAATTATGAATCATCTTTTACAAACCATTTTTTTATACAAAGTGCTATTATCTATTTTACAAAGATAAAAAATTGTGCAGTTCTGAAATTAAAATGTTCCACTTTGAAACATAATTTCTTTTGAATAATAATGCTATATTTTGTTTTTTATTGAGAAACAAATGTATAGAAATTTTGGTATAAGAATTGAAATTATAATGTAAAATTAAATACTTATGTTCAGAAACTACATAATCACAGCCATTAGAAATCTAAGCCGCAATAATGTTTTCACATTTATTAATATTTTCGGCTTGGCTATCGGACTCACAAGCGTTATAGTCATATTTTTATTGCTTGAGTTTGAGTTGAGTTTCGATAAATATCATAAAAAGTCGAAAAATATTTTCAGGGTTCTTGATGTTTATACTCATAGTGGCGGGACTGACGTAAGTGGTACTACATGTTACCCCTTGGCAAAAGCAATACGTCTGGAATTTCCGGATATACCTGCAACATATATGTCGCATGAATATCAAATTGATGTGAAGGTAAATGAAAACGTTTACAATCAGGATAATATTGTTATTGCCGATTCGCTATTTTTTGATTTCTTTGATTTTCGATGGATAAGCGGAAATGTAGAAACTTCCTTTAACAGCCCTGATGACGTGATCCTTACTCGTTCAATTGCCGAAAAATATTTCCCTAATCAAGATCCTATTGGCCGGACAATTCGTTTCGATGCTAAATATGATATGGTGATCAAAGGAATAATTGAGGATTCGCCTCCCAATTCAAGCATTCCTATTGAAATGATTATTTCGAGTGGGATTTACAAAAAAGGATTTAGGAGTGGATTAGATACCTGGTACACTGCTTTTTCGGGTATGTGTACATTTGTTCAATTGCCCGAAAATGTTTCTACAGATGATTTCAAAAAGCAGTTAAAACAACAAATTGTAAATAAATACTACAGTAAAAGTGTAGTAGATTTAATTGACTATGATTTGCAAGCTTTTGAAAAATTGCATTTTGAAGCCGATTATGCTAATATCAACAATACATATACTACCGATTTAAAATTTATTTGGATACTCATTATTATTGGTTTTGTTATTCTTAGTTTAGCAAGTATAAATTATGTGAATCTTTCAACAGCACAATCTTTAAAAAGAACAAAAGAAATAGGAATCAGGAAAATAAGCGGAGCCCAAGGCATTCAAATTTTTAAACAATTCATTTTTGAAACCTTCATTATTACTTTTATTGCCTTGGTTATTTCATTGATTCTTGCTGAGATATTCCTTCCGTATTTAAATGAATTTATAGGATATCAAGTTAGTCTGAGCATATACAATAGTAAGGCAGTTATCATTTTTCTTGTATTCATTTTATTAATCACCACTTTATTGTCAGGGGCATATCCTGCGATTTACCTATCCGGTTTTAGACCAATCTTTGCTATCCGAAATAGTTTCAAGGGTTCACGCACCGGATTATTTAATCTTCGCAGATTACTTATTATTGTTCAGTTTTTTATTTCAATTGTATTAATTGTTTGTACTATTGTAATGATTAATCAGGTGAATTATTTTAAAAACAAAGATTTAGGTTTTGATAAATCTGATATTGTGGTTTTTTCAATTCCTGATACGGAATCAAAAAATATAGATGCAATCAGGCAAAAAGTAATATCAATACCAGGAATAAATAACTATTCGTTTAGCATAGGGTCACCAACATCTGATAATTCAAGGCAGTCTGATATTACTTCACGGGAGTTGGAAAACTCTGAACGCTTCATGGTAAACTTGAAGTTAGCCGATACAAATTACACTAACATGTTTAACCTTAAAATATTGGCTGGGAACTCTCATAGTATCCCTTTGAGCGATTCATTATTTCCTATGGTTGTAAATGAAAAATTAGTACATTACCTTGGTATTGATAGTCCTGAAGAAGCATTGGGGCATCGAATTGGAGCAGGTAATTTTAATGGTTATATTTGTGGAGTAGTAAAAGATTTTCATGTGGCGAGCCTACAAAATCCTATTAGTCCGGTAGCAATTTTTTATGCACCGGAGGGCTTTTCAAGGCTTTTGTTTAAGGTTTATCCTGAGCAAAAAGCAGAAGTGATTAATGAGCTTGAGAAAGAGTGGAGTGTAATATTTCCCGATTTCACTTGCGACTATTTTACTCTTGAAGAATCATTGGGACAATTTTATGATGAAGAAAACAAAACAAAAACCATGATACAGTTTTTTATGTACGTCGCAATAATTATTGCCTGCCTCGGATTGTTTGGTATGGTGTCTTTCATTTTAGTTAGAAAAACAAAGGAAATTGGTATCAGAAAAGTGCTTGGTGCAAATGTTAGTGGAATTGTTATGACAATTTCAAAGGAATTTTTCATACTTATTATTATTTCAAATTTGCTTGCCATTCCTGTTTCATGGTATATAATGAACGGTTGGCTTGAGCAATTCACCTACAGGGTTTCAATAAGTTGGTGGATATTTGTTGTAGCGGCTATCGGCTCCTTACTGCTTATTCTTATTACAATATGTTATCATGCAGTAAAGGCTGCATTAAGCAATCCGGTTGATGCCTTACGGCATGAGTAGAAAGAATTAATAACAGTCTCATTTTCTTTGTGAAAAGTTTAATAAACTATTCAAAGTTTTTTTCCGGGGGAATACCACGATAGTTGCTTTTTCTTTCGCATCAATAAGCATAAATTGCTATACATTCAAACCGTATTGTTTTATTGGCGAGAAAGGCTTTGATTAATTATCTTGGTTCTACTGCGAATTTAATGGAAAATAAATAATGTTATGTGAAAAATGAGATTGTATTTGGTACGAAGTCGGTAGACCGAAGTCAGAAGTTAATACACCAAAAAATATGGATTATCAATATATTAAGTATAATTAAAAGGATAATAAACTAATAATCAACAGTAATTCTCTTCCGACTTCAGTCTTCTGACTTCAGTCTCTTCATATACCTTACCCACTAAAACGGTAGTAGAACCAATTATTTAGTGTTTAATAATAATTTTACTATGATACTTTTTTAAACCATTTGAAATACTACAGATATATACTCCATTATTTAGTGTTTTTAAATTCAGGCTACAAACCTGATTTTTGTCAAATTTCAGATTTTCATTATAAACTAATTGACCTTGAATATTATACAGGCTTACATTATAATCATCTTTAGATTCAGGCAATTTTTTAATATTTAGATAATCTGAGACAGGATTAGGGTAGAGAATACATTCATTTTGAATATTAACTTCTTCGATACCTAAAAGAAAGCTTTTTGCGTATTCCAATTCTACATCAATTCCTTCTTCCCATTGCTTAATTACTCTTTCAACAGTTAATGGGAGTTTTGTATCCGGTTGAATTCCACCTATCAGTTCCTCGTTTGTATCAAGTTGGATTTCCAGATTCTGATCTAAAGAACGGCCGAAAGGATAATTTACCACTAATCCTTCAGGCATTAAAACCGTATTTGGAGTAATTCCGAATGAGCCGTTTGTTCCCCAAAATGAAATTATTTCAGCTTTTGGAAGTTTTTTAAACATCATCGGAATACCTTCACCGGTACTAATACAATTAGGCCCGACAAGGCCAACTACCGTACCATCATAATGTGGTTGCTCTACTTCCGAAAATAATTCCATAATTACAGCAAAATCATCGTCGCTATTACCCGAGATATTTTCGTAAAACATTGGTTCATCAACAAAAAATCCTGAAATTGCTGCTCCCAAGATATCATTGCCACCCATATTCAATCTAAGATCGAAAATGAGTTTGTTTACTCCATTTTCGTTAAAATATGTAATTGCCTCTTTTACTTCGAGATAAGTTTCCGATGATCTTACTCCTTCCATTGTTAAGCTGTCGCAATCTTCCAATAAAACTCTTAAATATCCGATATCCTGGTCAAGTATTTCGTAAAAAACAATGTCTTCAAAACTATTGACTTTTGAAGTAAGAAAAAATGCTTGTAAAAGAACCGAAGAATTGTCATCTACGGCTGTTAATGTAATTGTATTTTCGATTTCTGTTTCATGAGAAATGTAAGTAATATTAGTTTGAGTACCAATCGGGTCTCTTGACAAAATTTCATAAAAACTAATAAGCCTCCCTTCAAGTGTAGCATAATTCATTGATATACATCCTAAGTTATTGTAGCTTTCCATTTCGAAAACTTCGAGGATAGAGATTCCATTCCATGAAGTAATTATATCACCAATTCTTATACCAGCTTCAAAGGCCGGTCCTTCTTCTTCAACAATGTTTACAATAATTTTTTCATTTGAAATGGGTAGCATATTAAAACCATAACAACCACCGTATTTTTCTTTTTTAAATTTATCAACATTTCCAAACATTTGAATATGCCCGTCAGGAACTGTGTAAAGATATTCATATAAAGCTTCAATAAGTTTTATAGTATCTGATTCATTCTGTGCAATTTGAATTTTTGGCAAAGAATATGATTTTTTTTGATCCCAATCAATGTTTTTCCACTCAGTAAATGGATACCTTTCGGAAATACATGCATTTAATGAATCGAAAGCATCTGCCCAGCTTAGTTCGCTATAATCAAAAAATAAGGGATTAATCACTGATGATTTGATGTTTTTGTTGATATTTTGTGCAATAGAAACGCTTGAAAGCATACAGATAATCAAACTAATGACTAATGCTTTGCTTTTTATTGATTTAAAAAGCATTGAATGTACAGTAATTTTTAATTTACGCGAATGATCTTTCTTTTGTTTGTTTGAAAATAATTGTTGTTTCATGATATTTATTTTAATTATTAAACTAAGAGGTTGATTCTATTAATATTATTAAAACATTATTTTGTGTTAATCAGCATAAAAATAATTTATTTCACTACTAAAATCGAAATTTTTATTCAATTGCTTGTAAATTGGCATTATCAATTTTATTTAATTCTTTTTCATTTTTACAATAATGTGAGAATTTCTTGTACGATTTCACTCATTAAATTCATTCCCATTCCATTATAACAAAAAACTATAGTCGTATTATTTTCCGGGCTATATGCTGCAAATGAAATAAAACCTACAGTGCTACCATTATGACCTAATCCGATTTGTTCATTAAATATGCAGATTCCCAATCCATAAGTATATTGTGAAAGTGGTGAAAAATTTATCATTTCGTTTAGGGTTGCAGTTTCTTTAAAAAGATTTCCTTTTAAAAGAGAGCTAAAAAATATACTTAAGTCCTCGGAAGTTGATACCATTTGTCCGTGTGCCCACTCAAAATAAAGGGGGAGAGTTTGATCGTTGGCGATAAGAACCTCTGTTTCTGAGATCTGTACATAACCATTTGCATAGTTTTCTTGTGGAATTGATTCGTTGCCGGAATATGTATTCTTCAGATTAAGTGGCGATAACACTCTGTCTCTTATATTTTTTTCCATGCTAATATCAGTTACAGATTCAACGATCAAGCCTAACAAAATATAATTAGTATTTGAATAGCTATATAATTCTCCCGGAATATGATGAACACTTGAATCTGCATTTACTGCATGTAACAACAATTTATAAGGTATCCAATGATGCTGAGGATCGCCTAAAAGAATTTCAATAAATTGATTATCCTCAAAATTGTATATTCCACTCGTGTGGTTCAGTAATTGCTTGAGATTTACTTCTGCTCCATATGGAAACATGGTTACTATTGAATCAGGCAAATATTCGCTCATCAATTGGTCAATATCAAGAAGCTGCTCTTCCCAAAGCTGAAGTACGACAGTAGCAAGAAAAGTTTTTGAAATACTGGCAATTCGCATTTTTGTATCATGTTGCATTGGAGTTTTGTTATCAGTATCGGCAAAACCAATTCCTGTATTACAAAATTCACCTTCTGCGTTTTGAATGAAGGCTGTTACCCCGGCTACTCCAAATTCTTCAATTTTTTCAGTAAGAATTTTTTCAATATCCTGCTTAAATGCACTGACAGGAACTATTGGTGAATCATCATCTTTGTTGCAAGACGAAATTATTAAAGAAATGGTGAATGTTAAAATTAATAAACCAATTATTTGGGGATTATTTATTAAAGTGTTTAAAGTTTTTAATTTATTTTTCATTTTTGTTTTCTGTTTTTTTTATTGTTTAAAATTAAATTATTTTTTTGTCCTTTATTAATTTTTTCAACTAAGGTTGGTATTGCACGATTTTGATCATTAAATTTTTTTCAAATATATAATTTTCTTTTTTATCAGGTCTTCATTTTTCATCAATGAGTAATTTTAAGCAAAGATACGAAAAAAAATCATATGAGTCGAATAAACAGCTACTTAAAAACTACTGCATTTAAAAATTAAATTAATTGAAGGAATTTTGAAATGTCGGTATCAGGATTTAAGTCAAACTTTTCACGAAGCCGGTAACGATCCGATTCAATACTTCTCGGGCTGCGGTGTGTTAGCAAAGCAATATCATTTGTTGTCATGTTCAATTTCAAAAAGGCACATAATCGACGGTCGTTTGGTGTCAAGTCAGGATATTTTTTATTTATTTCATCAAAAAATGATTTATATACTTGCTCGAATCTTGTTTCAAATTCCTTCCATGTTTTTTCTTCAAAATCAAATAATGCATGAGCTAATTAAAAGTAAACATGTTATTTTCTGTGTTTTCCCCATATTCTTTATAATTTAATTAAAAATCAAATGTAATATAATTATTATGGGGTATCCGATCATCTCCCGTGATTTTCATTAATAATTTTTTCATATGATACAGGTGCTGTTATCACTGCCTGTTCAACTAATCGCAAGAATAGGAGTCCTCTACTTGTTGATGTCCGTCTAT
>Ga0222665_1001158_pt1 | contig 12680 bp, 14 predicted proteins | sample AntAcemetagen653_FD_179853 | JGI IMG/M metagenome (GOLD analysis project Ga0222665, IMG submission 179853) | Saline water microbial communities from Ace Lake, Antarctica - #653 | ecosystem: Environmental > Aquatic > Non-marine Saline and Alkaline > Saline | place: Antarctica: Ace Lake...
ATCGGTTATAGAGAGATTAGAAGAAAATGATAATAAACACCTCACATTTTTTAAAAAGTGCATCTTCCATGACGGGACTGCCACAAGACGGACTGCCTGAATTTGCGTTTATCGGACGCTCAAACGTTGGAAAATCAAGCTTGCTGAACATGGTGCTTGGAAGAAGCGGCCTTGTCAAAACTTCAAAAAAACCCGGAAAGACCATTTTGATAAACTACTTTCTTGTAAACGAGAATTTCTTTTTCGTTGATCTGCCAGGATACGGTTTTGCACACAGATCAAAAACTTCAAGAAACATGTGGCAAAGAGTTATTGAGCAGTATCTGGTCGAAAGAAAAGAGCTGACCGATATTTTTCTCCTGATCGATTCCAGGCACGGTGTCATGGAAAACGATGGAATGATGATCGATTTTCTTGACCACTACAACATTCCATTTACACCTATCTTTACAAAAACGGACAAGTTAAATAAAAACGCCATTTCTGCTTTAAAACAAAAGAACCCTGAATGCTTTTTCACATCAGCCACAAACAGTCTAGGCAGAGAAGAACTTCTTGATTATATTGAAAGTCTTATAACCTGAGGATAAATGTTTAAAGAAAAAACTATAGCCTTTCTTTTTTTTGTTCTACTTTCATTTTCGTCTGTCAGAGCCTCGGAAATAGTTGAAAGCGTTGTAGCAAGTCTGAATGACAGAGCAATCACATATTCAGAGATCGTCCAGGAAGGTGAACTGATAAATATCGAGACCGATGTTCCCCCTCAGACACCTCTTACTCCCAAGATCAAGGAAAAAATTCTTAATCTGATAATGTTTAGAATAATCCTTTTTGAAGAGGCAAGAGAAGTGAACGTTACGGTCGAAGATAAAAAGGTTCGAGAAAAAGTCAAAACATATATGTCGAACGTTTACATGAAAAAGTTTTTAAAGAAATACCATATTTCGGATCTTGAATTCACAACCATGATAAAAATGCGACTTCTTGCAGATAAAATGACAGCGCGATTTCTGAAAAAAAGGTTCAAAAACAAAACGCCTAATGAAGAACAGAAAAAGAAGGCTGTTGAGGATTGGCAGAAAAATCTTTTAAAAAAACAAAAGCTTGTGCTATATTCTATTCCGTAACTGACAGGAGGAAGTATGGGTAAAATAATTTCGGTCATAAATCAGAAAGGCGGAGTAGGAAAAACAACAACTGCTGTAAATCTTGCTGCCTGTCTTGGTGTAATGGAAAAAAAAGTACTCCTTGTTGATATGGATCCACAGGGAAATGCAACTTCAATGAGCTCAATAAAAGCTGAAAAGTTCAATACAATATACGACCTTATGGCAGACCCTGAAATAGATGCCGTCTACAGCACAGAGCTTCCGTTCATGAAGATAATTCCATGCAACGAGGAGCTTACCGGCGCAGAGATAGAACTTCTCCAGATGGATGACAGAGAGTTTATACTCAAGCAAACGCTCGAAGATCTCAAAGATAAATTTGATTATATCATAATTGATTCACCACCGAGCCTCAATATTCTCACAGTAAACAACATGGTTGCTTCAGATGGAGTTATCATTCCCATTCAGTGTGAATATTTTGCACTTGAAGGACTCAGTCGGATCATGGCAACAATCGCCAATATTAAAAACATCAATCCGGAACTGGAAATATACGGAATCCTGCTCACAATGTATGATAAGAGAGTTAAACTTACATATGAAGTTGAAAAGGATGTTCGTGAACATTTCGATAAATTGGTTTTTAAAACTTTTATTCCGAGAAACGTCAAACTCAGTGAGTCCCCCAGTTTTGGAACACCTATCGTGCTTTATGATATTTCATCTATCGGAGCAAAGAAGTATCTGGAACTGGCGGAAGAATTCATTAAAAGAATGAAAAGGAGCAGAAAATGAAGGAAAAGAGAAAACTCGGCAAAGGCCTTGATGCACTTATAAAATCTGCACCGACCAGTGATTACCTGGTCGTTTCCATTGAAGATGTCGTTGCAAATGAAAACCAGCCCAGAAAAAAGTTTGACGAACATAGGCTTGCTGAACTTTCCGAATCGATAAAACAGTATGGAATAATTCAGCCTATCGTTGTAAAAAAAGAAGGTCGCCAATTTAAAATAGTTGCAGGAGAAAGAAGATACCGTGCAGCAAAACTAGCAGGTCTAAAAGAGCTGAAAGTTATTCTTTTTAAAGGTGAAGAGGATTATCAGGTAAGTCTTATTGAAAATCTTCAAAGAGAAGACCTCAACCCTATCGAAGTTGCAGAAGCCTACACCGAACTCATCAAAAGATTTGATTACACTCAGTCAGAACTAAGCAAAAAAGTTGGAAAAAGCAGAAGCGAAATTAGCAACAACATGAGACTTCTCAACCTCGTTGGGAAAATCCAGGACCTAGTGCGAAACGGGACAATTTCTGTTGGGCAGGCAAGACCTCTTACTGTTCTTGGCAAAGAAGATCAACAGCTTTTTCTTGATAGAATTCTCGAAGACAAGCTTACAGCCAGACAGGTAGAAAAACTTGTGTCCGGAAAAAAGGACAAAAATGAAAAACCGGATCTTAGCAAATATTGGAAAACCGAACAGAAAGAAATTAATCTTGCTACAAACGCAAAAGTAACCGTTAAAGAAAAGAAGAAAGGCGTAGCTGTCCTTTTGGATTTCAAAAACATAAACGACTACGAAATTTTTAGCAAACTCATGAAAAAACTTAATAAATGAGCTCAAAGCTTCTATTATCGATCTTTATTCTCTTTGTTTCTTTTTCACTCCATGGAGAGTTTACTGTACTGATCGATCCTGGACATGGCGGAAACAACAAGGGTGCAGTTGGTGGCGGCATCGAGGAAAAAGACCTGACTTTGGAGCTTGCCTTAAAGTTAAAATCTTTTTTTAAAAAACACAGACCTCCCAACATTAAGGTGATCTTTTCCAGATCTACCGATGAAGATCTTCCAATAAAAAAAAGAGCCGAAATGATCGAAAAAATAAAACCTGATCTTTTCCTTTCGCTACACTTTAACTCCCAGAAATTTCTCACCACGAACAGAGGCTTTGAAATATATTATCCAGCTGATGAACTGGATAAGCCTTCCCGGGAAATGGCAAAGAAGTATGATCGCGCAAATCGTTCATTTTATTATGGAAAAACATTTCAGGACCTTTACTTTAAAGCCAACATTCACACCACCTGGAAGCTCCCTTTCAACCTTTTCACACAGAAGTACAATCTTAGACTTTTTGATGAAACAACCGTACCTGGACTTCTCCTTGAAATAGCCTACCTCACTTCACCTGAAGACAGAGCCTGTATTGAACATAAAGAATTTGTGGCTGACATTGCCTGGTATATTTATGATGCAATTAAAAAGATATCAAAGAAGAAACGCTGAAACAATTTGATATCTTTTAGAAAATCCGACTGAACCTTGAGTTAAGAATTTCCATATATTTTTCCTTAAAGTCATCGTTTAAAAATGAATTTTCAACCAGATTAGGAACTTCTTTCATGTTTTTATTGAACTTTTCAACAATTCCTGAAACAACTTTTTTATCTATTTCAAAGTTTTCAGCAAGATTATGAAAATCATCTTTTTTTAGTTTTGCTTTTTTTCCATTTATTGAAAGAGCTGATTCCTCTTTATCTGAAGGGAGCGCTATTGCCGTGTTAAGCAGATCATAAGCAGGTGAGAATTCAAGAAAATCAGGAGTTCTATAAAAAAGAGAGTAGTTTTTCAGGTGCATATCCGCATTTCCTGTCAGAAACGAAAAAAGAACAACTTCAAAAAGTCTCTGAAGATCATATCCCGGATTGGAAGAATACTTTACAAGTGTCTTTCCAATCTGTTCAACGGATCCGCGGTACTTATCTTCCGTAAGCCTCTCTTGAAGCTGACACATATCCTCCATATGAAGCTTTCCCGACCTTACTCTGTCGATTCTCTTTGAAATATAAGCCAACTCTCCGCTTTTAAATTTAATCAGAGCATGTGGAACCGTTTTAATACCGAAAACTTCAGCAAGAAGCATTGTAAGATGTTCGTTCTCAGGAAGAAAAGGATAATCTTGCGATGGCGGTTTTAAAATATATCCTCCCCACAAACCTACAATAGTGAACTTCTTTCCTTTTTCGCCTTTTACTTTTGAAAGATGAAGCGAAAGTTTAGGCTGAACTCCCGTGACCGATATACTTTTTAGAACAGATTCTTTTGCAATCTTATTTAGCTCTTTTAAATTATAATCTAAAACTGGAACTTTATCCAAATTGAAAAACTTTCTGCAACATGATAAGTGATACTCTTCTTTTCCGGGAACCTCTTTTCCACAGACTAGGCAAGTCATAACTTTTCCCTCCTCACAGAAACTGCACCAATTGAATCAATGCAACATGAAATGAGAAGCTCCATTCTATCTCTTGAATCTATTTTCCATGTTTTCCATGCGACATCAAGAAGCCAGCCTTCAGGTATCAATCCGTCAAAAAACGAAAAAAGTACATTTGAATTACACGGCTCTTTTCTTAACGGCAACGTTTTGCTTACTGCAACAGAATCTGAATTTGAAAGATAGTCGATATCGTAAGTAAAGGCATATCCTGAATCTGTCTGTTCAACTATTCCCGCAAACTTATCATACATGTAGACATATCCTTTTTTTGTCATTCTGCGATCCTCTCAATTTTCCCCGGAATCATTTCGTGTCCGAAAAGTGCAAGAACCTGATTTATTTTATCAAGTCTCAACGTAGTCTTTCCCTGTTCAAGCTCCCTGATAAATCTAAGGCCTACACCGCTCCTCTGTGCAAGTTCAACTTGCGTAATTCCGAGTTTCTTTCTTCTTTCTTTCACAAAAAACCTTAATCCCTTGCTCACAACACACCTCTTCGGGTATAACTTTATACAAACAGCTTCTTTTATACCCTTTTGGGTGTGAATGTCAATTGTTTTTTTTATTTCATACCCTTTCGGGTATAATCTTTACACTGAAAACTACTTCGCGCCGTAGATCTTATAATAATCTTTTATCCTTTCAGCGATCTCATCATCAAGAACGACTTTACCTTTAATCTTTTTATTATGAAGATATTCAACAACTTCCGCCATTGAAACTATTGGAAAAGTTTTCATTCCAAAATGCTCGTGGAGTTCATCAAGAGCACTTTTCTCGCCTTTTCCTCTTTCCATACGGTTCACAGAAATTACTAGAGCAGAAACATTTACATCTCCTTGAGCTTTAAGAACAGGAACCGTTTCATAGATACTTGTTCCTGCGGTGGTAACATCTTCAACGATCACAACCTTGTCGCCATCCTGAAGCTTGTGTCCAATGATAGTTCCCTTTTCACCGTGATCTTTGGCTTCCTTTCTATTAAAACAGAACGCTGCATCTTTTTCATACATTTCCTTTAATGCAATCGCCGTCGTTACAACAAGAGGTATACCTTTATACGCCGGGCCGAAAAGTACATCAAAATTTCCACCAGTATTTTCCATAATTGACTGTGCGTAAAATTTTCCCAGTCTGGCTATCTGTTCTCCGGTTCTATATTTTCCGGTATTTACAAAAAACGGAGTTTTTCTTCCACTTTTTGTTGTGAAATCTCCAAAGGTCAGAACTTCGCAATCAACCATAAAATCAATGAATTCCTTTTTGTAACTTTCCATTTTTCCTCCTATCTATTCAAGAACCGTTAAGTGAAAATACTTTAAAAAAAACGATTATCCAAATTTTTTGATAATAAAAGGAAAGTACGATAGAATCTTTTGAAATTTGTTCATTTTTTTGAAGTTAGGGTTTCAGTAACAAGATTTCAGGAGAAGAAAATGGCTAAGTATCGTATTGCCTGGCTACCCGGAGATGGCGTAGGTAAGGAAGTAATGGAAGCAATGAAGATCGTTCTTGACGGACTTAAACTTGATGCAGAATACATTCACGGTGACATCGGCTGGGACTTCTGGTGCAAAGAGGGAGACCCTCTGCCAAAAAGAACTACCGACATGATGAAAAAAACTGACTGCGCTCTTTTTGGAGCTATCACTTCAAAACCTCAAAGAGAAGCAAAAGAAGAGTTAATTCCAGAGCTTAAGGACAAGGATCTTGTTTATTTCTCACCAATCGTAAGACTTCGTCAGGAGTTTGATCTGTACTGCAATGAAAGACCTAATGTTGCATTTGCCGGCAATCCTCTTAACTTGAAAGACGACATTAATATTACCGTTTTTCGTGAAAACACTGAAGGAAGCTATGCAGGCGTTGAATTCGGTCCTGTTACCGAAAATCTTAAGAATGCAATGCTTAAAGATGCGCCTAAGATGAAAAAATTCATGGATACCGCCGGCGAAGATATGGCGATATCTACAAGAATCGTCACTAAAAAGGGCGCCGAAAGAATTATAAGATCAGCTTTTGAACATGCCGACAAGTTTAAGAAGAGCAGCGTAACTCTCGTTGAAAAACCCAATGTTCTCCGCAAAACAGGCGGAATTATGGTCGAGATTTTTGAAGAAGTTGCAAAAGAATATCCTCACATTGACAGCTGGTTTGACAATGTTGACGCAATCGCAATGTGGCTTGTTAAGTCACCGGAAAAATATGAAGTTCTCGTAGCTGAAAATCTTTTTGGTGACATCATCAGTGACCTCGCCGGACAACTTGTCGGTGGCCTTGGTTTCGCTCACAGCGGAAACACAGGAAACGGATATGCAGTTTTTGAACCGGTTCACGGAAGTGCTCCAAAATACGAAGGAATGTACAAAGTCAATCCGATGGCAATGTTCCTAGCCGGAAAAATGATGCTTGACTACCTTGGCGAAAAAGAAAAAGCAGAAAAACTTCTCAAAGGCGTTGAAAAAACCGTAAGAGATCTCAAAGTTGTAACTTACGACCTTGGCGGAACAGCAAAAACTCTTGAAGTTGCTAAAGAAGTTCTTAAAAACGCTCTGGAAGCATAAGTTTTCTAAAAATCTATTTTAAAGCTTCTGTGTTTACAATGAAAAAGTCAAAACGATACTTTTTTCCCAGATCATAGACAAACCCGTCTGAATCTTCAGGTGTAGCTTTTATACTACCTCTTACAAAATACTCATATCCTTCAGATCTTATGACTTCTCCATTTCTTACAACAACAGGGGTTTTTCCATCAACTTTGAACTCTAGAGGAGGAAATATTAAGTAATCATAATAAGGCATATCTAACGGAAAGCCTGCAGCACCTTCATTGATTTGATAACAAACCTCCTCGCAAGAGGGTAGATTTTTCTGGTTAACTTGAATTTTTGGAATAAGTTCAGAAGGCCAGACCGACACATCACCTTCTCTGTCACTTTCCTCATCTGCGATTCCAATAGCAGCAACAGAGATCAAAGTGCCGTCTTTATGACGTGAAACATAAACGCCACGTCTCATTACCTCGCTATTAACTGTTCCATAAAAACCTTCCTGCCAATACAAAACGACCTCTTCCCCTATTAAAGAATCCTTAAAAAGAGCCCTATCATAATTTTTAAACGTTATTCCACACTTTTTCTCCTGTCCACAGTCTCCACGGGGAATTGTTTCGTTTCTTTCCTCTAAAAACAACAACTCATCTATAGTGAAAGAAAACCCTTCTGAAGACGCCTTTGATGTTTCAATCATTCTTTTAACAAAATCACTTTTCTCCTGAAATGGGCAGGATTCTCCCCCAAAACCATAGATCTCTTCAACGCAACCACCATCATTTTCATCCGAATCATTTGTGCCAACAACTTCTGGTTTCGTATCGCCGGCAACATCTGCGTTCTGGTCATCTTGATACAGTTGTGAATCATCGTCCACAACGGTGTTTGGATCGTTGCTGTCACATGAGATAAAAATCATCATAAAAATCAATAAAAGCAGGTATTTCATATCAATTCCTCTTGTTTATTTTACACGATAAACAACTGATATCATTACATCAAGATTGTAAAATTTTGTTTTATAAGTTTTGCCGTCTTCTGCAGTATGCTCAAAAAACGAGCTAACTGAAATCTTCAAAACCTTCTCCCCGAAAACAATCGTTTATGATATTTTATTGAAAAATTGATAAAAATGCAACCGCTAACTTTTCAACTTTGTTTAAACTTTCTTTTCTTTGATTAAAATCACATCATCAGTATATTAAATTCGTTTCGTTCATTTACGATTTTTAGGAGAAATCTATGAAGTACCTTGTTACATCCGCGCTTCCTTATGCAAACGGCCCTATTCATCTTGGACATATTGCAGGAGCTTATCTTCCTGGTGACATTTATGCCCGCTATCTTCGCAGCATGAAACGAGAAGTTCTCTATATCTGCGGAACTGATGAACACGGTGTTCCCATAACTCTGAACGCTGAAGGTAGAGGAATTACACCCGAAGACGTCATTAAGGAAAATCACGAAAAGATAAAGAAGGGTTTTGAGCTGATACAGATGTCGTTTGATATCTTCAGTGGAACTCATAATGAAACCCATAGCGAACTTTCTCAGGAATTTTTTACCACTCTCCAAAAAGAGGGATTTATTTCTGAAAAAGAGATCGAACAGTTCTACTGCGAGCATGATAAAATGTTTCTTCCCGATAGATATGTTGAAGGAATTTGTCCGCTTTGTAAGGCTGAAGGTGCAAGAGGAGATCAGTGCGATGCTTGCGGTAACGCTTTGAATACATTGGATCTTATCAATCCTAAATGCAAGATCTGTGACGCGGTTCCTGTTGTGAAAACATCAAAACACTGGTTTCTTGATCTCAATAAATTTGAAAAAGATCTCAGTCAGTGGCTCGATTCAAAAACCCACTGGAAAAACAATGTCAGAGCTTTTTGCAAACAGTGGTTTGAAAGAGGATTAGAGCCTCGCGGAATTACCAGAGATCTTAAATGGGGCGTTCCTGTTCCTGTTGAGGGCGCAGAAGGGAAAGTTCTCTACGTCTGGTTTGATGCGCCAATTGGATATGCTTCTTTTACCAAGGAATATTTTGCGAACAAAGGTGCTGATGAAAACGAATGGAAAAAATGGTGGAAAGGCGGAGATGATGTAAAACTTACTCACTTTATCGGTAAAGATAACATCGTTTTTCACTCTATAATCTGGCCAGCTATGCTTATGGGTCAAAAATCCGGCTGGAAGCTTCCGGATGAGATTCCTGCAAACGAATTTCTCAATCTTGAAGGACAGAAAATATCTACAAGTAAGAACTGGGCAATCTGGGTTCATGAATTTCTTGAAAGGTTTAACTCCGATTCTGTAAGATTTTATCTTGCTGAAATTGCTCCTGAAACAAAGGATGCCGATTTTAGTTTCAAAAAGTTTCAGGAAGCAAACAACTCGCTTCTGGCTGGAATTTATGGAAATTTTGCCAACAGAAACCTCGCTTTCATCAACAAGTTCTTTGAAGGAAAGATCGATGGTGAAATTGAAATCGGTGAAGAAGATGAAAAAATATGGAAAGAAATGACTGACGAAGTTCAAATAATTCTGGAATGTTATGACAACTACAAGGTTCGTGAAGCAGTCGAGAGAATTATGGAATTAGGCAGAAAGGCTAACAAATATTTTGACACAATGGCACCATGGGCGCTTCGAAAGGAGAATAAGCCAAGATGCAGAGGCGTTCTTCTTACAGCCATGAACCTTATAAATCTTATCGGAACAATTCTTTCACCAATCACTCCGCAGACTGTGGTCAAAGTTAGAAAAATGCTGGGACTTAAAGAAGATGTTAACTTCAACACAGATTTTGAACAAATGGTTAAGCCCGGTGTTAAACTTGGCGAAGTTGAAATTCTTTTCAGCATGATCGATGATGAAACTATTGAAGCTGAAAAAGCCCGTTTAGGATAATTGCCTTTCGAACATCCCTATTGACATAAATTCTAAGTTAAATAAAATTCTTACAGACAAACCGCAAAACGGAGAAAAACATGAAAAATTTTATTTTACTTTTTATCATTCTTGTCTTTTTTGGATGTGAGAACAGCGTTACTGCGCAAAAAGAGGGCATAACTCCTGGGACGGACACAGACGAAAAGAACGATACGGACACTGGAAACACTGGAAATTCTGGAGACACCGGTGATACAGGGAACACAGGGAACACAGGCAATACAGGCAATACAGGCAATACAGGCAATACAGGCAATACAGGTGATACTGGAAATACTGGAAATACTGGAAATAGCGGAAACACAGGAAACACAGGAAACACAGGAAACACAGGAAACACAGGAAACACAGGAAACACAGGAAACACAGGAAACACAGGAAATACTGGCAACACTGGAGATACAGGGAACACTGGAAATACGGGAGATCCTTGTTCACTTGTTGACTGTCAGGAAAATGCAACTTGTGAAAACCAGGAAGGCGAAGCGATTTGCGTTTGTAATAACGGTTTTCATATGAATTCTGGAGAGTGTGTGTCTGACACTGTTATTACTGAAACCGGTGGCTATGAACTTGAATTTGAAGGACCAATAAATCCTTTTGAAACCCAACAGAAGACTGGAGGTAAAGGGTCCGTGTCTTTCACTCATCTGGGAACTAATTATACCTTTGAGGAATTTGATTTGCAGTATCTTCAAAGCCCTGTTTCGACAGCAGAGAATAATGGAACTTTTTCTGTTGTGTGGATCGAACAACCAACAGGTTTTATAACGGAATTTAAATTCTTTGGTTTTTATATCCCTCAAAGTCTTGCAAACGGAGTTCATGATGCAGGAGATGCGGGAGCTTCTGCGATTTTCGGCGTAATGGAAATATCAGGGCAAAGTGTACAGATAAAGTGCGTTAAAAGTATTGGCAAAGAAGATTATATCGACTTTAACAACAGTGATGGAACCTTAACCGTCGATGCTGATGGAAGATTTGTAGATCCGGCTGCGGTTCCAACGGTTGGAGATTTTGCTATCTGTGAAGAATAAAAACAGCGACTCTATCTATTCCATTAAGATCTTTTATGACCTTATCAAGCTTTAGACTTTCAGTATCTTTTAAAAACTTAGAGCCTTCATATCCTAACTCAAGCATCAACACTCCATTTTTATTAAGATATTCTGAACCTTGCTCTATAATCTTTTCAGTAATTTCAAAACCCGTACTGCCACTCAAAAGCGCCTCTTTTGGCTCATATTCAAGCTCGTTTTTACAGTATATTTCCATATCTTTTTCAGACAAATAGGGTGGATTCGCCGTTATCAGATCGTATTTTCCTGTCACACTCTCAAAAAGATCACTCTCTACAAATTTAATATTACTGCTGTTATCAAAAAGATTGCTGGCATTTATCTTTGCAACCTCTAGCGCCTGCTTAGAAATATCAGATAAAGTTAATTCACAGTTGATCTTTCTTTTGATGCTTAGCCCTATGCAACCGCTTCCGCAACAGATATCAAGAACGTTAATGTTTTTATCTTGGCACCTTTTCACCGCCTCATCAACCAGAATCTCTGTTTCAGGTCTTGGAATAAGAACTCTTGAATCCACAAAAAAAGTATCTTCATAAAATCCCTTTTTTTCGATTATGTATGCGACAGGTTCGTGAATCTTTCGTCTTTTTAAAAAATCTATATATTTTTTAAGATCGCTTTCAGACACCTTCAGAGTGCTATTTAAAAAAAGCTTTGCCCTTTTGACATTAAGAACTTCTGAAAGAAGAATTTCAGCATCAAGTCTAGGCGTGTCAGAAAATTTTTTAAGAGAATCAGTGCCCTCTTTAAGTAAATCAGCTATCTGCCTTGTCAATTACTTAGATCGTCCATGCTCTGGTTAAGAAGAAGAGCATTCTGATAATTTATAATAGGCTCTATCAGCTGATCCAGAGAACCTTCCATTACTTCATCAAGTCTATAGAGAGTCAGTTTAATTCTATGGTCAGTCACTCTGCCCTGAGGAAAATTATATGTTCTTATTTTTTCTGATCTATCTCCGGAACCAACGAGACTTTTTCTCTTTGAACTAAGTTCTTTTTCCTGTTTTTCTCGCTCAAGCTGCAGAAGTTTGGCCTCAAGTATTTTCATTGCTTTAACTCTGTTCTGAATCTGGCTTCGCTCATCCTGCATCACAACGGCAATTCCTGAAGGAAGATGCGTTATTCTTACGGCGCTGTCTGTTGTATTAACATGTTGCCCGCCAGCTCCGCTTGCCCGATACACATCAATTTTCAAGTCCTTTTCTTCTATATTCACTTCGTCAATATCATCTGCTTCCGGCAGAACCGCAACTGTAATCGCAGATGTGTGAACCCTTCCCTGCGATTCTGTTACCGGCACTCTCTGAACGCGATGAACTCCACCTTCATATTTCAATTTTCCATAAACTTCAGGACCACTTACTGAACAAATGACTTCCTTGAGACCTCCTCCTTCTGAAGAACTCAGGGACATCGTTTCCATTTTCCATCCTTTTGTTTCTGAAAATCTTGTATACATTCTAAAGATCTCTTCTGCAAAAAGAGTTGCCTCGTCACCGCCGGTTCCTGCTCTGATCTCAAGAATAGCATTCTTTTCATCCATAGGATCTCTCGGCAGCAGAAGAACTCTTATATCTTCTTCAAGCTCTGTGTATTTATTTTCCAGCTCCGGAAGTTCATTTTTTATCATTTCAACAAGATCTTCGTCCTTTTCTGATGACAGCATTTCTTTTTGATCGCTGATCTCGTTTTCAAGAGCTTCCCAT
>Ga0222665_1001160_pt1 | contig 12669 bp, 4 predicted proteins | sample AntAcemetagen653_FD_179853 | JGI IMG/M metagenome (GOLD analysis project Ga0222665, IMG submission 179853) | Saline water microbial communities from Ace Lake, Antarctica - #653 | ecosystem: Environmental > Aquatic > Non-marine Saline and Alkaline > Saline | place: Antarctica: Ace Lake | collected...
AGTAGAGGACTCCTATTCTTGCGATTAGTTGAACAGGCAGTGATAACAGCACCTGTATCATATGAAAAAATTATTAATGAAAATCACGGGAGATGATCGGATACCCCATTTAAATTAAACTTAGTGTCTCAGCGTCTCTGGTTTCAAGCAAAGAAAAAAGCCGCTAATTCGCGAATATTATTAGCGAATTAGCGGCATAAAGAATTTGGTGTAAACTCGTGTCTTTATATAATCTTTTGAGTAAACTCTAATTAATCACAATCTTCTCAATCCTTGAAAAATTCCTACCCATAAAGCTCATAAAATATACTCCCGCAGGTAAATCTTGTAAATCAAGTTGTTTTACCGTAAATCCATTTATTCCTGAAAATTCAAAGTTGCGATATTCATTTCCGGTTAAGTCAAAAACTTTACACTGTAAGTCTCCTCTTATGCTTTCCATTGAAATATTGAATAAGCCATCGGATGGATTTGGATAAATAGTTAAAGTAGAATGTTTGAAATTATCAGATATTCCTGTAACAGAAAAGTTCAGCATGCTATATTCTCCATCGGTTTCGGGGAATATTTCTTTCATGTATGCACTTCCGTAAGGGTTTATGTAAGAATAATCTGTTAATAAATATTCTTCTTCTCCGTTTTTACTCCAAATTTTGAATATTGGATAATTTCCGATTTCATTAAGATTACTGAAAACAGGAATGGAATTCTCAAGAATATTTTCAGAGTTTACAATACCTGCTCCTACTAGCATTTTTCCATCATATACACCAATTTCATCACCTATGTTTAATGTGCCTTGTTCAAAATAAATTGTCCAAACCGGATCTTGTGGATTGCCATAAATGACTTTAAAATGTTCAGGTGATTTTGGTATTTCTGCAATTAATTTATATGTTGTTTCAGGATAAATTAATACATCATCTGCACTCATTTTTACAAGATAGCCTTCACAGGGCTGCATATCCCCTATTCCGTTTACCCATACGGGCCCGATTTTTCGGAACATCAAACCTGCCGAGTTTCTTACAAAATCAAGATTGCTTAAAACATCAGCAAAAGCATCACTTGTGTTTACGGGGTTTTCAGGTAAAAAACTAATCATTTGGTAACCTGAAATCAAATCAATTGGAGTTTGTGGGTCAATTGCTTCTCCGCTAATTGTCAATTCATCAACGGAATTCATCCTAAACAAATACCCTTCGGTGCTTGCCCAGTTTCCAATACTGTTTACCCATATCGGGCCGATTTTTCTTAACATCAACCCTGCTGTATTTCTGACAAAATCAAGACTTTCAAGGTTTTCAGATAAAATGCTCATCATATTTTGATCTTCGGGAATAATTCGTGTTGAAACAAATTGAAAACCAGTTTGGAGTAAATAATCCTGGGTTTCACCTGAAGAAACGTTGAAATGAATTATAAATCTATCTGGATCATCTTCTGGATTTGCTGTGAAGCTATAGATTGGATTTTCATTCAAATCGCTTGTGGTTCCGGTTAAAATATCTTCCAAAATGATACTTGCTTCGATGAAACTTTCAAGTTCGGAAGCTGAAATTGTGTAATTGCCTGATTCAACAACATTGTAGGATAAAGGAACAGAAATTCCATTATCTAAAAGGATATTTGGCAAAGTGTTAATTGCAAGTCCAAATTCTTCGGGGGTTTTTGAATAAAGATGATTGACATTATCATTTAAAATAAATTTGTAAGCATCAAAATCGCTATCGAATGATTCGGTGGCATTTTCATTAAAACAAATTATTGTTTCATCGCTAAGTATTCCACCTTCGGCTATTAATCTTAGCAAGTTAACATCAGGGTCTTTATAAGTTGGTTCTGCATGATGAAGCCTTGCTGAATTATCAGTTGAGAAGGTTCCAATATTTCCGGGTGAATTAACTTTTAAGAAAAAGCCTTGTCCACCAGAAATATATTGAGTTGCTCCGTTTATGTTTGATCCTCCTTTTAGATAAACTGAAAAATCACCGAGGCCACCGTTCAATGAGTTATCCCAAAAATAAAAGGCATTGCCAAGATTTGTTAAAGTTATTCCCGGACTTTCAATGTTAATTAATGAAGGATAAGGATTTCCAACGAGATTAAATCCATCATAATTTGCCGAGGAATTTTCGGTATAAGTTAATCCGGTGATTGATTGAGAAGAGGTGAACAGGCCTGTTCCGGTGTAAGAAACAGTTGCATTTTCAGCAAAAGAAGCTGCATATCCTTGCAAGCCATTTAAAGATTCATAAGGATTTATGATTGGCTCAAAATTGCTAATCGTTTCATTATATTTCATTAGCATTCCACCTGCAAAAATTCCAGACAGAACACCTTCCGCCTGTGGTGAGACATAATGCCAAACATCTTCCCCACCTGTTAGATATTGCTCAACCGAAAATATTCCGATTCCGCTAATAATTCCATTATCAAGTAATGAGCCTGTTCCGCTTTCATCTGATTTGATTGTAAAGTTTCCATTGTTTGTAAAGTCATCGTTTAATGTTAATTCTATTTCGGGATTGACATTAAAAGTTCCCTCAACTATTTCAAGAGTTCCATTACAATTTAAGTTGCCTTTTAATTCAAGCTCGTTTGAATATTTTTCAACAAGCATTTTGTTAAAAGTATTTATACCTTCAATGCTTTGGGCTTCTGCACCGGAAAATTTAATTGTTCCCTCACCAAGGTCAAGTGAGGGATTATTGTTTTTCCAATCACACTGCAAATTAATGAACGAATTGGTACTTACCTTTATATGAGTGTTATCTTTTATCACCCATTGGGCTTTTATTTCCTGTAAATTCCAGCATAATATTATTATTAAGATTAGCTGGAGAGTTATTTTTGTTTTCATAATATTTATTTTTTACGTTTGAAGTTTCATGTTTCAAGTTTCGTGTTTCAGGCTTACAACTGCGGACTTATTACCAATCACAGATTACCTGCTAAATCCTTCCTTTCTATTTACAATTAACAAAAACCGTAATTTTCCCATTACCTGCAGAATTTTCCAATGCTTTGCCAAGAATTCCGGTTTCTGCCCAGCTATCCTGACTATTTAATGTCCTCGCTTTTCCTGCAGTTTCGGAAACAGTTAGTTTATTGCCTGCTTGTATGCTTTTTGAATCACTTACTTTCACTTCTGCCTGTCCAAATACTATTACAGAAAGGTAATCACCCTGCATCACATTTCCATCAGCATGTTCAAAACTTTTTTTCAATTCAGGGATTTTTCCTTCAGGTGCATCTTCCATATCTTCACGTATAGTTACTTTATATTCAACAACACCGAAAACAGCCTGTGAATTTGATTTTGTGGCTTTGCTAATATTTACAACCGGAAAACCTGCACCATTCAAAACATTTTCTTCCAAACCACCCGCAATACATACAATATCGCCTGGTTCTAATGTGGAATTTCCGGCATTTTTAGCATAAGAACTACTCCCTTTGGATGTAACATTATTAGCATATATTTTATCTGGTGTATAAAGGCCCCATTCGTTGGACGTATTTGTAGTTCTGGAATAGATTGCGTCATCTCCGGCATTGTTTATATATAGTCCGTCATCAGTTGCAGAATATACATAAAAACCATCATCACCGGGATATTGCACATAAAAACCATCTAAACCAACATTAGCTGCCTTGAAGCCATAATCTTCAGCTTCATATACATAATAACCATCTCCGCCGGAATTTGCAAGATAAACACCATCGTTACCGGAATTTCCTACGTACAAGCCATATCCTGCCGCTCCTTCAATTTCAACACCATTATCATGGTTGCTTGAGGTAGTGGTTGATACTGTCCCGGCTTTATATATATGCATACCATCCATATCTGCCTGACCGATATAAACACCATTTCCCTGGGCACCTTCTACTTCCAGGCCGTTATCGGAGGATGAAGTATACCTTCCTGTTGGAGTTCCTGCTTTATAAACATGCATACCATCCATATCTGCCTGACCGATATAAACACCATGTCCCTGGGCACCTTCTACTTCCAGGCCGTTATCATTAGAATCACTATGAGTTGTGCTGGGTGATCCTGTTGTACCTATTGCGATACCATCTAAAGCAGCTTCTCCTACAACTATTCCTTGCCATCCTGCCTTTGTTATATCAAGCCCGCGTTGTCCGGCATCTATCACGTACAATGCAGAATAGGTAACCGGGTCAACAGTAATTCTGCCTGTGCCATTTATTTGATACCCGTTCATATCAATGTTTTGGCTTGCTTCGTGATTCCCCAGGTTGTCACCACTATTATTATCGACATATAGTTTTGTGGCTGCATCAGCATTTGCTGTTGGGGTAGTCAGGTTTGTAATTTTATGGTTTGTCATATTCAAGATAGAGGTGGCAGTATGGTTTCCAAGGTTATCGCCACTATTGTCAACATACAGTTTAGTAGCAGCATCAGTATTAGCAGTAGGTGTTGAGAGGTTTGTAATCTTATGATTTGTCATATTCAAGATAGAGGTGGCAATGTGGTTTCCAAGATCATCACCGGCAGCAGCAGAAACTGCATCAACATATTGCTTTGTTGCAGCATCAGCATTAGAAGTTGGATATGCAAGAGCTGAAATCTTATAATAATTCATATCTAGATATTGGGTTGCATTATGATCTCCGAGATTGTCACCAGATACTCCGGTTAATCCCGAACCATCACCAACAAAAGCATCCGCAGTAACTGTTCCGCCAACATCGAGTTTCGTGGATGGATTATTTGTACCAATACCAACATCACCATCTGTATCAATTACTAAACGTTGTTCTGCAGAGGTATAATCACGAATTACAAATTTTTGATCACCTGTGGCTGATGAAGGTCCTGTTGCATGTATTGTCCAATCTTTATTTTGGGCATCTAAATATATAGAGGAAGCAACTGTACCTGCTCCCTTACCGGTTACTCTTAAACCGCCGAGTAAACTGCCATCTCCTTCCACTTCGAGTGCAGCATAAGGTGAAGGAGTTCCAATTCCAACTTTTCCGTCGGTTGCAACATAAACACCTTCATTTCCACCATCATTGGAAAGCCAGTTGCCATCTAACTCAACATTTTGTGTAGCTGTATGGTTTCCCAGATCATCCCCTGCATTAGAATCAACATACCATTTTGAGGCAGCATCACCGTTTGCAGTAGGAATTGTAAGGTTTGTTATCTTATTATTTGACATGTTCAGATCAGTGGTAGCAATATGGTTTCCCAGATCATCCCCTGCATTAGAATCAACATACAATTTTGAGGCAGCATCACCGTTTGCAGTAGGAATTGTAAGATTTGTTATCTTATGATCTGACATGTTCAGATCAGTTGTAGCAGTATGATTACCCAGATTATCACCTGATATACCTGTTAAACCGGAACCATCTCCTAAAAATGATGTTGCTGTTACAATACCATCAACATCTAATTTTGTTGAAGGTACGGCATTGCCTACACCAACTTTTCCATCAGCAGCAACAAAAACACCTTCGTTTTCTCCATCATTTGATAACCAGTTTCCAGTTAGTTTAACATTTTCGGTTGCAATATGATCTCCAAGATTATCACCACTATTTGCATCAACATATTGCTTTGTGGCAGCATCGGTGTTTGCGGTGGGTTCTGTTAAATTTATTATCTTATTATTATCTAAATTTAAACTTTCGGTAGCTGTATGGTTCCCAAGGTTATCACCGGAAATACCGCTTAAGCCGGAGCCATCACCCGAAAATGAAGTTGCTGTTACAGTTCCGTCAACATCTAATTTTGTTGAAGGTGTGGCATTGCCGATACCAACTTTTCCATCATCAGCAACAAAAACACCTTCGTTTCCTCCGTCATTGGATAACCAATTTCCAGTTAGTTTAACATTTTCTGTGGCAATGTGATTTCCAAGATTATCACCACTATTTGCATCAACATATTGCTTTGTGGCAGCATCTGTGTTTTCAGTTGGTTCTGTCAAATTAATTATCTTATAATTTGACAAATCAAGGTTTTCAGCAGCGATATGGTTTCCAAGATTATCACCATTATTATCAACATATTGTTTTGTAGCAGCATCACCGGCAGCAGTAGGTTCAGATAAATTGATTATCTTATAATTAGACAGATCGAGATTTTCGGTGGCAATATGATCGCCGAGATTATCACCCGATAAAATTTCCCAATCAGGACTCACCGGTGTTCCTTTGTTAAAATAGAATCCGGTAATTTCATTTGTCTGAAAAACCAGTAATCCGGTTGCAGGCAAATTGATAGCATTTTTTTCTATTTCAGTCATTCGTGGGATCAATAATCCCAATGTTGTGGATTTAACATCCAAAATTGCCGACTCATCAGGATCACTTCCATCTGTGTTAATCCCTACTTGTGAGTAGCTCATAATCGCTATAAAAAGCGTAATAAAAAGTAAAATTGTTTTTTTCATTTCTATAAGATTTTAAGATTAATAATAAATTGTTATATTTTTATTGGTTTTCGGTTTTCAAGTTTCAAATTACTAACTGCTGACTGATCACCGATTTCTTGTTTCATATTTCTTGTTTATTGTTTCTCGTTTTAAGTTAGTGGTAATTAAGTAGTCATTCGATTGTCATTCAGTGGTCATTAATTACTGACTACCAACTGCTGATTGCTGATTACTATTTACAATTAACAAAAACTTTTATTGTTCCTTTTCCATTTGAATCTTCCAAAGCTTTGCCAAGAATACCGACATTTTCGGCTATGCTTATTCCATTGATTTCGGTTGTTCGTATTTTTCTTGCACCATTCTCACTTACAGTTAGTGGTTCACCTGGCATAATATTTTCCTTTGTATTAATTTTAACATCTGCCTGGCCAAACACTATTACCGAAAGATAATCTCCTTGCATTACATTTCCATTTGCGTATTCAAAGCTTTTCTTCAGCTCGGGGCTTTCTCCTTCGGGGGCTTCTTCATATTCTTCGCGGATACTTACTTTGTACTCCACAACACCAAAAACAGCCTGTGAATTTGATTTTGTGGCTTTGTTAATATTTACAACAGGAAATCCAGCACCATCCAAAACGTTTTCTTCCCAACCACCGGAAATACAAACAATATCTCCCGGCTCTAATAAGGAATTTCCAGCATTTTTAGCATAAGAACTACTCCCTTTGGATGTTACATTATTAGCATGTATTTTATCAGGAGTATAAAGACCCCATTCATTTGATGAGTTTGTAGTTCTGGAATATATTGCATCATCACCTGCATTGTTTATATATAGTCCATCATCGGTAGCAGAATATACATAAAAACCATCATCACCTGGATATTGTACATAAAAACCATCTAAACCAACATTAGCTGCCTTGAAGCCATAATCTTCAGCTTCATAAACATAACAACCATCTCCACCGGAATTTGCGAGATAAACTCCATCGTTACCGGAATTACCGACATACAAGCCATATCCTGCTGCTCCTTCAATTTCAACACCGTTATCAAGGGTGCTTGAGGAAGTGATTGCTACTGTTCCGGCTTTATGAACATGAATACCATCCATGTATACCTGACCAATAAATGCTCCATGACCTTCTGCCGCATTTACTTCGAATCCGTTGCTTTCCGTGCTGAATACACCACCAGAAACAGATCCTGCATAAGCTACATGAACTCCATCATATCCCACTTGATCAATATAGATACCATTGTCATCAGCTTCCTCTATTTTTATTCCACTTCTGTCAGAGTACCCAATATATAATCCATAACCATTTGATCCTTCAACTTCAATTCCATTATTAAAAGAGCTGGATGTTGTTTTTGATGGTGATCCTGCTTTTCTAATATGAACTCCATCTTCATCTGCCTGGCCCACAAAAAGTCCGTTATCTTCAGCTCCGGCCACCTCAAAACCATTTTTATAATTACTAATATGCTCTGTAGATGGTGATCCTGCATTATACACATAGAATCCATCCAACCCACTTTTATATACATTGACTCCTTTTTGATCTGCCACACCCACAAAAAGGCCATTTCCTTCTGCTCCGGACACTTCAAATCCATTTTTTAATGAGTTTAAAAGGAAACTTGAAGGGTTTCCTGCCTTGAATACATTGAAACCATCCAGACCTGATTCTCCCACTTTAACTCCATTATTCCCAGTGTGTCCTATACTAATTCCCTCACCTCCTGCCTGGTATATATTTATCCCGGCCATATCTGCTCTTCCTATATAGAGTCCATAACCCTCAGCTCCCGCCACTTCAATACCATTTTCGTGAACACTTGTTGACTGTGTTGAAGGATTTCCTGCATTATAGATATGTATACCATCCTCTCCTGTTTCATTGATAAAAATTCCTTCATCATCTGCTCTACCTATATAGAGTCCATTCCCTTCCGCCCCGGCAATCTCAAATCCGTTTTTAGCACTACTTGAATATTGTGTTGATGGATTTCCTGCGTTAAAAATATTTACTCCATCATTACCACTATTTTGTATATACATTCCCAGACTACCAGTTGTGCCAATATATATCCCATAGCTTGCAGCCTGATGTATAAAAGCACCATGATTACCTGCATCTTCAATGGATATGCCATTAAGATTTGTAGAATGAATTTTTACTCCATTTGCATCTGCCTGACCAACAAAAAGCCCGTTACCTTCTGCTCCGGCAACTTCAAACCCATTCTTGTCTGAACTAAGTTGTAATCCTGATGCATTTCCTGCAGCATCTACATATACACCATCTGTGTTCGCAGTACCAACGCGGATACCTTCTTCAATCTTCGCTATGCCATCAACTTCTAATTTTTCTACCGGATTATTTAACCCGATACCTACTCTTCCCATTGATGAAACAAAAATACCTGAACTACCACCATTTCCTGAAAGGTAATGTCCATTTAAATTAATATTTTGTGAAGCTTCATGATCCCCAAGATTATCTCCGGCAATCCCCGTTATTCCTGACCCATCTCCAACAAAGGAAGTAGCCTCAATGGTACCATTTACTTCCAATTCGGATGAAGGATTTGAAACCCCAATTCCTACTTTACCGTTACTGGTAATTCTCATCCTTTCAATTCCATAAGTAATTGCCGAAAGAGTTTGATAAGCCGGGCTGGAAAAACCGGTATTTTCTTCTCCTTGACCAAAACGGAAGGTGGCTTCATTAATCGATCCGGGGGATGCGAACACCATTCCACTGGAAACAATATGACCTTCAACCATAAGTTCGCAACCAGGAGTATTCGTGTTAATACCAACATATCCATTATCAGCAATAAATAAGCCTTCTGATCCCCCGTCATTTGATAACCAGTTTCCGGTTAGTTGAACATTTTCAGTTGCAATGTGGTTTCCAAGATTATCACCACTACTATTATCAACATATTGTTTTGTGGCGGCATCACTGCCGGCGGTAGGTTCTGTTAAATTTATAATTTTATTATTATTTAAATTGAGAGTTTGGGAAGCAGTATGATCTCCAAGATTGTCGCCTGAAATACCGCTTAAACCTGAACCATCACCCAAAAATGAGGTTGCCGTTACAGTTCCGTCAACATCTAATTTTGTTGAAGGTATGGCATTTCCTACACCAACTTTTCCATCTTCAGAGACAAAAACACCCTCATCTCCTCCATCATTGGATAACCAGTTTCCTATTAGTTTAATATTCTCGGTGGCAGTATGATCTCCAAGATTATCGCCGCTATTATTATCAACATATTGTTTTGTAGCTGCATCACCGGCGGCGGTAGGTTCAGATAGATTGATTATCTTATAATTCGACAGATCAAGATTTTCAATGGCGATATGATCACCAAGATTATCACCCGACAAAATCACCCAATCAGGACTCACCGGTGTTCCTTTATTAAAATAAAATCCGGTAGTTTCATTTGTCTGAAAAACCAGTAATCCGGTTGCAGGTAAAGCGATAGCATTTTTTTCTACTTCAGTCATTCGTGGGATCAATAATCCCAGAGTTGTGGATTTAACATCCAAAATGGCCGATTCATCGGGATTAGTTCCATCTGTGTTGATCCCTACTTGTGAGTAGCTCATTAACGTTATAATAATCGCTACTAAAAGCAAAATTATTTTTTTCATTTCTGTAAATTTTTAAGATTTATAAAAAATTGTTAAATTGTTTCATTGTTATTTGCTTAATGATTTTTGTTTCATGCTTCTTGTTTCAATTCGATTGTCATTAAGTGGTCATTGGTCATTCAATTGTCATTAATTACTGACTGCCAATTTCTAATTTCCAGTTCATTTATTTCCATTTCAAATGTTCTATAATTTTGTATCTTCCCATTTTTAGTTATTACTTTTTTAATTTCAGCACCAGATTTTTCTTTTTTACACCATTCAATAAATTTTTCTAATTGTTGATCGTAACCTTCTGCTTCAATAAAAATGTTCTTATCAGCCGTGTATCCAACAAAACCTGAAATATTATATTGGCTGGCTGCCCTTATTGTTAAAAATGCAAATGCAGCATTCTTTAAATCTCCAATAATAAGTATGTCAAAATGTTTAATCATTGTCAAATAATTTTTATTTGATTTTAAATTTCATTTGGTAAAATTAACACCACATTTAGCTGAAAGCAATTATTTTAATAGGACAATAGTAGGACAAAAATGGAAATCTTTATTTTTAATTTATAATTTATAATTTGATGTTTTCTAATAAAAATATTAATGAAAATATCTGTTATAATACATCAATACAAACCATTAAACTAATAAAACACTTACTATGTGTAATTATATAGAAGTATAATTTCTTGAAAAGTGGGAATATTTAGATAGGACAGGCAAAAAATACTCATGAAAATAATGGCCATATTTCAAGTAAATGATTAGGGAATAGGGGGGAAAAGGGAATTGGGAAAAAAGGGGAATTTGAGGAATATCGAACATTTACTAATATGAATGTTTTTTAATAATAGTCCAATATAAAAAGCCACAGGCCTGTTCACCGTAATACTATGGAAGGGGAATTCACAGATTAAAAAAAATTAGAATCTTATTATCAACAGATTAAAAAGTTTAAAATCAAAGATTTTGCATTTTTGCATTGGACTCGTTAAACCTGACTAATAAACTCTCCAAGATCTTGTTTAATATCTAATTCAAGTCTTTTCTTAAGGCGTTGACGACTTTTATTTATTGCGGCAATTGTAACGTTCAACATTCTTGCAATTTCTTTCGTGTTTAGTTTTATACGGATATAAGCACAAAGTTTAATATCATTTTGAGTAAGGTCGGGATAATTATTTTCGAGTTTTTCAAAAAAACCTTTATGTACTCCATCAAAATGCATCTTGAATTGTTCCCAATCCTGATCTAATACTTTATTGCCATCTATTATATTTTGAATATTGGAAATTGTTTTTTGTTCTTGTTTATCAAAACCTTTTACTGTCTGAAGCCCACCTGTTATTTCGGAAAGAATTTGATTTTTATTAAGGATATGAAGTGTTAAAGTAGATAACTCCCTGTTTCTATGTTCAATTTTTTCTTTTTGTAAATTATTTATTTGTTGTTCAGCAAAAACTAGTTCTTTTAATCTCTCCTTCTCAATTTCCTTATTTTTACTTTCCAAATCATTAAGTTTTCTTTCCTGCTCAAGTATTTTTTTGTTTTTAATTAATGATTTGTTTTTTAATCGAAACAAGAAAAATAATAAAATAGAAAGAAATATAAAAGCTGTAACACTAATTATCAGCATCAACTGTATATTGCTTTTAATCTTTGCATCTTTCTTTAATATCTCATTTTCCTTTTCCTTTTTTTCGGTTTCGTATTTTGTTTGAATTTCTTCGATGATTTTGATTTTTTCCTCACCATATACTGAATCCCTCATCAAATGATACATATGGCTGTATTCAAAAGCTTTTTCATAATTTCCAGCCATTGAATATAATTCTGCCATATCTTTATATGAATTGAGAATCTGTTCCTTTAAACCGATCTCTTTTGCCAGCTTAAGGCTTTTGATGTAATATTCAATTGCAGGTTTATATTTACCCTGAAAAGCATAAGCAGTAGAAATATTGCTCAATGTCCACAAAATTCCTTTTTTATTTCCTATTGTTTCTTTTATCTTTAAAGATTGGAAATAGTAAAAAAGTGCTTCATCATACTTCCCTTTATCCTTGTAAATGCTTCCGATATTATTAAGGTTGAAGGATTGCCATTTCAAATTTCCCGATTTTTTATTCATTTCCAAAGCTTGTTGGTAATAATTCAAAGCGGAATCATTTTTGTCTGTATATTTTAAAACATTGCCAATATTATTCAGAGATCCGGCAATTCCGTTTTTGTCATCAATTTCCTTTCTTATTTTCAAGGCTTTAAGATAGTATTCCATTGATTTGGAATAGTTTTCAATATTTAAATAAATACTACCGATTCGATGATAAGTTAATGCTGAATTATATCCATCATAAAGCTGTTCACTGATCTTTAAAGCTCTGTGATAAAATTCTATTGCCTTGTCAAAATCACCTTTTGAACTATATATGTGTCCTATGTTAGAAAGAATTCTAGCCTCGAATTTTCGATTTCCTGTTTTCTGGTTCAGTAATAAGGCCTTGTTATTGTATTCCATTGAGTTTTTATAATCTCCCAGGCTAAAATAACATTTAGCAATTACATCATA
>Ga0222665_1001161_pt1 | contig 12667 bp, 15 predicted proteins | sample AntAcemetagen653_FD_179853 | JGI IMG/M metagenome (GOLD analysis project Ga0222665, IMG submission 179853) | Saline water microbial communities from Ace Lake, Antarctica - #653 | ecosystem: Environmental > Aquatic > Non-marine Saline and Alkaline > Saline | place: Antarctica: Ace Lake...
ACACAGACTTGTCCGCCTCAGGAGAATGACCGCAGATAGGTTTAAATACAGTAACTACTCAGGCACAGAGGGGCATTGATTTTTGCCAGACCTGCAAATCTCTAAAGGAACATCGAACATCGAACTTCCAACGTCGAATTAAGGTACGCCTTCGGCGTTTCAATTTTATTAAAGAAATGAGCGACCCGCCCGCCTCGCCTGAAGGCGAAGCCGATGGCGGGCAGGCAACAAAAATACGAAGAGCATTGAGTACGGCTCGCGATGGCGGGCAGGAGCGATATCCACATTCGATGTTTACCCGCCTTCGGCGGCGCCAGAGGCGACCAGGGTTCATCTTTTTCATGCAAAACAAATCCCCTCTGGGGATAGCCAAAGCTTGGTCCTATGGGCCAGGATTCTTTACTTTGTGCCACTGTGCCTTTGCCCCTCTGTGCCTGAATAGTTATATGATAACAAAAGAAAAAATATCCGTGATAATCAGCGTAGATCGGTGGCTGAGTAATTTAATTATAACTGTTGCGATAATCGGCAAAAATTACAGTTGAATTCATTACAAAGGATCATTATGAAAGAACAAACCAAGTTATTGTTAATCGCAGGTGTTTTCTTGGCGGTCTACTATATTCCATGGAGTCACCCTGTCATCCGTCAGTCAGGCCTTGAAGCGTTCATGATGCTTCAGGAATATGCCAGGCAGCATGTTCTGGTATGTTTAATTCCTGCATTTTTTATCGCAGGCGCTATCTCGGTATTTGTTTCCCAGGCTTCGGTTCTTAAATACTTTGGTTCCCAGGCAAACAAAATTCTGTCTTATTCTGTTGCCTCTGTCTCCGGAACGATTCTGGCTGTTTGTTCGTGTACGGTTCTGCCGCTGTTTGCAGGTATTTATTCCCGAGGCGCAGGCATCGGCCCTGCTACTGCGTTTCTCTATTCCGGTCCGGCCATCAATGTATTGGCCATTACCCTTACAGCAAAAATATTAGGCTGGCAGTTAGGTCTGGCACGGGCGGTTGGGGCAATAGTTTTTGCCATTATCACCGGTTTGCTCATGGCTGCGATTTTCCGAAAGGATGATGCAGCTAAAAACAAAGGACAAATCTATTTGCCGGATGAGGAAAACAAGGGACGAAGTTTGCTGCAAGACGCTCTATATATCTTCACTATGGTGCTGATCCTTATTTTTGCGGCGTTTGCGCGGCCGGCCCAAGGCTCAACAGGGCTGTGGCCTGCAATATTTGCCGCCAAATGGTATATCACTTTCGCCCTCTTGATTGCATTGGTCTGGATGCTGAAAGCATGGTTTACCCGAGATGAACGCAAAAGCTGGGTTGAATCTACCTGGGGTTTTATGAAACAGATTTTTCCACTTCTTGCAGGTGGAGTTCTTGTGGCTGGTTTTATGTTAGGCCGTCCCGGACATTCCGCATTCATACCCGAACACTATATCCAGACACTTCTTGGCGGAAATTCCATCTGGGCAAATCTGTTTGCCTCAATTGCCGGAGCTTTGATGTATTTTGCAACACTTACAGAAGTTCCTATTCTTCAGGGGCTTCTCGGCGCTGGAATGGGCAAGGGCCCTGCCCTGGCTTTGCTTCTGGCCGGCCCTGCTCTGTCTTTGCCCAACATGCTGGTAATTGGAAGCGTGATGGGCATAAAAAAAACAGCTGTTTTTTGCTCGATTATTATAATCTTGTCTACAATCGCAGGAATGCTGTTTGGAGTGATTGCCGGATAATATAAAATAAAACCCGGAAACAATCTCCCGGAAACAATCTTATAGAGGAGAAATTAAAATGGATATAAAAATATTAGGGCCTGGATGTCCGAAATGCAAACAGGCAGAACAGATTGTAAAAGAAGTAGTTGCCGAGTCCGGAGTGGAGGCTCAGGTCGAAAAGGTAACCGATCTTATGGAAATAGCCGGTTACGGTGTATTTGGAACGCCTGCGGTGATAGTTAACGGCAAAGTTAAAAGCGTAGGAAGGATCCCGAAAAAAGAAGAAATTAAAACCTGGATTATGGAATAAAATCAATAGAACCTGCAGTTGGTTAGGCCGGTCGTATAAAAGCACTTTTCAGAAAAGATGTCCATATTAAGACAAACGATACAATTAAACCATGGCTTAGCATAACAATGACAGGCTATGTTAAAAAATCCTTTGAAATAAGGCATTAAATTAAAAAGCCGGAAATCTAAATATAAAGGTAACTACTCAGGCACAGAGGGGCAAAGGCACAGTGGCACAAAGCAAAGTAAAAAATCCTGGCCCAGGGTACCAGGCTTTGGCTATCCCCAGAGGGAATTTGTTTTGCCTGTAAAAGATGAACATCGAACATCGAACGCTCAACATCGAACATCGAATGTGGATATCGCTTCGCTCATTTCTTTAATAAAATTGAAACGCCGAAGGCGTACCTTAATTCGACGTTGGAAGTTCGACCTGCCCGCAACGCTCTCGCTTGCGAGGCGGACGGGTGTTCGATGTTCGACGTTCCTTTAGAGATTTGAAGGTCTGGCAAAAATCAATGCCCCTCTGTGCCTGAGTAATTATATGATAACAAAAGAAAAAATATCCGTGATGATCAGCGTAGATCGGTGGCTGAGTAATTACATATAAAGCAGCCCTGTCAAAAGTTATGACAAGGCTGCTTTACCATCATGTTTCTATTATATAATTTTATTTTGCGGATTTTTGTTTTTGTAAATTATCACAAATTCCATCACCATCTGCATCTACATAGTTAGGTTTTGCATTGCCTGACCTGTTAACGGCGCCCTTACCATCCCTGGGTCCTCCGCGAAAGCCCTTGCCTTTAGCCAGATGACGTGCGCCAAAACCCTTGCCATCCCTGCGACCGCTTTTACCCAATCTGGTTCTGGCATTATCACAGATTCCATCGCCATTTGCATCTGTAAAATTGGGTCCTCTCTGTACTTCTGTAGCCTTTTTCCCTGTATCATTCGCTCCTTTAGTGCTATCGGCTGCATATGCAAAAGAAACAGCCATCATTATACAAAGACTCAAGACTGCTGATTTAACTAAGTTTTTCATTTTTTTCCTCCTTATTGTATTAGGTTATTTATCAGCCTTTCAATTACTAATACAATCCGAAGGCTATTTTTCTTTCATTTTTTTTTTAGCGCATACAACATGCAATAAACTTTTACCGTAATCACTCGCTCACCGATCTACAATGAAATAAGATCTCCAGCTCCGCTCTAAATGACAATATTGGTGCATTCTCGAACGGCCTCCTATCAGCGGTTAATTCAGTTTAACCTTGAACGCGGATACCTGTATTTAAACCTATCTGTGCTCATCCTCCAAAGGCGGACAAGTCTGTGTAAATCTGTGGCTGAATAATCACCTTTTATTCTTATGGCTTAAATGACGGTTTCCGTGTTGATATCTTCTCCCTTTCCATGGTCGAATTCCATTGGCGACAAATTGATTTTTTTCTTTCATTTTTCCAACAATTTTTATCTTAAGACCTTCAGCAGGTTCGAGCCGGCCTCGCCAAACAGTATCAGAAATATCAATTACCCAGATATTGTTCTGTAAATCTTTGATTTCTATGTTTTTCTCAGAAATAATCCTGGTAATTGTGCCGGCAAGCAAACCCTGCTCCGGCGATATCCAAACTCTTTGTTTGCGCTCCTGAAGCTTTCTGTAAAAAGAAACATTTTCCTGAAAAACCCTTTCCAGCCTTTCAGGCAGACTGGTTGAGTATAAAAGTCCGCCGCCAATAATTGAAAGGACAATGCTTGACAATATTACCCATATTGCAGCATGCCGGTATCCATGCTCAGTGCGTCTGAAATAATAAAAAGCAAAACCTGTAAACCCAAGCAAAAAAATCAGCCAGAAAAACGGAATTACCAGCAGCACAAATTTTATAAAACTGTGGCTAAGATTCTTATATAAATCCCATTCAGCAGATCTTAACTGAAAGATGGCAACAGCGCTTGCAATACTTCCAAACAGAATTGACAAACCAAATACAGTCCATATCACAGAACGTCTTAACACAAACCGCTGCTTACTATATGGGCGCACTTTGTCTTTCTTAATTTTCTGTAGAATATCTTTGCTTATATCAGTCATGATTTTATATTAGAATTTAAAGTTTATAACGCCTGACTATCTTTTTGAAACTCGCTTTTGCTCTGTTAATCTGTGTTGCCACTGTCCCAGGAGGCTTGCGCAGAATATCACTTATCTCATTATAGCTTTTATCTTCAAGGTACCGAAGAACAAGTATTTCACGATATTTATCAGGAAGCATGGCAAGAGCCTCTCTTATTTTTTCAGCATTTTCAAGACTTTCATACTCTCCGTTGGTTTCGGTTTTATCGCTTATAGAGTCAATGAGATTTGCTTTATCTTCAATATTCAAAGGTATTACTGCTAAACGAAGTTTGTTTTTACGGTACTGATTTATAATTTCATTATGAGCTATCCTATAAATCCAGCTTGAAAATTTAAGTTTCTGATTAAAACCGTTGAGATTTTGATATGCTTTTATGAATATTTCCTGCAATATATCTTCTGCTTCTTCGTGGCTTACATTTGTCAGCCTGTTAATGTAGCGCAATATTTTTGTTTCATACCTTTTCATCAAATAATAAAAACAATCCTGATCCTTTAGTGAAAGTTGAACCAGTTGCTCATCAGGTATGTTTTCATATTTATTCATCTAAGATAAATCTTTATTCTTAATCTTCTATAATCTTGACTAATCAATAAGGGGCAAACAATATTCCAATGGACATCCCCCATTCAGGCCTTTGCATACTGAAAAGTCATATTTTAGAAATTTATAATTCACAATTTGACACCAAGCATTTCCGCCTTCTGTTTGATAGATCAGGATTTGAGAATTGTTCTTTTCGGGAAAATTGCTATCCACTGTAAGCCTCTCCATAAAACGAGTTATTCAATTCCTTGTCTTCCTTGTTTTCATCAAAATTTCTGATAGATTGACACCTAAGTTGAGCCATTTCTTTCCTTATTTAGCCATTCTAAAACGTCTGCTTTCAATTCTTTCGCAAACTCAATAAGTTCATCAGCATCATGTCCTGTAACGCCTCCAACATAGTCATATTCCACGATATTTCTCTTGGATCGGCATGAATCCAGATATATTGCATCGGCATTTCGCTTTTCCCCAAGTATTAAAGGCAATGCCTGAATGGTGCGGTAGTGCTGCAATGTTTTTTCTGCCTTGAAACCTTCAGCATAGAGAAGGATAGTACATAGCTTGAGTGCAGCATTGTATGCAATTCCAAACCGCCAGTCATCGGAGATGCTTCCCTTTGCATCTTCCAAATCACGCTCAACGATCATAAGCAAATTCTCGATCTCTTCTGCGCTGGTTTTATGCCTGCGTAACCAGCCATTATCAACCCATTGATTCAAGCTCATTTTTATTTCCTATTATAAAGATTTTAGGCTTTTCAAGTACCTGAGTGATGAAGTGGGCTCTGTTTGTTTTTCGTTTGATAAATTCATTTACACTTAAAACATAGGGGTTGATTTCTCTGCCAATATGCTCGGGCACTCCTGATAGCATGCCGGTTAATTTCCTCAACCCCAGTTTCCCAATGACCATTAGATCGACATCGCTTCCGGCCGTTTCATCATGGAGGGCAATGGATCCGAATACAAAAGCTATGCTGATATCTGAATCCTGTCTTAATGCATTTTTTAGAATATCCACTAAACCGATTGTCTTCAGGACAAGGCTCCGAATATCAGGATAAAGAGGATGCTCCTTGTTGGCCCGATAGTAAAGGCGGTTTCCATCTTTTCGCTTTTTTACCAGGTCCAGACGCAACAGTTTTTTCAGTTCTGTTTGTATCGTTCCTATGGCATATCCCGAACGCCTTTCAATCTCACGCATGTGCAACTCTTCGTCACTTGTTCCGAAGAGCAGACGAAATATCTCTGCCCGGATCTTAGATGATAATATTTCCGCTAAAATATTCATAATGTATGCCTATATCATACAATTGTATGGTTATGCAATACAATTAGATTAAAGTTCTTCACGAAACGAGACCTTTGAAAAATGTTCAATTTTGCTCAAGTTCAAGGAAGGTGACCAAATTTTAAATCAGGTTTAAACGTAGGAATACATTGAGTATTGCGAGGCTTAAAATTTGAGTTTACCCCGTAGCTCCGGCAGATGGTACTGGGGCCTGACGCAGTAATTGGGCAAAAGGGGAGGTTTTGCAAAGGTCTCAAGTTACGATAGACTGCGGGTGGAAGGCTGAAGGAGAAAAATATGGAAATAGAGACAGATATCCCTGACGGGCAAGAGTGCGTGGAGCTGATTTTAAAGTGCACCAGCCACAATTTCGAGCCGGATATCGCAAGAAAACTGTGGCCAAGGATCTTACAGCACAGGTGGTATCTGTCCGAAAAGTTAGGACGGGACGTGGGAATTAAGATAGCCGCTGTCGACTTCATCGAGAACGTTGAGCCGATGGGAGAAGATCTGCATGACGAAGAAAGGATTCAACTCCTCAGGAACTTGGGCGCCTATATGGTAGACCGATCGGTTTGGGATACGATATCTGATACCCAACCGCCCAAACAGATGGTAAATAAAAGAATAATTCTTCCGTTCACCGCGACTGAACTGGCTGTCAAACACGGAGTCGTTCCACCCCGGACTATCATTTTTTTCGGCCCTCCGGGTACCGGCAAAACCCACTTTGTGAAGGCCATCGCAGGATTGCTTCAGTGGTGGTATATTGAAATCAGCCCCAGCACCTTATTGGCTGATGGAGAAGATCGCATGGGAGCCAACCTAAAGCGATTAATGGAAAAGGTTCGCAACGTTGACCAGTCGGTGGTGTTCATAGATGAGTTTGAGGAAATCGCAGCCAGCCGGGACCATGCATCCCGTGCCGACAAATCAATTACAAACGAGTTCCTCAAACAGGTACAATTGCTGAAAAAACAGGACACAAAAATGCTCCTCATATGCGCTACCAATTATATCCAGCAGCTTGATGCAGCACTGTTGCGGCCAGGTCGTTTCGACTGCATCATTCCGGTTGGAGGTTTGGACGATCAGGGTCGACGAACTATTTTTGAGTATTATCTGTCAAGCACCAATCGGGGCGAAATAGACGTGGAAAAAATCATCTCCATGATTCCGCTTTTTACCCCTGCGGACATAGAGTACCTTTTCCAGAAAGTCAGGCAATACGCTTTTGAGAAGGAATACGCCAAGGGAGAGGATTACCGTGTCTCAACGAAAACATTTCTGGAAATAATTCCTAAAGTCAGGCCTACGCTTCCTACGCTTACAGATGAAATCATAGAAGAATTCGAACGCGATTGCGCCCGTTACACCCGGTATTAGCCCGCTTTTCTCACAAGCCGGTTTAAGAAATTATTCCGCTCAGTATTGTCTTTAAAGATATCAGAACGCTCAATTCCACGTTATGATATGATGAAACGCCCCAGGCGCATCTATTCTCGATTTTCTTGGCATGACAACCGCTTAGAATATTAATGATAATTTGCAAACTGCAAAACTAAAGGATGTCCCTAAGTTCCACATTGGACGGTACCCGTAACACACCGCTGGGTTTGACGCGAATGTGCCCCACCACATTGGTATTTGCGTCAACAATTTCGAAGTCTTCACACTTGCGAGTCCGAAAACTGTTTACCGACACAAAATCTTCCTCGTGGAGTCAATACTCGTATTGTGTTCGCCCTGGTGCGTCACCAGATTCGCGTTTTCGCCAATGTGCCTTTGGGCTAAATCCGCCGCCATGTTGCGTGACCCAAACAATTTCATCGCCGCTCAACTTGCGAAACTGGTACAGGATTCGTCGATCGATCGATAATTTGCCAATGTCGCTAAGGTAAACAAAATCCGGGCCGAACTTCTCCTTGATGGCAACAACGGCCTTCACCTGGAGCAACTTCCCGTATCGATCGACTCTGCCCAACATCCATTCCGCGATTTCAGCCGGTGTCGTCGGTGTGCGTAGTTGTGAGGATTTGCGACCCTGTCTGCTGGAGCCTACCTTTTTAGAGGTGAAATGTTTCTTTGGCATTGGAGTCCCCGTCCGATTAAATCATGGATTCATCGCCTAACGCAGAAGTCAGGGGCAGCCAGGGCTCCCACTGACTTGAGAAAAAAAGCAAATTTTTTGTTTTTTCAACTTCTAACAAAAACGGCTCGGCCCTGGCTGTCTACTGAACTGACAGGTTGGCCGCTGCCCTCTTGGTCAACATCAAACTCTTTAACCAGAAAATCGAACGTTCGTCTGTCCCTCAATTTACAGACCACATTTTGATTTGCAAAACCGTTCGGTAGCCATTTTGACATATCTTTGGGAAATGTTTTTATCCATTTTACTTTGGATAGCCACTCCCCACTTTCTAAAGTTGGAGTTTGGCTTTTCCAAGGATGCTCGTCAGGTAAATCATCAACGATACGTTTCCCTTTAATTTCATACTCGGAAACCGGCACAGCTTCTTCTTCGACTATACCATAGCCAACGTAACCAGAACCTTTTATGTATGAAAATATCTTGTCTCCTGGTTTTAGTTTTCTTATGGCGCTAATCCACCTCGTCCCACCACCAGCGCTAACGTAGGAAAATCGAATATTCAAATCCCACTCGCGCGCGTTACCTTCTTTTATTCCAGTATTAACAAAAAGATATCCCGTCCAAGGAGGCCGTTTACCTTTGAAAGCTTTTTCTTCTATAACCTCTGGATCTTTAAGCCACGATCGTCCTAAAACTTGTTTTCCTTCTATTTCAAAAACATTAAAAAATACAGCGTTGATGTTAATAGAATGTTTATCTGCTAAATATTGAATAATCCTTTCAGTCGCATCATCTAATGAAGCTGCAACAATTACAATCTGGTGATTTTCGTTTAACAACTCTGGTAGTTGATCATCAAAAATTTTTTGGTATGAATCCTGTAAACTATTTCCTGTATATTTTTTATAGAGATCTATGATTTGTTCATAACTTAGGTCACTCACCCAGGAAGCATAGTCCAAACATTGTGCAACCACATCTCTTGGTGTTTTATTCCTTTTGAGTTCCACTATTACCAAATCACCATCTTTATTAAGGCCTAATATGTCAATATAGCCACCATAATTTGTGTGTACTTGCCTGCCAAGTAGCATTAAATCAAGATCGAGTATGGTTGGATCATCAATTATCCAATTCTCTAAATCATTCTCAAAGTGCAGCTTACTTTTCGAAACGGATTTAAGAGTTCGATCTTTCCCTATACCCCATAAGCTCATTGAAATTGCCATAATTATTACATTTCCTCGCGGCTAACATAGATTAGACGGCCTAATAGCCGTATTTAATTACGGCTATTAGCCGCCACAAAGTAAAAAAATATAAACAATACAGCGTATTACTATTCGCTTTTGTTTTAGAAGATAAGGGGTCAAGCCTGCATAAGCAAAAAGCCCCATCCTTCATACTGCTGAAGAAATGGGGCTTTATTTTCTTTAATCAAATTCCTGATCACGTGATCCTTCTGTTTGAGGTTCAAAGAACAGAACAAAATTAACTTAAAACAATATAGATTAAGTAAATATGCAAGTCAATTTATTATTTTTTTAGTCCCCTAAGACCTGGCTTTTACAAGTTTAAAAATTTAGAGTCATATCTACCCTCTAAAACTGCGAAACTAAAGGATGTCCCTAAGTTTTCCTATAATCAAGATTTGAAATTTTCTCATTTTTATGCCTCCTCTTTTGAATTCACTCAATTGCTTCTATTACAGTCCAAAGTTCTAAATTCGTTCCAAAAGGACGTATTTTAACTTTACCACTGAACAGTTTCGTGTCCAAAACATCTATTTTGATACCTTTTTTCAATATTATTACCAAACCAGAGTCCAAAAGTTTCTGTAATGCTTCATAATCTTTCGCTACCGATAAGTCTACAACCCTATCGAGCAATTTCTCGGATACTGCAGCGGCATGACCACCGACAGTGTGTTTTATTGGGCCAGCAATTGAGGCACTACAAAAGAGAAAAACCAAAAATGCTGTCAATAAAAGAGTACCAAATTGTTTCTTCACCATAATTCATCCTCCTTTTTTTATTGGAGGATAGCTGTTACCAGCCACCCAACATAGATTAGACGGCCTAATAGCCGTAGTTAATTACGGCTTTTTTCCGCGACAAAAATAAAAAGTATAAACAATACAGCGTATTACTATTCGCTTTTGTTTTAGAAGATAAGGGGTCAAGCCTGCATAAACAAAAAGCCCCATCCTTCATACTGCTGAAGAAACGGGGCTTTATTTTTTTATAATTCCTGGTCACGTGATCCTTCTGTTTGAGGTTCAAAGAACAGAATTAATCTAAAACAATATAGATTAAGTAAATATGCAAGTCGATTCAATTTGTTATCTTTTCGAGGAGTGATCACTGTTATTAAGTTAACACAGGAGGGTTTTCCGGGGCGGTTTAACTGATTGACATTACAAGTATTAAAAACCATTGTATGCGGTATAAGGAGTATCGAATGTCCTCTGAAATAATTCGTCATAAGCCATCGTAATACGCTTTAAATTCGTCAAGTTTATGGGTAAAAAAACTGTTTATAATTTCTTTTAATTTATCTTTTGTCGACACCTTAATTTCTTTCTGGTAAATTCCGCTGGATCCTGCAAAGGATGGTTGACTATTATCAACGCATTCAAACATCATTCTATATGTTTTTTCATCATCAACATAAATTTCAATAAAATTTTTATCATCTACCGAAAAACCGAACAGACTTCTGGAAGTAACATATCCAGCGTCCCCGCATAAACCTTTTTGAGCTTTGATATATTTTTCAAGAATGTCATAGGCCTGCTCTAAAGTAACCGCCCCGCGTTCAACAATCTGAAAATCTTCGTTTATTGCGTAGTAAGTTTTGGTTTGTTCTGCATAAATATTTTGTAATGAGACAAAAGCGATGATAAAAAATGTGGCTATAAATGTAATGTTTTTTATCTTCATTGTTATTGCCCTTTTCTGATTTTATTGTTTAACTTCGGGGTCAGGAAGGAAATTAAGTAACACCTTTAATTTATCAACTTATCAGCGAATATTTTTTGAGGTGTGTCAGCGTTACTTTATAACTCTTTTAAATCTAATTTTGAAAAAACCTTTTTATCTAAAAAATCCCAGGTTGTATTTTGATTATATTTTACAGCTTCCTGAAATTTATACCAGCTGGTTTCTTTATATTTTTCCGGTTCTCTCCATGTGTAAATATCAGTTAAAGGGTCCCACCTGTTCAGAAATGAATCAGACTTATCTCTTAATCCTCTAACTTTTTCATTTACTGCTTTTTCAAACCATGCATATTCATCATATTCGGGTATTTCATATCCAAGCATATTTTGGCTGAGTTCCATATATCGCTCAATACGTGCCATTTTATTTGAGTTTGACTGATCAACCTCTCCGATTGCAGATCGAAGTCCTTTGATCAACTGCCTTCGGTCTTTGTTTAATGCTTTGACAGAACATTTTTTATCAACATAAAGACGATATTTTGTAAAAATATTTCCTGCTGAGTCCATAAACCGTTCTTTGTTGTCTATTCTTGAATTCTTATCGAGAAGCGTTTATCCTTCCATACAAGTGCAGACCAGTCAGGGTTGTGTCCTGCATCAGCATGTCCGATGTTCGGAACTATTTTCTCAAGAACCCCTGACATGGAATTAAATTCATTATAATAACCAATAAAATTTTGATGAGCCCATGTATCAGCATAAGAATGGGTAGCAATTCCTATTTTATAAATATTTTTGCTCTTAAGCGCACTATCTATAACATGATTTGCGTTTTTACTGTTAGCCGTTGTATTCAGCCAGTGTAGAACTCCATCTTTACGAAATGCCCCTTTATAAAGAGGGTCCCCGGGTATAAAATGAAATAATGGATAAATCCGAAATAATTTTGGTTTTGGTTTTAGAATATTCATGGTCTGGCTTATGTAGTTTCTATAATATTGAGCCTTGTCTTTATGAACCTCATAGATCATGTCATTGTCATCTACATATTGAGATGAATAAGCAATAGTGAATGCGTCATCTTCACCAAATCCTGCTTTTCCAGCAATAAGGAAAGTCATATAATAATGAAATTCAATGTCCATGATATTCTCCTTTTATTTGTTTAAGGTGATGAATGAGTGAATAAACCCATAACTTACATCAGGCAAGTCAGAACATCCATCAAACTTCCATGTTTTATATTTGCCTGAACTGGATTCGATACGTTTAATCAGATAATCAAGTTTGAAGTGCCTGCACAATTCAAGTGCCTGCTCTGTGGTCATAATATCGTTGATTGCTTGAAGTTTCATTTTATCCCCATTTTTATAAGATCAAAACCGGGCAAAACTTACGGAAGGCTTTTAACTTATCAACTTATCAGCAAATTAGCGAATGTTTTTTTAGCTGTTATTTTTGGCTCTTCTCCAATTTAGTTGGAGAAAAGGGTCCAAGGATTCAAGGGGTCAAGGATTCAAGGGTTTGTTTTCTAAAAACTTTATCAGCGCTTTTGATGTTCTTTCGCTTTCTGCTATATCTTTTTTTATGTAAAGCATCCTGATGTAATCCCTGGTTGTCTTTCTTCCATATCCTT
>Ga0222665_1001162_pt1 | contig 12662 bp, 11 predicted proteins | sample AntAcemetagen653_FD_179853 | JGI IMG/M metagenome (GOLD analysis project Ga0222665, IMG submission 179853) | Saline water microbial communities from Ace Lake, Antarctica - #653 | ecosystem: Environmental > Aquatic > Non-marine Saline and Alkaline > Saline | place: Antarctica: Ace Lake...
ACATCGAAATATCTGAATGATCGACGATTTCGGTATCAGATTGCCCGATTCCGGATGTTTCTAAAACCACAAGATCGAAACCTGCCGCTTTAACCAAATCAACAGCATCTTTAACATATTTTGACACCGCAAGATTCGATTGCCTGGTTGCGAGTGAACGCATATAAACTCTCGGATTATTTATAGAATTCATTCTGATCCTATCGCCCAATAACGCACCACCTGTTTTACGTTTTGATGGATCGACAGAAATAATTGCTACGGTTTTTTTGGAAAAATCTTCAAGATATCTCCTAACAATTTCATCAACAAGAGAGGATTTACCAGAGCCTCCAGTTCCGGTGATTCCTAAAACAGGTGTATTTTTTAATGCCAAAGAATCAAAATTACTAAACACTTCTTTTGTAGTTTCCGGGAAGTTTTCAAATGCAGAAATTATGTTTGCAAGAGTTTTAAAATCTTTATTTTTTATTTTTTTTATTGATGGGTTTTTTAGTATGCCAAGAGGAAAATCCGATTTTTCCAACATATCGTTGATCATTCCCTGCAAACCCATTTTTCGTCCGTCATCAGGACTGTAAATTCGTACAATTCCATAAGAATGAAGCTCATCAACTTCTTCAGGTAGAATTACACCACCTCCGCCACCAAAGATTTTTATATGTCCACAATCATTTTCATTTAATAAATCGAACATATATTTGAAAAATTCAATGTGCCCACCTTGGTAAGATGTTAAAGCAATTGCCTGAACATCTTCCTGAATAGCACAATCAACAATTTCCTTGACCGAACGATTATGTCCGAGGTGGATTACTTCAGCTCCGGTTGATTGCAAAATTCTTCGAATAATATTTATGGCAACATCATGGCCATCAAACAAAGAAGCTGCCGTTACAATTCTAATATGATTTTTGGGTTTGTATAATATTCTTTCTTTCATCAACTAATATTTTTTTATTTAACAGACGGTTTAGTAATTAACAAATAATTGCAATAACACCTTCTGCCTTTCAATAATGAATTTTGCTTCACTATAATTCAAAAATACGGTGTGCAAAAAATCATTCTATGGTATATAAACCAACTTTTTAATTTACAAAAATAAAATAAATAATACAATTTGACCTATTATTTTCATTTTTTAACAAGATTGTCTTATAAATTGCCATTAAACTTTGTTACAAAAATTAAATTTTTGGAGAAATATAAGATGAAACATAATTTATCAAAACTATAATTAATCGAATAATATTTTAATACAATTTTATCATGATTTTTTACACTTTTGTAAAATTTGTATATAAATTTTAATAATTTTACTCTTTTTTAAATCTTATTAAATTAAGAAATTGTTTAATGAATTAAAAAACTCAAATACAAAATATTATGATTCCAAGTATTGTTTTTATTCTTCTGTTGATTGCGGCAATTCTATTTTTCTATAAAAATGTAAAAACCATTACCCGAAACATTAATCGCGGAAAAGATGTGGATATATCCGACCAAAAACCGAAAAGATGGAGGCTAATGTTTTTAGTAACCATACTGCAATCAAAAATGCTAAAACGGCCAATAGTAGGAATTTTGCACATTTTTGTTTATTTCGGTTTTATAATTGTTAATATAGAAATGTTGGAAATTCTTATCGACGGAATTTGGGGTTCGCATCGTATTTTTGCATTTACAGAAACTTTATATCCTTTCCTAATAACAATTTTCGAGTTATTTGCTTTATCGGTAATTTTAGCATGTTTATCTTTTCTGATCAGGCGAAATATTCTACGGGTTAAAAGATTCTGGAGCAAAGAAATGACTATTTGGCCACGTTCGGACGCCAATATTATTTTAATTACCGAAGTCTTCCTGATGTCGGCAATTTTTATGATGAATGCCTGCGACAGTATTTTGCAAGAACGTCTTGTTGATCATTATGTTAATGTTGGTAATTTTCCATTAAGCGGATTGTTTATCCCACTCTTTGAAGGATTATCAACAAATACATTAATATTTCTGGAACGATTTGGTTGGTGGTTTCATATAATCGGTGTTTTGGCTTTTCTGAATTATATTCCTTATTCAAAGCATTTTCATGTTTTTTTGGCTTTCCCAAATGTTTGGTACTCAAGGCTGGAACCAAAAGCCCAAATGTCAGACATGCCTGCAATAACTAAAGAAGTTAAATTAATGTTTGATGAATCATTTGAAGCACAAGAAGAAGAAGGCGAAACTGAAGAAATAGTTTTCGGAGCAAAAAATATTGAAGACCTCACTTGGAAAAATCTTATGGATGCCTATTCCTGTACTGAATGCGGACGATGTACCTCAAGATGCCCGGCAAATATTACCGGGAAATTGCTCTCGCCCCGTAAAATAGTAATGGATGTTCGCGATAAGCTTGAGTCAATCAGAAAAGCAAAAGATAAGAAAATTGATAAAAAAACATTATTTGATTTTATTCAAGCCGAAGAATTATGGGCTTGTACAACTTGCAATGCCTGTGCAAGCGAATGTCCGGTAAACATTGAACCATTATCAATTATTTTAGAAATGCGGCGATATCTCGTCCTTGAAGATGCTGCCGCTCCGGCATCCATAAACTCAATGTTTACAAACATCGAAAATAACGGAGCACCCTGGCAGTTCTCACCTGAAGACAGGATGTTGTGGTCGGAGGATTTGTATTTATGCAAATCATAAAATTATTAATATAATTCTCAAACAAAAACAGAAAATATATTATGCCAGAAAATAAAATAAAAATAGAAATCCCTATCATGGCTGATATGGCTGCTCAAAACAAAAACCCTGAATACCTTTTTTGGGTAAGTTCAGCAGGTGCCTTTGACGATAGATATAAAAAAGTTATTCGGGAATTTGTTAAAATTTTAACTTTCATAGAAATTGATTATGCTGTTTTAGGAACAGAAGAATCGGATAGTGGGGATATTGCTCGCCGCACAGGAAATGAAATGCTGTTTCAGATGCAGGCAATGACTAATATTGAGATTTTAAATTCTTATGATGTAAAAAAAATAATTACCTGTTGTCCTCACGAATATAATACTTTAAAAAACGAATATCCGAAGTATGGTGGAAATTATGAAGTAATTCATCACTCACAATTTTTATCGAAATTAATTAAAGAAGGAAAGCTAAATATTGATTCAAATATCTTCAAAAATAAAAAAATAACTTTTCACGACTCTTGTTATCTCGGCAGAGGAAATGACGAATATGAAGCACCGAGAGAAGTTCTGGAAGCAATTCCTTCAGAAAAAATTGAAATGAAGCATCATAAAGAATTTGCACTTTGTTGTGGTGCAGGTGGCGGACAAATGTTTAAGGAAGCCGAAAAAGGTGATAAAGAAATTTTTATTGAAAGAATTGAAGAAGCAATCGACATTAATGCAGATATCGTAGCAACCGCTTGCCCTTTTTGTATGGTGATGATGACTGACGGAATCAAATACAAAAACAAAACCGAAGAAATGAAAAATTATGATATTGCTGAACTGATCTCTATTTCTTTGGGATTATAGTTTTTTAAAACAAGTGGTCATCGAAAAATTCTGAGTAGAAAAAAACTACAAAACATCTTTTAAAACCTCAATCGGATATTTAACATTTCCGAAAGGCATTGAAATCTGTGCTCCGGAAATATGAGGTTTTAATTCTGCAACTGTTTCGCGGGCAATTTGCAAACCTAATGTTCGGGCTTCTTCCTTTGTTTTAGTAGCGTGCATCCTTTTCATAATTTCATCAGGAACCGAAGCTCCGGGAACTTCATTATTCATAAATTCGGCATTTCTAATACTTACCAAAGGCCAGATACCTGCAATTATAGGAATTTTTATATTTTCAACTTTTTTCAGAAATTTAAAAAATATTTCACTATCGAAAACCGGTTGAGTTATTGCAAATTCGGCTCCGGCTTTGACTTTCTTCTCAAATCTTTCTATTTCGTAATCCAAGTCGATTGCTCCCGGATTTACTCCAACACCAATTAAAAAACCGGTCGAATTCGCTAATTGATTTCCTCCTAAATCTTTTCCGCAATTTAAAGAATATGCAAGATTGGTCAACCCGATAGAATCGACATCGAAAACGGCAGTTGCATCAGGAAGAGAACCCATTTTTGGCGGGTCGCCGGTAACAAGTAAAACGTTTTTAATTCCTGCCCCATAAGCACCTAAAAGGTCGCCAACCATTCCTAAAAGATTTCTATCGCGGCAAGTATAATGTTGAATTACATCAATTTTTGAATTTTGTTGAATAAGGAGCGAAAGGTAACTTGCACCCATTCTTGAAAGAGCTCTTGGGCCATCGGGAATATTAATTGCATCTATTCCGGCTGCCTTTAAAACTTTTGCCTGTTCAATTGCCTTTGAAGGGTCGGAACCTTTCGGGGGAACTATTTCAACTGTTGTTACAAATTTCTTTTCACAAATCTTTCTTGCAAAATCAGATTTTTCGCAAGTAGGAATTGCGCTACAATTTTTTTCTTCCGACACAATTTCAATCAGCTTTTTTGTTTGCTTTTTAGGTTGCTCGGCTTTAATGGCCATTCTCATAGCCTTAATGAAATCAGGATTGGTTCCGCAGCATCCTCCAATAATTCTTACACCTGCCTGAGTAAAATGTTTTGCGTATTGAGCAAAATATTCGGGTGAAGCGAGATAAATATTTCGCCCATCAATATGCTGAGGTGCTCCCGCATTAGGAATAACACAAATCGGAATATTTACCGCATGTATCATTTTTTCGACTTCATCAAGCATTACTTTTGGCCCGACGCTACAATTTAGCCCAACTGCACAAGCTCCCAAAAGCTCAATTTTTTTTGCAAACAAATCCGAAGGAGTCCCGAATGAAGTGTTTCCATCATCGCCAACTGTCATACTTGCAATTATCGGAATTTCAAACTTTTCTTTAATCCCAAGTATAGCTTGCTGAATTAAATGAAGATCGGAAAACGTTTCTAAAATCAAAAAGTCAACACCTCCGTCAATAAGGGCTTTAGCTTGTTCGGCATAAATTTCTTTGGCTTCTTTTTCGGAAAGTAAACCCCATGGTTCTAAACGCTCATTTAGTGCACCCATAGAACCGGCAACATATATGTCATCGCCTGCTACTTCTCTTGCAATTTTTGCTCCCTGAAAATTAATTTCGTAAGCTTTATCTTCTAAGCCAAATTTTTGAAGAACTAAACGGTTTCCTCCAAAGGTGTTAGTTTCAATAACATCTGATCCTGCCTCAATATATGATTGATGAATTTCTTTTATCAGTTTAGGATTTGTTAAATTTAACTCATCATAACAAGTGTTAATAAAAATTCCTTTGCTGTAAATCTCGGTACCCATTGCACCATCAAATAATACTATGTTGTTTTTAAGGAATTCTAAAAATGGCAGCCTCATATCTCGAAAGTATTGTATTTATTTAACATTGTTGGTCAAAGTATTTTTTAGTACTCAAATGGTATATAGAATTCTTCTACATTTGTTATAGATTCAATTTCAACATCATATCCGTATAGTGAATTGAATCGCTGCATTACACCTTTTATAGAACTTTCAGGAGATTGAATAAAAACTTTTCCTAGTCGCCCCATGTTGTTCAAAAGTTTTTTATCAATGGTTCTGTTAAAAGTTGGAAATGAATATCCAATAATCACCAAAATATTAGTATCCTTTGTAGCCTTTAAGGCATTATTTCTAACAGATTCAAACACTGAATCCTCTTCCCAAGAATACAATATTGTAGGGTAATTATCAAAAGGTTCATCATTATGATATCCTAATCTTTTTATCCTATTTTCAATAGTGTAAAACCTAAAAAGTATGTTTTTAACTATATTTTGTTTCATTTCATTGGTAACGCTTTTACCAACAAGACTATAATCCATATTAATGGGTTCATAATTTCCTTCATTTTTTATTGTACCTCCTATCGTTCCATTCATTTTAAATACACAAAACCTATTCAAATCAATTTCTGCTTTTTCACGTCTTGGATATACTTTAAGAAAATTTTCTATATAATCAGACTCATAATTGTTTGAGAATTGAGCCATAGAAAATTCAATTTGCTTATCATAATTCCACGATACAATTTTAATATTATTTGGCAAGATTAATCCATTAGAATCTGATTTATTGAGAATTGTTGCAAAAAAAGCATCGTATCTCTTATCAATTCCTTTTAGGAATTGTTGAATTAATAAAAACTCACTCACAATTGCTTTTAGTTTGATTAATTCCTTTAATCTATTAGCAAGAAATAGTTTCCTAGCAAATGTATCAACAGAAGAATGATTATCACATTCGTCTGCTAACCATCTTATTTCTTTTACAAATCTTGTTCTTATTTCTGATGGTGTAGAATTTACCCCAAGTGTATGATGATAAGAATTTTCTGATATTGCAAAATTATTAACGAAATCAGCAAATATATACAATTCTTGAGCAAAGTTAGTGATTACCGGTAAAGTCTCTGCGCTTGCACCAGCCCCTATCAAATATGTAAATTGCTTATAATTCATAATTTTATGCACAACTTAATAATACAAAAACAAAATTTGGACGTATAGTTCTTATATTTCCCTTATTTCCTAACTCTCAGATTTTTTCAACTCTTGTATTTCTGAAATTAATTCTGGAATCAGTTTATGTACATCACCGACAATTCCATAATCGGCAGACTCAAAAATTGGGGCTTCATTATCGGTATTTATTGCTACTATATATTTCGATGAACTAACACCTCCAAGATGCTGAATTGCACCTGAGATACCCAAAGCAAAATACAAATTAGGAGCAATAATTTTTCCGGTTTGCCCGACATGTTCACCATGAGGACGCCATTCTTCGTCGGAAACAGGGCGTGAACAGGCTGTTGCGGCCCCTAATAATTCAGCCAACTCCTCAATAGGAGCCCAGTTGTCAGGGCTTTTCATTCCCCTACCACCCGAAACAACTATCTCGGCATCGGTGAGAATAACTTTTCCGGTAATTTTATTTACTTCTTTAACTTTTGTCGTAAAATCGGCATCAGACACTTCGGGCGAAAAGTTTTCGATAGTCGAACTATTTTCACTTTCAATTAATCCGAAGGAATTTTGCGAAAGAGTTAAAACTTTTTTGGGTGATTTAATGACTACATTGGCAATTGCTTTACCTGTAAAAGCTTTTTTACAAACCGTAAAATTTTCAAAATTGGAAGGTAAAGCCATTACTCCCGAAACCAAACCTGCATGTAGTTTAACCGAAACACGTGGTGCTAAAGCTTTACCCGAATTATTATGGGCAAAAACAATGATTTCAGAATCCTCCTTATCGGCAACCTCGGCAATAATTTTGCTAAAAGTTTGGTTATCGAGTACTTTATATTTTTCATCGGAAACAGAAATAATTTTTTCGGCTCCATAATTCCCAAGTTTTTGTAATTCGTCTTCTTCAACTTTTCCAATTGAGAGTGCAATTGCTGAAGTATTCATTTTTTTTGCTATCTCACTTGCATATGAAACCAATTCAAAACTAAGCTTTTTGAATTTTCCATCCCAGTTTTCTGTATATACTAAAATTGACATATTATTTATTTTTTTATTTTTTAATTAATAATTATTTAAATAAGCTTTGCTTCGTTATGCAATAAATCAACCAATTCTTTCACATTTTCGGCATCAATCATTTTACAAGCTGCCTTTGAAGGAGGCAATTCATAGTTTACAAATTCAGTCAAAATTTCAACTTCTATGGGTGAAACGACATTTAAAGGTTTTTTACGTGCCATCATAATTCCTCTCATCGAAGGGATTCGCGGTTCAATTGCAATTCCTTTTTGAACTATGGCCACAAGTGGAATTTTGGCAATTAGAACTTCAGCCCCACCATCTATCTCGCGGCTTATTAATATTTCATCACCTTCGATATCTAAGCCTGAAACAGATGATATTGATGGAATATTTAAAAACTCCGAAAGCATGCCTCCGACAGCCGAGCCGTTATAATCACTCGCTTCAATTCCACACATAATAATATCATAATCTTTAGCAACTTCAGCTATTTGGGCAGCAACCGCATAAGAATCTTTTGCTTCACAGTCGATTCGGAAGGCATCATCAGCACCAATTGCTAAAGCTTTTCTAAGGGTCGGTTCAGCGGGTTTTAATCCTACTGAAACAACTGAGATTTTCTCAATTTTTCCACCAGACTTCTCTTTCAATTCCAATGCTCTTGTAAGAGCAAGTTCGTCCCAAGGATTTATTATCCATTGTACTCCGCTTGCATCAAATTCGGTATTATCGCCCGCAAATTTAATTTTTGTAGTCGTGTCAGGGACATTACTAATGCAAATTAATATTTTCATATACAGTATTTTAAATTATTATTTTTAAAAATTTATCTTGCAAAAATATTAAAAAAACTTACAAAAGTTCTTTTTAGATTTTATTCATTTTCTCGTTTGAACTTTTCAATTAAACTAAGAATTTCATGAGTTTTGATTATTTGAGTAAATCCTTTTGATTTCAGGCTATCAATAAGTTTATAATCACCTGTCCACAATTTTGCATTTAAATGTTTAGTTAAGGCAACAAAAAAAATATCATCAAAATCAACATCTTTAACTAATTTCTCTGATTCAAGAATAATAGTTTTTGGGATAATATTTTCGTTTATAAACTTAATGTTCTTGGTTAAGCATTTTTCAATTTCAATAATTCTATCAATTGATTTTTTTGCAATATGAGAAATCTTTGAGTAATGATTTATTAATTCCTTTTGCAAGTAATAACAACTATAAAAATTAAAAAACTTATGTTCGCCTATTAGTACTTTCCCTATTCTGCTTTTTTGATTTAATATTCCACTGAAAACAATATTTGTATCAACAACAATTTTCATTAAACAAAACGTTTTCTGTTTTCTTTCCACCAATTTTTATTTAAATCAGAGGCAAGTTTATTAATTTTATCTTGTGAAACATTTATATCAAAAATTAATTCTTTATATTGTAAATAATCGATAAAATCCTGTAAATCATCAATATCAGTCAATGCCGAGACTCTTATTGTAATTTCATTATTTGTTCTCTCAATTAGCATACTTATCCTTTTTTACAAAAGTACAAAAAAAAATCAGGAAGTAATAAATTGTTAATCTTATTAAGCTTTCAATACCGATCTCGAAATTACAATTTTTTGTATTTCCGAAGTGCCTTCATAAATTTGAGTTAGTTTGGCTTCACGCATTAATCTTTCAACGTGATATTCTTTAACATATCCGTAACCACCATGAATTTGAACAGCCTCAGTTGTAACTTCCATAGCAATATCGGCTGCATATTGTTTAGCCATAGCACTTGCCACACCAAAAGGTTTTCCCTGATCTTTTAGCCATGCAGCCTTAAGGCAAAAATTTCGGGCAGCTTCAATTTTCACAGCCATATCAGAAATTTTAAAAGCAATTGCCTGATGATTTGCGAGTTCAGTCCCAAAAGCTTTTCTTTCGTTTGCATAATTAATTGAACGTTCGAAGGCTCCTGCGGCAATTCCTAAAGCTTGAGAAGCAATTCCTATTCTACCACCTTCGAGGGTTTTCATCGCAAATTTAAAGCCAAAACCATCCTCTCCAATACGATTTTCTTTTGGAACTTTTACATCAGTAAACATTACAGAATGAGTGTCTGAACTTCTCATACCCATTTTATCTTCATGTTGGCCGAGCGAAATGCCGGGGCTATCTTTTTCAACAATAAAAACATTTATTCCTTTGTGCTTCTTTTCCGGGTGGGTTTGTGCAATAACAATATAAATCGAACCGGAGTTTGCATTTGTAATCCAGTTTTTTGTGCCGTTTAGAAGATAATGATCCCCTTTATCTTCAGCGGTAGTTCGTTGATGAGTAGCATCAGAACCTGCTTCGGGCTCACTAAGGAGAAAGGCACCAATTTTTTCGCCTCTTGCAAGTGGTTTTAAATATTTTTCTTTCTGTGCCTCAGTTCCATATTTTTCAATACCATAACAAACCAATGAATTATTAACAGAAATAATTACTCCTACCGAAGAATCTATTTTACAAATTTCTTCCATAGCCAGAACATAGGAAACGGTATCCATTCCTCCACCATCATATTTCGGATCGACAAGCATACCGAGAAAACCAAGTTCGGATAGGTTTTTAATGTGTTGGGTCGGATACACGGCTTTTTCGTCGCGTTCCAATACATCTTTAATTAATTCACGTTCGGCATAATCTTTTGCTGCCTGCCTTATCATTTCTTGTTCTTCGGTAAAATTAAAATTCATAATTAGCTTGTAAATATTTATTTTTAATGATTCTTCAACTTATTGACAAAAATAATAAAATTTTTGCCATATCAAATTAAAATTTGATTTTAGAAATTTGATTTTTTACAATTTCAAACTCCGAAAGAATCTCTTTCATAATATTAGAAACAGAATCAATTCTATTAATAATCGACGAAATTTGGCCTATTTCAAGCTCGCCATCATCAACATCTCCTTCAAACATTCCGGCTTTTGCACGAGCTTTTCCAAGAATTTTTAAAAGCTCTTCGGTGGAAGCTCCTGAATATTCCGCTTTTTGTACTTCTTCCACAAATTTATTTCTAATTAATCTTACCGGAACTAATTGCTTTAAAGTAAGTTTTGTATCACCATCCTGAGCTTCAAGAATTTTTCGTTTAAAATTATTATGTCCCGATGATTCAATTGAGGCAGCAAAACGGCTACCTATTTGAACTCCGTCAGCGCCAAGCGAAAGTGCTGCAAGCATTGTTCGGCCGCTTCCAATTCCTCCGGCAGCAATCAAAGGTAATGAAACCGCCTGACGAACAGCCGGAATCAATGCCATTGTTGTTGTTTCTTCGTAACCATTATGGCCTCCGGCTTCAAAACCTTCGGCAACAATTGCATCAACACCGGCTTCCTCACATTTTTTTGCAAATTTCACATTAGCAACAACATGGGTAACAATAATTCCATTTTTCTGTAATAAAGATGTATATTTTTTTGGGTTTCCGGCTGAAGTAAAAACTATTTTTATTTTTTCTTTTAAAATAATATCTATATGTTTTTCGGTATCAGGATATAGAAGAGGAAGGTTAACACCAAAAGGTTTATTAGTAGCAATTTTGCATTTCTTTATATGTTCGGATAAAACTTCCGGGTACATTGAACCGGAACCAATTAAACCAAGCCCACCTGAATTACTAACAACTGATGCCAGTTTCCATCCGCTACACCAAATCATTCCTCCTTGAATAATGGGATATTTGATATTGTAAAGTTCTGAAATTTTGTTCATAGCAAATGGATTTCAGATATTATTCCATCATTGTTATCATTGCTTCAACGGTGTTGAAAGCTCCATCGTAGATTTGCGAAATATCGGCATCAAGCATATAACAAGGGCTGGTAAATATTAGATTTTCTTCATCTAAAATTACGTCGGCATGATCAGTTTCAATATGGATTGCACCCATTTTTTCAATTACTGCAATAGTTTCTTCGTCGGTCCCTATAGTTACATTAACCTCGTTACCAATAATTTTTGCAATCAATACCGGAGCCATACAAAGTGCACCGATTGGTTTTTTGTTTTTGTGCATTTCAATAACTGCTTTTGAAACATCTTCGTTAACGGAAGCATTTGGGCCATCAAAAGCAATTGTACATAAATTTTTTGCTACGCCGAACCCACCAGAAAAAATCAAAGCATCAAAATCATTTGCATTAAATTCCGATAATTCTTTTATGTTACCTCTTGCGATGCGTGCCGATTCAGTCAAAACATTTCGTTTTTCGCTCATTTCTTTCCCATTTAAATGATTAATAACATGATGTTGAGGGATGTCGGGAGCAAAGCACTGATATTCGCAAGATTGTTGCTTTATGGCTAACATTGTTAAGACAGCTTCCTGAATTTCAGCACCGTCATATACACCATTTCCGGCTAATACTATGGCAAATTTTTTCATTTTAATTAGATATTAGATTTGTTAAAAAAAATTTATTTTAAAAAGATTGAGGCTAAGATACAAAAGAAAATTGGAAATTAGAAAGTAGAAATTTGGATTTTATACCCTAACAAATCCAAGTTTCTAATTTCTAATTATAATAACAAAACAGACTATTTTATTTAAAACATTCAATAATCAATAAATTACCCTTTTTTATAAATAATTGCCACAACCGTAACATCATCGCCACCCATATTTATGGTCATTCCGTAAGGACGATCTTTTGGAATTTCAATTTGAGCTTCACCGGCTTTTCCGGTAAGTTGCTCCCAAATAGTCACAGCCTGATGAACACCTGTTCCTCCGGTAGGATGGCCCCAACCTATTAAACCTCCGGTTGTATTGATAGGAATTTTTCCGTCGCGGGCTGTATTTCCATCAGCAATAAATTGTGCTCCTTTACCTTTCTCAGCAAAACCGAGAGCTTCGACAGCTAATACTCCGGCTATAGAAAAACAATCGTGAACCTCAATAGTAGCAAGGTCGTTAATTGTAATTCCGGCAGATTCAATTGCTTCTTTAGCAGCTTTTTTAATGGCTGTAACTTCATTTAAATCGGGAGGGTCATTTGTAAGATTTCGTTCAACTTGTGCCCAACCCATAACTTCAACAGCTTT
>Ga0222665_1001165_pt1 | contig 12653 bp, 8 predicted proteins | sample AntAcemetagen653_FD_179853 | JGI IMG/M metagenome (GOLD analysis project Ga0222665, IMG submission 179853) | Saline water microbial communities from Ace Lake, Antarctica - #653 | ecosystem: Environmental > Aquatic > Non-marine Saline and Alkaline > Saline | place: Antarctica: Ace Lake | collected...
AGATCGGGCCGGGGGCTGTTTTTGTTTATGGCGATGATACTGATGATTATGATACTGCTGCTGGAATGTCGCTTGGTGTTTATGGGATGTTCTCCCCTATGAAGTTTTTTGCGGTTCAGGCTGAGTTTAACTATGAGATGAAAGGAGCGTCGGGCGAACTCGATTATGGGGTTGCAACTGCTAGTGGACGGCAGTATCTTCATTATCTTTCTATTCCTGTTATTGCAAAAGCGGTTTTACCTGTAAAGATTGTTACTGTCATGCCTTATGCGGGGCTTAATTTCTCATTTCTTGCAAATGCAAACTACAAGGGAACAACAACAATTTTTGGTGTCGATTCCAATTATGAAGATGACAACAAAGATGATTTTGAAACATTTGATATGGGTGTTCTTTTTGGAGCGGAAGCTTTTATCAGTGTGACAAAGAACATTTTTGTTTCTGCTGATCTCAGGTTTGAACTGAGTTTTCTTGCGATCGATGATGGAAGAGACAGTGATGTTTATAATGGTACTTTCTATGCTCTTTTCGGAGCGGGATATAAATTCTAACGACCTCTTTTTTGATTTGTTCACAGTTTAAGATATAATTCCCTACATTTTGTGGAGGTGATGATGAGTTTAGCCAGAAAAAAGGGAATGGCTCCGGGAAGTCCTGTTTTCATGGGAAAGAAGAGATCAGAACATTTTAAAATGACACTGATAAAATATGATCATGAAAATATTGAAGAGAAGGAGCTTGCCGAGTTTAGTGCAGATCATGTCACCAATGATGAGAAAGGTGTTCGCTGGTTTGATGCCATAGCTCTTCATGATGTTGAAAAGATAAATAAATTCGGAGAGTTATACAATATTCATCCTCTGGTTCTTGAAGATATTGTCAATACGCATCAGAGACCGAAGATCGAAGATTTTGAAGATTATTTTTTTCTTGTTTTTAAGATGCTTTATCTTGATCAGAAGAATGGAAAGATCATTAACGAGCAGGTCAGTGTTATTTTTAAGGATAATATGGTCTTTTCTTTTCAGGAGAGGGAAGGTGATATTTTTGAGCCTTTGAGAGAAAGGATCCGCAAATCAAAAGGCAGAATAAGAAAAGTGGGTGCGGATTATCTGGTTTATGCAATGCTTGATATCGTTGTTGATAACTATATTGAAGTGACCCAAAAGGTCAGCGAAAGGGTTGAAGCTGTTGAAAAAAAACTTATGAAAGCACCGGACAGTTCAACGCTCAAAGATATTTATGAACTGAAAAGTGAGATAATGGACATAAAGAAAGCCGTCTGGCCGCTTCGAGAGGTCGTTTCAAGACTGGATAGAGAAACAACGGATATTTTTGATGAGAAAACGGGCATATATATCAGGGATCTTCAGGATCATTTGTTTATAACGATAGAATCGCTGGAAGGACTTCGTGACACGACCATGAGCTTGCTAGATCTTTATCTTTCAAGCATTAGCTTTAAAATGAACGATGTGATGAAAGTTCTGACAATAATTTCGACTATTTTTATTCCACTTACTTTCATCGCAGGAATTTATGGAATGAATTTTGAGAATATGCCGGAACTCAAATGGAATTACGGCTATTTCTTAGTTCTGGGAATTATGATCGTTGTTTCTGCGATAATGGTGATGTTCTTCAAAAAGAAGAAGTGGTTATAAATTCTAGAGCTTATCCATAATCCTTTTAATAAATGGTGACTCGAATTCTTCAGCTAAAATATCCATGAAAATAGTGTCGTATCTTTTTCCTGCAATAAGTCTGTCACCTCGTCTTTTCCCAACTTCCTTAAACCCGATCTTTTTATAACTTGCGATCGCTCTTTTATTAAAATCAAAGACTCCAAGCATGATGTTGTGAAGATTTAAAACGTTAAAACCGTAATCAAGGATCAGCTCCGTCGCTTCAGTGCCAAATCCTTTGTTCCAGTAATCTTTTTCGCCGATAACAATACCGAACATTGCAGTTCCATTTATCTGATTGATGTCCATTAAAGAGGTGTTGCCAATTATTTTATCGGTCTCATTATCAATTATTCCAAAGATCGGTGCACTGGATTTTAACTGGTTCTCTATGAATTCTTTTTCTTTTTCAAGACCGATAACGTTTGGATGAGGCTGAACATAGAGAATTGTTTCCATATCGTTGAACCATTTTGCATAAATTTCCGCATCTTCCATTCTAATTGGTGATAGGTAGCATTTTTTTCCGATAAGCTTTTTGAAATAGGTCATTTTTATCCTCCGGATAGTATGGTTCTTTGAAATTCTATATAATATTAGAATTTTTGCAAAAATTCCGCGTTATGATAAAATAGGCGACCTTCTTAAAGAAGTTTTTTTTAATTATTTAATGGAGTCTCTAATGACAGTAGGAAAATTTGAGTTTAAAGGCGAAGGTCTCAGCTTTCTATGGCTTCTTGTCTGGACAACGGTTGTAACAGCTATCACATGGGGTCTTTTCTTTCCTTGGGCTTTCTCAGCACAGATGAGATGGACTGCTTCAAACACATTTGTTGAAGGCAGAAAACTGGTTTTTAAAGGAACAGGACTTGGCTTTTTCGGCACATATTTGTTGATTATCGTTCTTACCGTTATAACTCTTGGTATTTATGCTCCTTGGGGATGCTGCAAATTCATGAAGTGGACAACAGAAAATATGGATTTTGCGCAGTAGTTTCCAAGTTTATTTGGAGACTAGAGGATTATCGGAGCCTTTTAGAAAACCTTCAAAAAAGTTCCTTGCATTGATCCCGAGACTACGGTTTTTATAACCACCTTCCTGAACGATCAATGTCGGAAGTTTAAGAGATCCGATGATTTTTCCGTTATTAAAAAAATCTGACGCACCAAGTTGCCATGAACCAGTGGGATCACCTTTTGCAGTATCAAAACCAAGAAGAACTACCAGATAAGAAGGTTTGAAGTTCTTGATCTTTATTAAAGCATTGGTAAGTGTTTCCAAATACTTATCTCCTGAAACGGTCTTTCCTAGAGGATAGTTTAAATTAAATCCGGTTCCCGGACCTTCTCCTTTTTCTTTTGCAAAACCTGAGAAATATGGATATGCAAATGAAGGATGTCCATGAATTGAAACAGTAAATACATCGTTTCTATTGAAGAATATTTCCTGCTGACCGTTGCCGTGATGGTAGTCAATATCAAGCATTGCGACTTTTCCGAATCCGCTCAGATAATTTGCAGCTATTGCGCCGTTGTTAAGATAACAGAATCCTCCGAAAACTTTTGATTCAGCATGGTGTCCCGGAGGTCTCAAAAGAGCGTATGCATATCTTTCATGGTTCAGTACAATTCTTGCCGCTGTGAGGGCGCAATTTACACCATTTCTTGCTGCAAGCCAGGCATTTTTATTTAATGGAGTAAAAGTATCAATGCAGAAATATCCTGCGCACATATCAAGTTCTTCGGGTGGCTTATCGGTGTTTCTAACCGGAAATACATAAGGATAGACTGATTTTTCATTTCCAATATCAAGACAGACTTTTTTTAGAAAGTTTATAAGACGGTTGTCGTGAACATCTCTTATAAGACTTTCAGGAAATTCTTCATAAGGGATCGTTTCAAAAAAGCCTGTTTTTTCTATTTCTGTGAGTATAGATTTTATCCTGACGGGGCTTTCAACATATCCTCTTTCTTTTATATGATGAATATTGTGTTTGTCGTTTACCACGAGTGCGATTTTGTGAGAATAATCATTAAAAACAAGAGGTTTTGCTTTTTTTATGTATTTTGGCGGTCTAAGCTTTACCGGGTCATCTTTAAAAGAATTTACAACAAGTGAGATATATTCATTTGAACAAAGTTCTCCATACTTTCTTTTGAGGATTGCTTTTACGATCTTTTTTGCAATATCCTTTTCAAGCGTTCTTTCTTTTTTGAGGCCGTCAAACATCAGATAAGGAGGACAATCATCATTTTCACTGGCAGGTGTTTCATACTTTGTTCCCGATATCGGAAATATCCCGAACCTTTCATAAAACTTAAGTCTGGCCGCATTATCTTTTAATTTGGAAACATCTTTACAAACCGCAGGATCATCAGGAAGACACTCAAAAAATATACCACGACTCTCAAGTTTGACTGCCTCTTCACGAACCCTTTCATATATTGCACTGCCAAGGCCGCTTGGAGCATTTACATCGGTTGCGATGAGATCAAGAAAACAGAAATTCAGCGTTTTATCGGTCATTAAGACAGCACATCCTTTAACATTTCCAGAAGTGTTGTCGGCAACAAAAAGAATTGTCTTAAATCGGTATTTTAAAGGGTTGTTAAGCTGTCCGGGCAGTTCATCTATTTTTTCTTTGTCAAGCTCCGGAAACCTTTCGGCCAAAAGCTTCTGAACCTGTGCCACAGCTCGCGCTTCAAGTGGAAAAAGGGGATCATGAATCTTTCTTATAAGCAGCATTTTTTCACCTCAAATGAAATAAACTGGCAAAGTATATTGCAGACTGATAAAAATGATATTTTTTTAATTTTTTCAGGAAATTAGGGCGAAGGGAGTTGTGACAGATTTCTCTATTTTTTTTCAGGAAGATGATAAATGTAATAATATGAGTTATCGTAATATGTGTCTGACTCATCACGGACATGAAGAAAAATGTTTTGTAATGATTTTGTGGCATAACTGTCATTTTCGGAGTTTTCACCAATAAGATCAATTGGTTCCAGCGTGTCTGAGTCCTTTTCAACAACAAATCTTTTGCCTGATTCAACGATCAAGTCATTCCAGATAGAAATGTCAGAGTATTGATATTTTCTTTGGGTAGCTCTTATGTTTTTTCCATCAGTGACAAGAATATAACCGTCCCCATCATCATTATTAACCCAGTATTCAATAACAGCTTCTTTTAAAAAAGATTCACCGTTGTATTCGAAATTCCCTTCAGTTTCAAAAAGTGTAAAAGCCTCCTTGGAAAACATGTCAAAAGGAATTGACATAAGCATATTGTTTTCACTGAATAAGATATCTTGATCTAAAACCGTTAAGCCAGAAAATGAAGAATCTTTAGAAAAATAATATAGCGGTTCAGATACCGTGATCTTTTCTTTAGTCAGCAGAACGGATTTTATTGTTTTTTCCAGAGTCCCTTTTACTTCTGCTGAAAAAACAGCCATTTTATCGTTTGCTGCAACTTTTGATACATTGGTGAAGCGGCGGTTAAATAAAAGAGTTGACAATGGTTCTGTGGAAAGATCACCATCCGGAAAGCTTATTAGAAAAGTGTTAGGCTCATCATCTTCATATGTTTCAAGAAGTTGAATGGTGTTTCCTGTTATTGAAATTTCTAAAAGTTTTCTTGATGTTTCGTTTATAAAACTGCCTACGACCTTTCCTTCCTGCAGAGCTGTTATTTTTGAAATGTAATCATCATCTGTGCTGTAAACGATCAGTTTATCGCCAATAAAACCAAGAACAGTTCCGTAAACACCAGTAGATATTGCTTTTTTGAGAGAGTTTTCTATGTAACGAGAAGGTCCGTAGTAAAATCCGCCTGTTTGATCAGGGAAAGTATCATAAGGCAGATATATATAACTCTGGTTTTCGTGATAAATAGTAATTTCATGATCGATAGTTCCATCAAGTGTTCCGTCTGAAGTCCACAAAGAGTAGTGTCCGCAATTTTCAGCATTTGTAATGCCGAATAGCGACATTCCATTAATGTTTATATTATAATCATAAAATCCTTCGAATCTGATTCCGCGATCGTTTTCGCAATCCAGACCTATCGCAGCGATCGTTTTTTCACCATTGGCAATCTTAAAAGAATTTAAATACTGGTAACTGCCAAATTTATATAAACTCATCACGGTATCTTCATTTACTGAAAAAATATTGCCTGTTGATTTCGCTATGAATTTTATGTTTTCAGGATTCCCGTCAGTTTCAAAACATTGAGTGTAACCTCTTGTTCCGACAAAGATCTGGTCGTTTCCATTCCGGTATTTTTTTCCTGCTGAAACATAAACAACTGAAGGAGCCAACATCATGTCCGGGTTTACATCTTTGAATTTTCCGTCACCGGTTACAGTTAATAATTTATGTTCAAGAGTTTCCCCGGAAACATTGAAAAGTGCCTTTTCTCCTAAAAAGCCGGAAAATGCGTATGATTCTCCGGGATTGCAGAGCACATCTGCTTTTGTAACAGTTCCTGACTCCATGTTTAATATTTTCAGGCAATTATAAGATTTATCAAAACTGTCCGGAGGCTCAACTACAAAAAGTGTAGTTCCGTCGGATGTTCCGAACTCTGAAATGTTTCCATCAAATTCGGTTGTTATTTCAGGTTTCCCTGATGAATAAATCGTAATTATGGTTTTGTTTTCACATTGGTTTAATATATGGAAAAAAGAGTTGTTCTTTTCATTTATTATTGAAAGAGAGCCTGATTCGCAGCCGCATATTTTATCTTCTTCACAAGTTGAAATGTTTAGAGAAGTAAGGCACTTATCATAACCATACTGATAAAATATTCTGCCATTAATATAGGCTTTTGCAAAAGGTCGTTCTTTTGTTTTATCAGGACATATTTCAACAAAGCTTTTTTCCTCTTTATTGAAAAAACTGTACTCTCCTTTTTTTCTTTCATAGATCAGGTCATCGGGACTTCCATCTGTCGATAACCAGTTGTCTTCGTCATCAATTATAAAAAAATTGTCTTCTGATGAACTGTAAAACCAGGTTGTTTTCTGACCAAGATCTGAATTGCCGATTACAAAAATAATATTATCTTCAGAATCAATTGACTCCGGAAAAAGTAATTCAGTTAAGGGGTCAAAAACTTCTTCCATTTTTTTCATCGGCAAAATTATTTTTTTATTGGCGACAGTTCCATCTGTAAAAATGAATCCATCTTTAGAAATGTAATAAAATCCTTTGTTTGCAGGAAAAACAGGCGAAAAAACGAAGCTCTGAAGATAGTCAACGCCGTCTTTTTCAATAACCTCTAAATTATCGAAGTTTCTATTTATCGAATAGATCCCGGAATTATGAGAAAATACAGCATATTCTGCGTTTGACCATAAACTATATATCGCTATCGGTTCTTCAACAGGTTCCGGTATGAATTTGTAAGGATTTGGGATAAGGATTTCTGTTTTTTGTTTTATTGAGTTTTCTCCGTCGGAACAATTAATGGCCATAATACATCTGCCATCCGGGAATTTCTCTTCAGTGGGAATAAACAGATAAGTGTCTGAATCTATTATGCCTTTGCATGTATCATCCTCCGAAACAGAGATGGTCGTTTCTAAGTTTTTATCTGATTCACACCTGATAAAATAGCTGTATTTTTCATTCCAGCGTGTGATTCCGTGAGGTCTTGTCAGAAAAGTGATCTTATTTTCTTTTGCAAGATCATAATCGTCATCATTGAGTTCATCAATCTCATCTTCATTTTCAGTTTCCGCCGTTTCAACGAAAGCATCATTATCGGTTATGATATCAGCATCAAGGTCAGTATTGTCTGAATTTTTGCATGAAAAAAAGAGAAGTAATGAAAAAAGAAAAAGAAGATATTTCATGAACACCTCAAAACACAGTTATAACAATTATATAACGGAAAATCAGCAACAAAAGTTTTATTACTGTTCTGCAATTCTAGTGTGACTGAACGGGGGTTGGTATAAAATATTCTTTAAAAACAGTTTGATTATTTATTTTCTCTAAGAAAATAATATGAGGATCCTGAAGGAGATATTCACTGTAATTAATGTTTGTGGAAAAGGGTGTTTTTTCGATATTTCCATTAGTCGTGTATTCGTAAACGGTTTTATCAATAACAATCTTACCGTTAACAATTGCTTCATTGGATATGTATCCGGTATCAGTAAAGAAAGTTGAATCCGGTGTTCCCTTGGAAAGAATTAATTTGCTATTGTCAGACGAATTTTCGTAACAGAAAACAGCAATTCCTTCATAATCAGAACCTAGAGCAGAAAGTCTTCCTTTATAGTCGCTATCTTCATCTGCATGTTCTTCACCGTTAAAGAGAGTCTTTTTTATAATTCCAAAATCATCAGAACTATAAATAGAATAGATTGCAGTTTCAGTTTCATATAAAAATACACTGTCTGCAAAAACTCCGTAAACGGGATCATAATAATCATAATTGTCAGCATAATCATAGATGTTTATCGGTTCAAGCAAGTTGTCTATCGAATCATTCTGAATTTTGAGAAAGATTATTAGAGTGCTTTTTTCTTCACGTTCAAGAAGATATGCTGTTGTCTTATCTTTTTTGGCGACTACTTTTATGTTTTTAACGGATTCGTTAAAAATAGTTTGAGATACAGGTTTTTGAGAAAGATCCCCGTCATTGAAGTGAAGTATTTCTAAATTGTTATAGAGATTGGCAAATATTATCAGGTCTTTATTGTCAGCAAAGATGAAATCGGCACTTATATCTTGAGAAAGAGCATGCTCTGATTTAATAATTCCATTTTCATAACAAATAACTTTTTTGTTGCCATTATATGGATCGATCAGGGTAATTGCTGTGCCATTTTTTGTTTTACCAATGTACTGTATTTCTCCAAAAGCAAGCATTGATGCGTTTTTCCCCGTGTTGTCAATGTAGTACAGATCATTATTATTTTTAACATAAAAACCTCCATCTTCAGATGGATGTACAGAATAGTCCCAGATTACACTTTCGTATTTAATGTCATGCTTTGTTGTTCCTTCTTCCGTTCCATTTGTTGTCCATACAATCCGAGTATTACAGTTTTCTTTATCAAGTGTTGAAAAGAGGATTAGATCACCATTAAAATAGAAATCTCCGGCTGAGTAACTGTAATCGTTATCGCCGATTTGACATCTTAAACCACTTTTAATCAACTGTGCTTTAGCTGTTGAAATATTATATTTAATAAGGTTGTCTCGGCTTTTCAGTATTAACTCGTCATTTTTAACTGCAACAGGGATGTACTTAGAATTGATAGCAAGCTTTTTTTTAAAAGGGGTTGAATTGTCTGAAACATAGATGGTAAAAGGATAGCCTGCAAATAAAGAAGTAAAATAAAAACAGCTTTCTCCATTATAGGAGTAGCATTCACTAATGAATTTACTTTCCGGCTCAAAGTTAAAAATGAGGTCACTTTGAGAAAAACTTCCCGAATAGTCAGCTTTAAGATTTTGCGGATTGTATTTCAGTTCACTCTTAACCATGTAGATGTTATTTGCAGTTGTTCCCAGTATTTTAAAAGAATCGGTGCTGTTGCACTTAAGTTGTGAGTAGATCTCAATGCCTGTTTCAAGGTTGTAGGTTCTGTAGCAGCTTTCTTTAATATTAAAATTATCCTGAAAGTCATTAACGCAGAGCAGGTGAGTGTTATCTGACTTTTTTTCGTAGGCACAGTTTTCAATCTTTAAAGGAGGCCAAATTGCAGGGGATGCCACATAATCTTCTTCCTCTGTACCATTTGTTACTTTAAAATACAGACCCTTTTTTAGGGTAAAGTAATCCAGAATTTTTCCGTTAATGGTAACTTCACTTTTTTTGCCGTCTTCAGTAATTTGAGTTACAAGAATATGATCGCTATAACTTATAAAAGCATAGATTGCCTGATTACGGAAAAGTCTTAACCCACCCATTTCGTCTTTGTTTTTATCAAGCGGGAATTCTTCACATGTTTCAACATTAAAATAAGAAAGGCATTTGTCAGCCTCTGGTTGACAGGAAAGTCGATGTTTTTGAAAAATATGATCTTTAAAAAGTATATCTTCGAAACTGAGGTCAATATCTGGGCAAAGGGGCTCAATGGATAAAGTTTCTTCATCAAATTTATAAAACTTGTGGTCAATGCAACTGATAATACACCGCTGGTCATCACATGTTCTGAAGCTATAAATATTAATATTCTCATTTTCAATTTGTTTGAGATATTCAGTTTCAGGCATGTAATACCAAAGCTCTTTGTTGTCTAGATATTTTAGTTCTAATAAAATTCCGGAAAGCCCCAGCGGTGAAGATAAAGAATTAATAGAAAAATTCTCCTGATACTTAGACGGGAAGTCGTTTTTATTTAATACTTCAATAGTTCCATTTTTTTTTCCATTAGTGAAAAACAGAGCATACTCAGTGGTTATTCTTTCCTGAGCTTTAAAGAATAATCCATCTTTGTGAGGAGTAGAAATACCGGGAATAATATTAAGTCCTTCTAATAAATCTACAGCGGTATCAGAGTTTTGTATTCCGTATAACTTTGACCCGTGCATCCATACTATAGAAGAATTCTCATCATTCCAAGATGTAAAGAACTCAATATAATTTTCATGTGCAATTTCTGATAAGCTGTCAGGATTTGGAATTAAAATCTCAGTTTTCTGTATTATTCCCCTAGTTCCATCGGTACATTCAACTGCAATTATGCATTTACCTCCCGGAAATGCTTTTTCTGTCGGCGTGAAGGTGTAAGTATTTGAATCAATTGTGCCTTTGCATGTGTCATCCTCTGAAACAGAGATGGTGGTTTCTAAGTTTTCATCTGATTCACACCTGATAAGATAGCTGTATTCTTCATTCCATCGGGTTATTCCGTGGGGGGATGATAAAAATCTAATCGGTTCGTTATCAAGGTCAGTGATATCAGAATTTTTGTTGCAAGAAAGAAATAGTAATGAAAGTGTAAAAAGCAGTAAATATTTCATAATGCACCCATTCTGAAGTCAAACTGTTTTTATAACGGAATCAAGGGTTGAAAAGTTTTCACATTTCCTCGGCGATTCTACTCCACACCCACCAAGCGGCATAAGCTTTTCTATTGCACGTTAGTTCCTGATCTTCATCAGTGTGAGCACAACTGTTCTCGAAGAATTCTCCAGGATTAGCAGTTTGCCAGTCTTTATAGAATTCTGTGCTGCCTGAAACTCCGTTATCATTTGCATTCGGATAGTAGGTTCCATCCATCGCGTGAGTTTCTATGTCCCAGTAATCAATGAGAAATCTATTGTTCTTTTCACAGTGTTCGCGAATGAGTTTGTGTCCCTGATATGAACTATTTGCAGTTTCACTTTCTCCATCACCATTTGGATGTCCTGTCATGAAAACAAAAGTAATATCCGGATAATCTGATATGAGTTGTTCGTAGTCATCCAGATACTTCTGATGATTATGTCCAGCAGGATCGCACCATGACCACATGAGAACATTGATGTCGCTGTTGGCAGATTGAGCCAGAAATGCAACCGTTTCATTGTACCACTCGGTGTGACCGTTTTCTTCAACTGTTTCTTTGGTACTTAGATCTCCGCCCCGATCATCGATATCAAGTTTCCCTGCAACCGGAGTTCCATTTGTTGTAAAATCATAAAGAGTGTCGTCTCCTGTTTTATAATTTTTCAGTCCGGCCATTCCGGTTATGATCCTGCTTCCGTGAGAGGTGTGAAAATAGGCGATGTGCAGTTTTTCTTTTGCAGCGTTGATCTTGTCAGCTGGAATTGCACGGAAAACATCTTCCGTAGCTTTTTCAAAACCCGAGATGAATTCTTTGACAACAGCTGTATCTTCATCAGGCAGATCCATGTCTGAAACATCTTCGTCGCCTGTGTTGCCTGTGTTGCCAGTGTTTCCGGTATTACCAGTGTCGCCTGTGTTTCCAGTGTCGCCTGTGTCGCCTGTGTTTCCAGTGTCACCTGTATTTCCGGTATCCGTATCATCAGTGGTTTCATCACTTACTTCATTGTCAGCAACTTCGAACTGATCGGTGTCGACAATCTCTTTTTCTGAATTTTTGTCACATCCTAAAAAGATTAAAATAACGACCGCCGATAAAATAAGAACCTTTTTCATTTTTGCCTCCAGACAAATAGTAAAGCTAAATCAGGATGTTATGATAACATAATTGAGGTTGAAAGCAAGAAACTAAAAAACCATATGATCGCAATTGTAGGTCATTTGACACCTTTTATAGGTCATGGAGGTTTTGTCAACTTTTACAGTTACTTTGTTTTGTGTTAAAATAGTTTGTCTTTTTTCTGAGGGAGGGAAAGAATGAGAATATGGTCGTTACATCCGAAATATCTTGATGCAAAAGGATTGGTTGCTACTTGGCGGGAGACTCTTCTCGCAAAAAAGGTGCTCGAAGGCAAAACAAAAGGTTACACAAATCATCCGCAACTTATCCGCTTTAGGAATCAGAAAGCTCCTCTTGAAAGAATAAACCAGTATCTAGTTGCTATTTTTGAAGAATCACTTAAAAGGGGATACAAATTTGAGGCTTCAAAAATTGATAGAAATTTTTGCGGATCTCAAATTTCTGTAACAAAAGGTCAGGTCGAATATGAGAGAAAGCATCTGCTTAAAAAACTAAAAGACAGAGACCCGGAAAAATATGAAAAACTAAAGGATCTTAAGTCATTTGAAGCACATCCGATGTTTAACGTTGTTGAAGGTGATGTTGAAAGCTGGGAAGTTGTTTGAATTAGTCAGAAGTATGTTTAAAAACAAAAGGGTAGTTCACAATCACGATTCCACCACCTTTCGGTTCGGGAAAGGTTAGATTTTTAGTAACATCTACAACGCATTGTAACATCTCAGGGTTGTTTATGGATGTTCTGTTTATTTTAGCTGAAGCGACGTTACCTGTTTTATGGATAATAAAGTTAACTACAATTTTTCCGAATAAATG
>Ga0222665_1001167_pt1 | contig 12638 bp, 9 predicted proteins | sample AntAcemetagen653_FD_179853 | JGI IMG/M metagenome (GOLD analysis project Ga0222665, IMG submission 179853) | Saline water microbial communities from Ace Lake, Antarctica - #653 | ecosystem: Environmental > Aquatic > Non-marine Saline and Alkaline > Saline | place: Antarctica: Ace Lake | collected...
TGTGGAATTGAGAAGATTAAGGTAATAATAGTAAGTCCGAATAAAATTAACCAATTTAATGGAGTTAAATAAAATAGAGAATCAATAAAAGTTAGTTTTAATAAATATGTTAATCCTGAAAGGAAAACAAAAATGGATAAAAGCCCAAGCAAAATAATCCTCGGCGGTTGTATCATTTGCAAGACTTTATCGAAATAATCAATGTTAGCTTTAAAAATAAGATCATTTAGGCCGGAGAAAAAATAATCTCTAAAATAGCTTAATTGTGCAGCTATCCAACGGCGGCGTTGGTTTACAAAAACATCGGATTTTTGAGTTTTTTCGTCAAAAACCAAAGCATCCTCGCAATAATCGATTACATATTTTTGCTTTAATAGTTTCATTTCAACTTCTTTATCCTCCCCAACCGAATCAATAGTTTTCATTGTATCTTTAAAAAGCTTGTATTCCAAAGCCATACCTGAGCCGATTAGTGCTGAAGATAAACCCAAAACTCTGTGTCCTTTCCTGAAAACATGATTGTTAATTTCCTCACTAATTGCATCGAGAATAGCAAAAGGAGTGTTGGTGTTTTTCGCAAGCCTGTGGCCCTGAACAGCGACAAAACCATTATCGAAAGATTTGTTAAGTTTTTCGATAACATCGCTTTGCATAATGTTATCGGCATCAAGGATGAGAGCAACATCATAATCATCTCCAATGGCTTCCATTGTTTTATTAAGAGCTTTTGATTTTTTACTGACTTCAAAACTTACAACGTTTACGGTGATTGGTAGTTTTCTCAAAGCTTCGAGAGTCGATTCTTCAAAAGAATCGGCAATAACTATTACATCATAATATTCTTTCGGATACTTTTGATTTAATGCATCTTTAGCAACCTCCACAATTACTGAATCTTCTTTATAGCCGGGAATCATGACGGCAAATTTTCGTAGTTTACTGTTTTTTACAGGTTTTCGTTTGTACCTAAACAATCCGGCAAATCCGAAAATAAAAATATAGGCGGTTGCAAAAGCTAAAAATGTAAATATTGCAATTTCAAAAATATGAATAAAAATTTTAACTATTTCCATAATTATAAATTTAGTTTAAGTTACTATAATTTAGGACTATTCCTTATACCTTTATGATGAGTGAAATTCCAAATCATTGCTTTGAAAAATGCTATTAATAAATCAAATCGGCCTTTTAAAATATATTCAATACTAATTCGGGGTATGGTAATTAAATACATATATAAAAGGCATATAAATAATGTAATTCCTTTTCTGTTTCGGCGAGCAAAAAGGACTCTGTTTCTTGTAATATAATAAATTTGTAAAGGGCTGTCTTTTACGGTTGATATTGATTCTTTGTGAAGCACACATGATTTGCCCTGGTAATAAATTTTATATCCGGCTTGTTTTATTCTGTAAGCCCAATCATGTTCTTCGTAATACAGAAAAAATATATCATCCATAAGTCCTACTTCTTTAATCACTTTCATAGGAACCAACATTGCTGCACCGAAAATTGAATCTGTTTCGTGAGTTATGTCAAACTGTCCACTATCTTTTTCACCAAAACCTACAGCTAAGGTTCTGATTGTGTATGGTTTCATAGGTGTAAATCCTGCAAATTGAAAAGTGTCGGGTTTATCAAAAAATTTAATTTTAGGACTTACCATGCCAATTGTAGGATCATTTTCCAGTAAGTCAACCATTGGTTCGAGGAAATCAGCTGGAACTTCAGTGTCGTTATTAATAAATAAAAGATATTTACCTTTTGCTTCACGAATTGCAAGGTTATTCCCACCGGCAAAACCCAAATTCTTTTTGCTGATAATCAAATTAATATCAGGATATTTTTCCTTTATAATCTCGGGAGTATCGCTTGGGGAACCATTATCAACAACAATTATCTCAGTATTTCTGTAGGTAATATGCTGAATAGAAGCCATGAATTCACACGTAACTTTTGATTGATTGTAATTAACTGTAATAATTGATACTAAAGGCTGCTTCTTCCTGTTTTGTGCATTGGGTCACCCACTTTTTAAATTTTCATATCCAGAAGCTGAGCCTGTTTATCCGTTGGCTGCAAAATTTTCGTTTTAACTTGCCGCGACTTTGGCAAAATATATCTTAGCTGCCTGATTTCCTTGATTTCACTAATAGCTTTCTCAGGTGATAGGTCAATTTTGTTTGCTTTTAGTGATCGTTCAAGTTCCTTATAAACAGCATAAGCTGAGAAACAAATGCAGATGTGTGCTTCTATCCTGTTTCTTAAACGGTGGTAGACCGGACGTATTCTTAAATCGGTTTTTGATATACGAAAAGCTTTTTCAATTTGCCATAATTGACTATAATTCTCAATTACTTTATTTCTCGACAAACTTGTATTGGTGGCATATCCCTTTAATCCGTCCCAAACGCCATCTGCTTCGTATTTCTCATAATCAATAAAGATATTAATAGCACCAGATAATTTTAAGTATTTATTGTACCCTCGGTTGTTAATATGCTCTTTAGACAATTTACCACTTCTTACTCTTTTTTCTAAACGTTTTAATCCTTTCTCCCGGTTCTTCTTATCCTTGTGTGCTCTTTTGTATGAAAAACTAACAATTAGTCTACCGTTCTTGCTTTTCAGTTCTTTGGGCTTCCCTTCTTCAACTTCAAAGGCAATAATTTTTTCTTTTAGTGCTTCTGTTTCATTTTTAAGCCTTCCGCCAAGTATATATTTATATCCATTTTCTTGTAAAGCCTCAATATTCTTTTGCGATAGTAAAGCAGCATCTGCTATAATTATTGGTTTATCAATGTTAAATTTCTTTTGAAAAATTTCAAGTACAGGTATTAATGTTTTTGTTTCTGATGTATTGCCTTCAAATATCTGGTAACCGATTGGAAAGCCTTGTCCACTAACCAACAAACCAATCATTATTTGTGGTTGTTGGTGTTTGCCATCTTTTGAAAACCCCGGTATTCTATAATCATCTTCCTCTGATGCTTCAAAATATAAAGTAGTCATATCATAAAACACAACACCTATTTTTCCTTTCAATGCCTTCTTCGTATGTTCAAAGGATATTTGTTCAATGCTTGGTTTTAAGTTGGAGTTGAGCTCATCCAAAAAACGATAAACAGTGTAAACACTAACATCCATATTCAGATGCTGTTTAAAATAGCCCACAGTCTTTAATTTACTGACAGGATGTACTAATCGACACAAAACCAGATTCTTAAAATAATCGGGGCACCCACCTTCAGGAAATCCAATTTTTTTATAAATCTTTCCTAAAATTAATTCCGTACCAATAATCTGCAAATGGTTATTTGCAATACTATTCACAAAATTTTCAACAACTAAATCGTCGTATTCGACAAAGAGTGATTGTGAGTGCTGAAGTCTTTCTATTTCAGTCCTTGCCAATAGCATAAGTAGCTCTTCTTCTCGATTTGTTTTAGCACAGCCAACCGTCTTAAGCAGTTTGTTTTTTCTGCCAATTTTGGAAATAATTTGAATACTTATACTCTCGCTTTTATTCTTCTTTTTGCGTATAAACATGCCGCAAAATTAAGGCGGGTCACCCAAATATCAAATTTTAAAATTGTATTTAATTGATAATCAGTAGTGCGTTTTTGGAGCGTCGTTGTCGCGCACAAAACAGGAGCCATGGCAGCAAAACATCATAAATGTAGTCTTCTTCATTATTTATTATATCCTGGTCAATCCTTTGATGTGAACCTAAAATCCTTGTTTTGATTGGAATAATTACGCTAGATAATCGTTGTTCAATAGCAAAATCTGTCATTTCATTATCCGGATCTGTCACCTGAGACAAAATGCTTTTTTCTTCAGGCGCACCATCAAAATAGGTCTTCATAACCTCTCCATAGATCTGTATATACGGATGTCGATCCTGAGGCAGTTTTCTAAATTCATCACACAAATCAATACGCGGCATAAGCTTATGAAGCTCATCAAGGATGCGCGCAGGAAGCGTTGAGATACCATCAAAATACTCTGGATGATACACATACTTTACCCAATCCTGATAAGTCTCCCATGTTTTCCCTGGCAACAAATGAGCGCCGCCATGATGCTGTTGTTGTAATACCCCTGGATGCAAATACGAAAGAATAGCAACAATAACTATCAATCGTGCTTGTTTATCAAGCACATCAAGATTCCCGGCTTCTTTTTGCAGTCGTGCCAACTCGTATCCATGAGTATCGCTTGCACTATTTTCTGCCTCAGCAATTGCTTCATATACCATAAAATTTGTTTCGTCTGTATCGTGCCTGTTAATAAACGCGGCAACTGCTTCAGCCATCATATGCCGCCTTTCCTCACCATCTGTTTCCTGCGCTATATTGTGTCGTATATCTTCATCCCATATTTCTGCGCATACACTATGGTTGCGTGCTTCAATGCTCTGCAATAAAGTACGCATATCGTTATCTGTACCCATGTATGTTATTACTGGAAAATTCATGTGATCCATCTCTTCAAGACCGTGAAGCAAAAACAGTTCTTTTCCCATGTCAAGGTCCATAAGAGCGCGCATATAGGTCTCTGAATACCAAATGCCATAGGGATGCCCATCATAACTACTCTGGTGTTTCTTACTGTGGTCTCCACGAAAATGCCCGGTTGAACTCGTGTATGGCGTTGTCCATAAAAAATGCGAGATGCCCCATTCATCTGTTTCTGCTGCCATAACGTCAATATTGGTGTGCTTTTGAAAATTGCTGATAAGCCGCTCTCGCTCTTGTGTGATCAATCGTTCTTTTGCCTTTTTCGGCATTGTTATATCTTGATATTTCACCAAACAATATTTATTAAATACTTTGTTTAACAGCACTGTATTATCACGCGCGTCTTTAATGAACTGCCGCATTGACTGAAAACGCTTATATTCTTCACTCCATGTTTCGAGCTTCTCAGAAGGTGGGCCATCACGGTTTGGGATCAGAATGTTCCCATCAGGCGGAAAACGCCTAATGCCTCTTGACCACACCAGATAATTGCGCCAGATATTTTCGATCTCATGTTTCTCAAAGATATCTTCCTGTATGACCTTATCCGCGTGCCTAAGCCATACTGACCATAAACGATCGATAAGTGTTTCATCAGACATATTCTGATCTTCCTCCTCTGACGCGTGCAATGCGACTCTCATGGCATCAAAACAATCAAAGAAAAAGGAGAGGCGTATAATATTCATACCGGTCTTAGTATCATCATTCGTCAGTTCAAGTGCTTTCTTAAACAATCCTTCTAATCGGTCCCAATCTTTTCGCTCTTGCGCTGCTTCTTTGTCTATTGGTTCAATTGCCCTACCATTGAGTGCGAAGGTTACCATCTCCTGCCAGAATGCTTCATCGCGCAAAATGGCTTCATTGGCTTGCGTATCAAACAGTCTGCTACCCTCAAGCAAAATACGGCCAAAAATATACTCGCGTTTTGTTTTCTCAGGTATGTCCATGATCTTTATAAGAAAATGTTCCCCTATCCAAATCGCATAGGGATTATTATCGTCATCATATTGTCTTTTTTTTGTCAAATCGCGCCGCGTATGAATAAAAATATCAGAAATACCCGGGTACAACTCCGTCGCATCTTCTACAATATCAAGCGAAGTGCGTCTTTGTAATTGTTCGATCTTTCTATTTTGCAGTGCTTGTATCTCTTGTTCTGATTTTCCTTGCTGTTGATATCGCTCATATTGTTTTGTCTTAAAAATATTTTTTAAAAGTTCCGTATTATTTTTAACAGAATCAAACAATTTATAATACTTACTCTGTATATCCTCATCGTCAGGGAAATACTCTTCAACATCTTCTTGCTTTCGTTCTGCATAAAAAAATCTTCCGTTTGATGAAATCCGAATAACTTTACCTGCATGAAGATAGTTAAGAAGAATAATATTTTTAAGTGGATGAAATTTTTTTCTATAATGCCGAAGAAACAAGCGAACAAGTTTAGTAACCTTAGCAAGAATCAGTTCCTGATCAATACCTTCATCTTTAAGGTTTTGAACATTGTTTGTTTGTTTTTTAATGATCCTCACCATATAAGGAACACATATAACAAAAAGATTGCGCTCTGACTCTGTAAGTGGCTGTGTTCGCTTATCAAGATAAATCTTATAATATTTCCACGCAAGCTCACGAAATCGTTTGTCCTCTTTGATCTCTTCAGGCGTTTTAGCCTTATTCCCCTGCTCTGGATCATTATTTTCGGGATATTTACAATTTGTGTCTGGTGCCCCTAAATCGTGAGGCATACGCTTCACAAACCCCTCAACATCACATTGCGCAGCAAGAGTCGCGGTGGAAGGGTGTACTTTACAACTGTTGCGTTTCTTGGCATTGTTCATTGTAGTATATTTTTATTAATCCCGTTTACTAAATTGTATGTTAGTTCTTTTGGGTAAATATATTAATTAACATATAGCAATTTTCTGTAAAGGTAAAAAAAAGGAAATAGACGAAAAATAATAAATTTAAAAATGAGTCCGGTCTAAAAAGAGATAAAATGGCTCACGCAAAGCTCGCAGACGAATCGCAAAACACGCAAAGCATTGATTATAAACCTACATGTTTTGCGATCTTTGCGTTGATACTTTCCGATCTTTGCGTGAAATGAGTTTTTAGACCGGACTCATTATTGACAGAAATAGAAAGTATCTAAGACCCTGTGAACTTAATTCGTTATAATAACCTTACTTGTTAAACTCTCGTTTGATAACAAGCCGTTTACTCTTACTATATACATTCCCTGTGGCAAAATTGAAACATCAATCTCATCTTTATATTCTGATCTATATACAATTTGTCCATACATATTATAGAAGACCAATTCAACATTTCCTATTTTGGCTTCCTTGTTTAATACTTGTGGTAAATTAATATATAAAATGCCTGTATTATTGGGATTGGGAAAAATTTCAAGTTTTGGTATTGCATTTTCATTATCGTTAATTCCTACATAATCAGAGAATCCAATTACCGGCCTAATCATTAATGAGCCTTTGTAGGTTGAGTTTTGCCACTCTCCGTCAATACTATAAAAAATCTCTGATCTGGAATTAATATAGGTATCATAACCAAGATTCAGGAAATCGTCTGACATTTGTGTCCAACCAACATAAATTGTGCTGCTTATGTAAATTACTGAATCAAGATGATAAGTATGGAATCGATTTAAACCTTCTTCAAAAATTGGCTTGACATTAGGTTTTGAATAAATTATATTTCCGGGTTTTCCGTTATTATCATCCCAAACACATAATCTAAAAAATTTTTGATTTGCTCCGGATAATGTTCTATTAAAAAACATCATTATTGATCTTAATGAGTCGGGTTTCTGAATATCAAACTTATATGCAAGTTTTGCACCGTTACCGATTAAACCGTATCCGGCTTCAGAGGTTCCATCATCATAAGAAAAATAATTAGCAAATTCCTGAGTATAATATATCGTATCGCCAACCATTTCTCCACCAGGATAATCGCCTTGTATTCTGTGTTCAACTTCAAATTCAACATTTTCTTTTGCTATTGAAATAGGAAAAATAAAATTTATATGAGGGCAGGCGTGTTTTTGACAAGTCGCACAACTTTGATAACCTAATGAATAAAATGGCGATAAAACACATTCACCTCCCGAATAGGTGTATTCAAAGGGGCCATCTTTTTCCTTAATATTAAAATCATAATTTGTAAAATACTCTATATTGTTTAAGTTACTAATCAGCATGTGAATAGTGTCTTTGATGGCCTCAATCGGATCACCCTGATATTGTCTGTAGGGCATTACCTGATATTTTTCCAAAAACGATGGCGCCCTTTCAACAAATGAAATTTTATCCAACACCGTATCACCAATAGAACGATCAATATTTAAATACACATTATCTATATTCCATTGGTCACAATTACTTTGCATACTCGGAACTATACCACTTCCCAGACTGGCATAATTAAAAAACCTGATCTGAAAATCATTTTTAAAATACTTTGCGCTATCATCAATTGTGTTTAGAGGTATCATCACACGCTTAAAATATTGATTATATTTAGTATAAAAAGTGTCAAGTTCCATCCCTTCAGATGACCAAATATAATTCCAATTTGTTTTTCGTTCAAAAACCGAATCGCATGGGATACGCAAGGAATCAGCATAATATAATGTATCCTTAACCGTAATTGTGGTATCGTAGCAAGGGCTTTGGAGTTTATCATACGGAAAAATAGTATCGCCAGGGCTAATATCAGGATAAGAACTCATTTGAACATAAATAGAATCTATGTATGCAAAAACTGTATCACCATAAATTCCAAATTCAAGAATTATTGAATCGTTTGTTTGTGGAGCCAGGCCGCGGCCTTGTGGTTGATAATTAAAACTGAAATATATTGAATCAGACAAAGAAATTGCTTTTTTTATGGGTGAAAAAACAGAATCTAATCTAATTGGCCTTGATGTCAGGTGATCGGCAATAAACGGATACGAACCACCCTCAGGGTAAATAATACCGAAAGCATTAATTGCATCAAAAGTTGCTGCACCATAGTCGATTGGAAATAATGGGAAATCACTATTTATGAACACCTCATTATCAATCCATCGAGCCGTGTCAGGATAAATGTAATCTGATGAAAAATCATCAGAAAAAGGTAAATTAACAGATTCATATTTTAAAAAAATATTTTCGTCAGTCGATTTAAGATTACTCGGGTTTTGTTGAATAATCGGATTATATTGTAATCCTATCAGTATTTCCTGCGAGAAACTTTCAACGCAAGCAGAAAAAATTATTATAAGTAGGAATATTTTTTTCATTTGAATTTCTTTAATCAAACATTATTTCATTAATCGAATCAATTGGCATCAGCAAAGAATCGATGTTAAGAGTATCAGGTTTAAGACTTTCAAGAAGTTCTTCAAAATCAAAATTCAAATCTGATCTATACCAAATATCTATTGCTTCGCCAAGATTTAATGATGTATCCAAGATATATGATGGCTCCTGTTTATAGACTCTTGAGTGCAATTCGTTTTTCCCGTCCAGAAAAACTTCATCACCCACATTAAATGAAGATAGATTTATAATTTTATTTGCTTCTTTTTGAGTCATTCCGATCAAAAACGGAACCTGAACTTTAATGTCCTCGTTTCCGCCTAAAACCAAATCTATCCCCGAACCTTTCTCGATCAATGTTCCCGGAAAGATAGTGTCACCAAAAACTTTTTGAGTTCTTACAGCATTTAAAGCAAAATCAGGAATATAATTTAAAGAGTTCACTTTTAATCCGACTGATTTCAAGATATTCATAGCCTGCCTTAGGGTAAGGTTTTCAAGATTTGGCATTTCTACTTGTTCGGGCATTATTGCTACAATAGTTAAATATATTTTTCTACCATTTTTAACCTTAGAAAAAGGTGGTGGATCCTGTAAAACGATACTTGCCTTTTCTTTATTCGGATCAAAAATTGAGTCAATAACAAGATATTCAAATTCTCCTTCAGTTGAAAATGCTTTTATTTCATTGAAAGTAAATCCTGTATAATCAGGTAAGATATAATTTTCGCCATGTAATGTATAGGAATCCAATATTTTTAATGTCCCCCAAATTATTACAATCGTTAGAATGACGGCAATTGAGAGGTTAATAAAAAATTTCTTGCTGATTAAAAACCGGAGGAGACTCATTTTATTTGTGAATTTACACCAGAAACCATTGTAAATGACGCATTAAAAATATTTTACAAATTTTCATTTATATAACATCAAAATTACACTATTATTGCATGTTAAGCCGCAAAGATATTAATATATTGGCTTCAATTATTATAAACAAAATGAGATTAATTAATTATATTTGCATCTAATAATAATGCATAAAATTATATAAGGTGAACACATGAAAAAAAATATTGCAATCGTTACCGGAGGTGATTCAGGTGAATACGAAATTTCATTAAAAAGTGCTTCGGTTGTATATAAACATATTGATAAAAATAAATATAACGCTTATCTAATTACATTAAAAGGAAAAGAATGCTTATATAAATCCGAAAATGGTGATATTATTCATGTTGATAAAAATGATTTCAGTTTATTTTTTGATAATAGTAAAATTCTTTTCGATGGGATTTTCATAGTAATTCATGGTAATCCAGGTGAAAATGGAAAACTTCAAGCATATTTTGATATAATTGGCTTGCCTTATACTTCTTGCGATCAAACCGTATCTGCTTTGACTTTTGATAAAAATTTCTGCAATAGGCTGGTAAGTTCTTTTGGGATTTTGGTTCCAAATTCTGTTTTTCTTAATAAAAATGAAAAATATTCAAAATCTGAAATAATTGATGAAATTTCATTGCCTTGTTTTGTAAAGCCAAATAATGGAGGCTCAAGTATTGGAATGTCATTGGTTGAAAAAATTGATGATTTGGAAGAAGCAATTAATATGGCTTTTCAAGAAGATGAAGGTGTTTTGATTGAAAATTACATAAAAGGGAGAGAATTAACTTGTGGTATTTTCAAAAGCGATAATAAGTTAATTGTTTTGCCGCTGGCAGAAATTATTAGTAAAAATAAGTTTTTTGATTTTGAAGCAAAATATAACGAAAGCCTAACAGATGAAATTGTACCGGCAAATGTTACTGAAAATATTGAAATTGAATGTAAAAATATTTCGGCATTTTTATTCAAGAAACTTAACTGTAATGGAATTGTACGTTTCGATTATATTTTGACAGAAAATGATGAACTTGTATTTTTAGAAGTAAATACAATTCCCGGACTAACTGAAGAAAGTATTGTCCCTAAAATGTTGAAAGAATTTGGTTTATCTTTAAATGAGTTCTTTTCAATGCTTTTGGAAAATATGTTTTCTAAAAAATAAACTTATTTCTGGAAGTGCCGATTCCGATGGAGATGGAGTTCCTGATGATGAAGATTACTGGCCGGAAGATGCTACAAAGGCATATCTGTCTGTTTATCCGTCAGGAAGCAAATACTATTTTCATTGCTATGAAGATTTATGGCCGGGTTTGGGCGATTATGATTTCAATGATGTTGTTTTAAAAACCAAAATCCATATGTATAAAAATGGACAAAATCAACTTGATGGAGGAAGAGTGAAAAGCTCGGTTTATTGGATTGGTGGCGGAATTCCAAGAGGTGCCGGAATGGAGTGGTTTAAATCGAATGGATCGGCTTCGCAACTAACATATTTACCAAATGAAACTGTAACTTTTACTGAACCAATTAATGTTTTTAGCGATCCGATTGTTTATAATGCTGTTCAGTTATTTGATGATAATATTATTGAGAGTGTAAACGATTCAGTTGATTTTGAATATACCTGGGATCACACAATTGCAGGAAACGGTTTATGGGTTCAGGTTTATATTTATAATACGGAAAGAAGCCATGAAGTTCACATGGATACACCCTCCGACAAAAGCTGCCGACATGGCTTTATTTGGAACCTAAGACAATGCTTCTCAAAATACTTGGGCATGGAATCCCGGCGACCAGTTTTCTAATCCTGCAAATTTCTATAAAACAAGCACAAATTTGCCTTGGGGGTTAGAAATAGTTACATCCGAATTTAAAGTTTCATTGGAGAAAATCGAAATTATAAATGCTTATCCTCAGTTTCAGGCTTGGGCAGAATCAGGTGGAACTGAAAATCAGGATTGGTATAATAATCCTGATGATAGTAAAGTCTTTGTGCCGGAAGGCGAATAATGTAAGATGAAAATTTGTTAATAATTAAACCCTGAGGTTGAAGAACTTCAGGTTTTTTTGTCTATTTTTTTGAAATTTCTTTAAGATGATTAATTAGCTTTAACGCTGCAATACCACGGTGGCTGATTTTGTTCTTTTCATCAAGTGTCATCTCGGCAAATGAAATATTATATCCTTCGGCTTGAAAAATGGGATCATATCCAAATCCTTTTTCTCCTCGTTTTTCAGTCATGATAATTCCATTAACAATTCCTTCAAATAATTTTTCCTCTCCATCAATGATTAATGAAATGACTGTTCTGAATCTGGCTTTTCGATTTTTCTTTCCTTCCAATTCACTCAGAACTTTATTCATGTTTTTTTCAAAGTCCCTTTCATTACCGGCATACCTTGCTGAATAAACTCCGGGCCTTCCATCTAAGGCTTCAATTTCAAGGCCTGTATCATCTGCAAAACAATTTTTATTATAATTTTTGAAAACATACATTGATTTCTGAGAGGCATTGCCTTCAAGTGTGTTACAATTTTCGGGAATATCTTCAAAACAATTTATTTCGTCCAAACTTAATATCTTATACGAATACTTATAATTAATTAGATGCTGCTTAAGCAGTATTTCTATCTCGCTTATTTTATGCAGGTTGTTTGTTGCAAAAACTAAATCCATTTTTTTATGTTTTTGCAAAAGTAAAAAATCAAGCTTGTTTGATTGATATAATATTTTTTTATCTTTACGCGAAAGTTTTATTCAACTTTATAATTTCAAGGAATTCAAAATGAATGATGAAAATATATTAATAATCAATATTATAATAATTAACAATAGGGGTGTAATGGACAAAATTCAGGCTGTTTTTAAGAAGAATTGTTCAAGTGGACAAAA
>Ga0222665_1001168_pt1 | contig 12638 bp, 10 predicted proteins | sample AntAcemetagen653_FD_179853 | JGI IMG/M metagenome (GOLD analysis project Ga0222665, IMG submission 179853) | Saline water microbial communities from Ace Lake, Antarctica - #653 | ecosystem: Environmental > Aquatic > Non-marine Saline and Alkaline > Saline | place: Antarctica: Ace Lake...
AATATATAAGCTGTATGTGCAGAAAGATAATCATAAATTGGAATTTCTCTTCCGCCACCTTCGTTAATTGCTTCAACTCTTACTCCGTTCCCAAATGAGCTTTCACCTTCAACGGCTATCATGTCAACATTTTCAATAATTACATCATCTTCTATAACATAGTTTGCCATATAGTTTTTGACCTGCCCTATATATACATTATCACCGATAATACAATTATGTATGGTTGAGTTACTTATTCCTGCATGTTTTTTAACTCCTCCAAAAAAAGTAATTTCTTTATCATATACACCTAATTTAATATTCCCTGAAAATTTTGTTGTAAATATTGTTTTTGGATCAAATTTCTCGGCAACCTGAATTGTGCCCCAACTTGAAGACCAACATCCTTGCGATTTTAATTGCTTTATTTCCACTTCTGTTAGTGGTCGGAATTTTTGTGTCATTATATATAATTTATTTTAATTGATTTTAAGATGCAAAAAAAAGCATTAATTTTTAATTAAAAAAATATTACACCCTAACAAATACATAACATATATAAATTAATCACCCTAACAATTTCAATATACTATTAGTAAATTTCTTTATACAATTGTTATTATTAAATTTATTTCATCCTGTTTTTAAGGTACTATAATTATATAATTTTGAAGAATATTGTATGTTATGATAATCAATTGCTATTATTATTCCCTAAAATATTGCTTACTAAATAATATTGATTATGGATTTCAACCATAATAAAAACACAATTAATCTTAAATTATATTGCTGAAATAAATGAAACCAGATTGATTTCTTTTGAAAGGTTTAATTTTTTTCTCAGTCGGATTCGGCTAATTTCAGCACTTCCGGGTGTAATATTTAATAATTGTGCGATTTCTTTGGTGCTTAGGTTCAATCGCAAATAAGCACATAATTTTTGATCTTTGGGGGTCAGATTGGGGAATAATTTAACTAAGCGATAGAAAAATCCTGTATGCACGTTTTCAAAATGGAGTTTAAAGTTTTTCCAATTGTTTTCAAGTTGAATATTTAATTTTATTTTGCTATTAAGTTGGATCAACTTTTTTTTAGATCCTGAATTAATTTCTTCAATTAATTTATTCAACTCTTTAATTATTTGTAGCAGAAATTCATCTTTTTGGGATAAATGAATTGCAAAAGAGGCTAATTGACGATTTTTTGTATCAATATCATTTATAAATTTTTCCTTTTCAATCTGACTGGATTCTTGTTGTTTTTTAGCTTTTTTAATCTTTTGTTCTGCTTGCTTCAAATTTGTAATATCTCGATTAGAGCCGCGCTGTCCTAAATATTTTCCTTCTTTATCAAAAACAGGCTGGCAATGAAGTCCAATCCATCTTTGTTTTTTACTTCGTGTTTCAATACGAAATTCAAATTGTTTGTCTTCGACATTTAACTCAAGTGCGTTTTTTATATATTTTACAAACTTATTTAAATCATTAGAGTGAATAATTCTATACATTAAATGAGGGTCTGAGATAAATTCTTCAGGTGAGTATCCGGTAATTTTTTTACATGAGGGAGAAGCATAAAGATATTCGCCTTTGGGGCTTAGCCAAAATTCCCAATCATAAGTGTAATCAGCAATTAATCTGAACTTCTCTCTACTTTCAATTAAGCCGGTTAAAATTAATTTTTGTTTTTCAACATCAAAAGATTTTGCAGTTAAAGCGTCAATATCTTTTTCAAGGTCTTGAATTTTGGTAATCAAATCAGAATATGATGGTTTTCTGCTCATTTTTTTAGATATAAGCTTAATTTTCTTTTATCCTGTCATCCTAAGAATTATCCTTTTTATTTAATTTACAAGCTAGGTTTTGGTTTTTATTTATTCAACTGTAACAGATTTAGCAAGATTTCTGGGCTGGTCAACATTACAATTCCTTAGAACAGCTATATGATAAGAAAGTAGTTGTAAGGGAATTGTGGCTAATAATGGGACAAACATTTCTTCTGTTTCCGGAATTTCAATAACATAATCAGCAAGTTCTTTAACAGTTTTATCTCCTTTTGTAACTATTGCAATGATTATCCCTTTTCTTGCTTTAACTTCCTGAATATTAGAAATCACTTTTTGATAAGTTCCACGATTGGTTGCAATGACCACAGTAGGCATTTCTTTATCAATGAGTGCAATAGGACCATGTTTCATTTCTGCTGCCGGATAACCTTCTGCATGAATATAAGAAATTTCTTTAAGTTTTAAAGCACCTTCAAGAGCAACAGGAAAATTATATCCTCTTCCAAGGTATAAGAAATTGCGGGCATTAGAAAAAATCTTTGCGATTTTTAAAATAACTTCATCTGTTTTTAATGTTTCCTCAACCAATTTTGGGATATTTATGAGTTCATTAAGAAGTTGTTGAAATCTTGATCTTTTTATAGTTCCTTTTTTGAGTGCTATGGATAATGATAATAATGCCAAAACAGTAATCTGGGCTGTAAAAGCCTTTGTTGATGCGACACCAATCTCTGGTCCTGCATGGGTGTATGAACCTGCATGAGTAGCTCGGGGAATTGATGAACCTACTACATTACAAATACCTAGTATGGTTGCTCCTCTTTTTTTGGCAATTTCAATGGCTTCAAGGGTATCAGCAGTTTCCCCTGATTGAGATATGGCAAGAACAATATCTTCCTCATAAATAATTGGATTTTTATACCTAAATTCAGAGGCATATTCAACTTCAACCGGAATCCGTGTAAGTTCTTCAAGCATATATTCTCCAACTAATCCGGCATGCCATGAAGTTCCACAGGCAATAATAATAATTCTCTTTGCATTTATAAGTTTTTGTTCATAATCGCTTATTCCTCCTAATACAACAAAATCTTCTGCAGCATTAATCCTTCCACGCATGCTATCTTTTATTGACCTTGGTTGCTCATAAATCTCCTTAAGCATAAAATGTTCATATCCTCCCTTTTCAAGCTGACTTAAATCTAATTCAAGTCTTTGAATATAAGGGGTATGTTTTTTATTACTAATAGTTCTGATATCAAGTGCTTCATTTTTCTTGATTACTGCAAATTCAAAATCATTAAGATAAACAACATCTTTTGTATATTCAACAATAGGAGTTGCATCGGAGGCAATAAAAAATTCACCTTTACCGATTCCGATTACTAAGGGACTACCTTTTTTTGCTACAATTAATTTGTCGGGTTCGGTTTTTGAGATCACCACAATAGCATAAGCACCAATTACTTGATTTAATGCAATACGAACTGCTTCTGCAAGATTATTTTTTTCGTTTTTCAGAATATCTTCAATTAGAAAGGCTAATACTTCACTGTCTGTTTCACTTGAAAACTTATATCCTCGTTTTATAAGTTCATCTTTCAAAATAGAATAATTCTCAATTATTCCATTATGAATTATTGCAATATTTTTTGATTGAGAGTAATGTGGGTGAGCATTAACATCATTTGGTTCTCCATGTGTTGCCCAGCGTGTATGAGCAATACCAATGTTTCCGTAAATATTTTTATCTTTAACATATTCTTCAAGCTCAGAAACTTTTCCAATCTTTTTGAAAGTATTAAGTTCACCATTTAATAGTGCAACCCCCGCACTATCATAACCACGGTATTCAAGTCTTTTTAATCCTTTAATTAAAATGGGATATGCTTGTTTCTCTCCAATGTATCCAACGATTCCACACATATCAATAATATTTAATTTTTAGTTTAATGTTGATAATTTAAATGAAATAGAATATATGAGTTTGGTCTGATAAAGTAAAAAATTCTGTTTTGTCATCATGTAATAAGCTGTTCAACTGAAACATAATTTATAGTAGTTTGATAGTCTGTGTATTTTTATTATGGTCTCATATATTAAAAACATTTAAATGCTGATTTTTTTTATGATTACTTAATATCCTATTCAAAGATAGTATATTTTACATTAAGCTTTATTCTGTCAGTTAATGTTGAATCATAGCCAGAAACTTTAATTCTGTTAGCTTTTATTGATCCGCCTGAAACAGATATATAAAGCCCATTATTTAATTCATCGGTGTTTATTAAGTCTTGTATATATTTTGTGATCCTGAACCTATATTGGTTGTTAATTGAATCATAAACTCCCCCGAAATATTCTGTGCCATTAAAGTATCCCGGAAGAAAAGAATAGGTTCCATCTTCTAAGATTTTTAAAACAACCAAATTTGTCGGAGGTTCATAATTTTCCTTAAAGGCTTCCTGATTATTAAGTATTAAAATGGCTTCATTTATTCCGTATAGATTCCCTGAATTTTTCCAAGCGTCAATAAAAGGTAGATTAATTTTTGTTTTCACTCCACCTAATGATTGAAGATATAATGAGCTTTTTCCTAATAAAGTGTCTCCGTTTAAAACTTGCTCTTTAAACTCCTGTGAAGCATCTTCATAGTCGTAATGATTTAAATTATGAAACCTTGCACAATATTCATTTATTGGAAAAAAGTAACCTAGAGCAGTATCATCATCATTTTGATAATAAAGAATCATTTCTGAAAATGTAGTTAGAAGGTCAAAATACATTATAGATCCTGAAGTACTCACTTGTTCAGCCTCAAAATATAAACCATGAAAAAATTTCAAAAACGTTTCATAATCTCTGTACTTAGACGTATCATTAAGAAGTTTATATCCAAGCTCCTCTGTTAAATTACTAATATTAAAACGAAGAAATGGTGCATAATTTTTTCCATCAATCTCAACGCTATCATATGGTTTGGGTTGAAAAGTCTTCTCAGCTAATAAGATTTCATAATGAGATTTACTTTGGTTTGAGTAATATGATGAGTCAAGGCTTAGGGAATCAGAATCACTCAATTCATATACTCTTATTGTTTGTTGTGTTGTAACATCTCCATAAAAACCACTATAATTGAAATAAACAACTAAAGAATCAAGGACAGGATTTTTTCCGAAGTCAACTCCGGTAGATGAAATTAGAAATTGAGTGTAAAGATTTGCCGTTGTTGTTCCAAAAATAGGATCATAATAGGAGCCTAATAAGCTTGTTGTGGTGTTGCTTGTCCTTACAGAATCAACTAATTCGGAATGGCCTGTAAGTGTTATGGAATCAGTAAAAAACGCATTAATCACCGAATTAGGAGGCTGAATGTTTAATCCTATTTCACTTGGATCTTTTTGGCATGCAAAAACTATTAGGCTTATGGCTATTGAAAAGAAAACAATATGCCTGAGTTGTAATAATAAGGATCTGAATTTCAATTTTAAGTAAATTAGTGTAAAATAAATTGATTTTAATTTTAGGAAACAGCATTTTCAGCCAATAGCTTTTCATAGAACTTTGAATACACATCTATATAATTTTCCATGGATTGATATTCAAGCATTGGTTTTCCTGTTTTCTTAATATATTCCAATATTTCCTGATTGATTGTTTCACTGCCGTGAATTATTGCATCTGAAAAATCAATTGCAGCTTTACTTAAATTAACGAAGTTTGGCTTCTTATAGTGTTTAATATCCTTATTTGTTATACCGTCAAGTTTAATTTTCTTAGAAAAATCTTTATTTAGATTTTCGCTAAAATCATCATCGTAAATGGAATAGATGATTTTTGCATCCGAAAAAATGGGATTATCTTTAAATGCTTTTTTAATATAAAGAGGTATTAAACTCGTAATCCAGCCATGGCAATGAACAATGTCTGGTGCCCAACCTAATTTCTTAACCGTTTCTAGAACTCCTCTTGAGAAAAAAATCGCCCTTTCATCATTATCCTTAAAAAACTTATCAGCCTTATCGTGGAAAACAAATTTTCTATGAAAATAATCTTCATTATCAATAAAATAGATTTGCATTCTGGCTTGCTGAATTGAAGCAACTTTAATTATTAGAGGATGATCGGAATCATTTATTATTAAATTCATTCCAGATAATCGTATAACTTCATGAAGTTGATTTTTTCTTTCATTAACACTACCGAATCTGGGCATGAAAGTACGTATTTCTTTACCTCTTTCCTGAATTCCTTGAGGTAGATGTCTTCCAATAATTCCCATGTGACTTTCCGGGAGATATGGTGTAATCTCTTGTGTAACAAATAACACCCTTGTCTTTTTCATATGTATATATTTTATACAGGTTTTAAAAATGCAAAGTTAGGTTTTTTTTTTGACATTTTCAATTTGAAAAGCAATAAGATATTTTCTATATCATTTGCAATCATTTTTCAAATACATTTAGTGAACAACTATTTTTGTAGTTTCACCTCTATTTGTAGAAAGAATGTAAAAACCTTTGCTTAAATTACTAATATTTAGGACATCTGTTTTTGTTGCTGTAAGAACTATTTTTCCACTGAGGTCTGATAATTTAATTTCTTTTCTTTTTTCATTAAAAAACAAAAAATCTCCTGAAACCGGATTTGGAAATATCGTAAAATGTCCAATATATGACTCTATGATACCTGTTGGCACATTATTGAATCCGGGTGTTGCCGTATCAAAATACATCCATTGCATGCCTCCATCAGGATTTCTGCCAAATGAGGTGTCGGTTTGCTGCAATCCAAAAGTTAATGTATCTATGGGAAAGAAGCCTGTTGTTTCTGAGTCAAATATTCCAATTTGTTCACCTTCCTTTTTTAGTTTGAAAGTTGCATGATTTTCACCCTGTTCTGTGTCATTATCAGCCCAAATCAATAAAAATTCTTTAGGAAGCAACTCTATTTGAGGCAATTGCCATTTGTCAGGATTATCAAAATCGTCTGATAAATATTTATCGCCAAGCCAGATAGATTCCGAATCAGCATTATAAACCTCTATCCAATCATCAAATTCTCCAAATTCATCAGCTATGGTAGTGTCGTTACTCGCCATAAATTCGTTAATACATATTAATTGATTTTCAGAGGGAAAGATTTCAAAATGAATCATTTCACATGGATAGAACACGGAATTTGAATAGTTATCAGATGCTTTAATCTGAAAATCAATTGTTCCGGAAGAAGTCATTGCCGGGATTGAATTCCCGTAAAAATTATCTCCTTCTTCACCATCGTTATGCATCCCAACATCGAACATTTCAATTGAATTATTTGCACCTCCATTCTTTCTATATATTATCTCAACATTTGGATTTATATTATCGTCTTCAATATAGACTCCAACTTCCAAATTTGAATTTATTATAGGCAAATGGTATTTCAAATACTTAACAATTGGAGTAATGTTGTTTAATTCCAATTGTTGATTTGCCGAATTATTTCTAATTTCAAAATATGGTTTAATTCCATAAGCAACATGGTCACCAGTTGGTTGATCAAAAGAGTTTAGAAAATCCTGATATGAATAACCATAATCAAGTGGATAATATGGATCATTTTCGACGTAAGGGCTTATCATAGATTTAATTATCTCAATTTTTGGAAAAATTATTTCGGTTTTGGTAATTTCATTTATTAGAACATTTAAATAGAATGAATATTGATCCTTTAGCTCAGGAATATTCATTATTTTTGTATATAACGGCCTGACTTCGTTACCATGCTGTTGCCAGTCATAAATGTTTCTGGTTCCCCAATCTCTTCCAATCCAGTCAATTCCAAGTGTATTATCAAGATCGTAAGGAATATATTCAAATTTATCTGTTTCGGTGTTATGATATAAATAAAAATTATTTTTATTATAAATATAACCATCCCAATTCCCTGTGATTATGTCTATTGCAATAATTTTCAAATAATCTTCGAGATTAAATATCTTTCTGATTTCACAGGCAAAGTCGTTATCGGGAGTATTATTTAAAACATCAATAAAGTTTGCAATGTCTGAATAATCGTCTTCTGCTGTATTTGTTTTCAGGTTGTAGGCTCTTCTTCCATTGTTTTCAAATTTATATAATTCAGGGTCATTGCCTAAGTAATTTAAATCGGCCGGCCAAAGACATTTAAACAAATTTCCGCCATTATTTCCAAATCTTGAATCAATAAATTCTTCATCAATATGTTCGACATTTAGATATAAACCATAATAATTATTATTAATGAACAATTCAATATGATTTGATCGGGGAGCAGGGATTTCAAATTCACGCAAGATATCCCAACAAATTTTTGCCCTTGAAATTGATGGATCATTATGTTCGCCATTTAGGTTCATTTTTTCAAGGCCGTGATATTTTCTTCCTTGCTCGAATGTATTAAACGAAACTTTAAAAGATTTTTTTTGTGAATAGCGAGAAGTATTACCCCGAAGACGAAATCCAATATCCTCTATTGTATCTTTATCTTCACCATTATCAAAAATGAAATTTGCATGAAATTCATTATTACTTTCAGGATTATCGTAAATCCATTGAAGTGTGTCGGGATTGATGAAAATATCCACCCTCGGTACAATTTCATCAATAAAAACTTTTCCGTTCATGGGAAAAGCCGGCTGGCAATGAAGAATTTTTATACCGAACCCAATGAGAATTATTGTGAGTATTAGTAGTTTTTTCATTAATTATTTGTTTAGCCGATTAATCTAATCATTAAGCATTTTTTCAATTACTTGTGGGAAATATTTATATTCTAATTGATGAATTTTTTTTGCAAGGCTTTCGTGATTATCATTACTCTGAATTGCTACTTTTTCCTGAAATATAATTTTTCCTTCATCATATTTTTCGTTCACAAAATGTATGCTAATCCCGCTTTCCTTTTCACCTGCTTCAATAACAGATTTGTGAACTTTGTTGCCATACATTCCTTTTCCACCAAATTTTGGCAATAATGCGGGGTGAATATTAATAATTTTTCCACTAAAATCTTTAATTAACTTTTGGGGGATCAACCACAAAAAACCGGCCAAAACGATTAAATCAACAGAATTTTGTTTCAAAATAGTATTAATTTTTTCGGTTTCATGAAAATCGCTGCGATTGTAATATATTGAGGGAATACTCAAATTTTTTGCTCTCTGCAAAACAAAGGCATCTTTGTTGTTCGATATTATCAAGCAAACATTAATGTTTTGATTATCGCTAAAATATTCAGCAATTCTTTGTGCGTTTGTGCCGTTTCCTGAAGCAAAAATTGCGATGTTTTTCATCTTTTTTATTTCTCGTAAAAGTGCATTTCACAAATGTATTTAGAAACCTTTTCGGGTAACATATAATTAATGTTTTTTCCGTTTTTGATAGCATTGCGAATAAAACTCGAAGATATTTCCATCAAAGGAGCATTAAATATTTTTACTTTTGGATGATTTGTATAGAAGCCTATATCATAATCCGGCCTTGAATAAACATAAATTTTATAATTTGAAAGGATTTCTTTATAGTTTTTCCATTTGTGAAAACTTGGAAAAATATCGGTTCCTGCAATAAGCACGAAATCTTTGTTCGGATATTTTTCCTTCAAGTAAGTAAGTGTATCAATTGTATATGAGGGTTTGGGCATGTTAAACTCAATATCGGAGGCTTTCATTCTCGGATTATCTTCAATTGCTATTTTTACTAATATAAGCCGATGATGATCAGCCAAAAGAGTTTTGCGTTCTTTTAAAGGATTATGAGGTGAAACAATGAACCAAATCTTGTCAAGGTCAGTAAATTCAAGCATATATTCGGCAATAATTAAATGCCCGATATGAATTGGATTGAAAGAACCGAAAAAAAGGCCGGTTTTTTTGCTTTTTATCTCATTCATATTATTGCTTCTTTATTATTTGTTAATCAATGGTTTTAATATTTCAATATCAAATTATAAATCGTGTAGATGATTATTTTGTACAAACAATATTTTCCCACCCGACATATTTCCAATATATTTTCTTATTCCTTTTATTGCATCTTCTAATTTATATTTACCGGCAATTTTTGTCGATATTTCATTTTTAATAATCATTTCCTGCAATTCATTCGAAATTTCATTAAATCTTTCTGTTCCGATTTCTTCAATCCATTCATTTAAATTAAAACCACTCAATATCTTATCTTTAAAAATTAGCTCTAAGGTATTGATTTCAGATATTGGTTTTCCCGATAATCCACCATAAACAATAACCTCCGAATCTTTTGGCATTGCATTAAAAATCAACCCTGTCATTTCGCCACCAACCGCATCAAAAGCAGTTGTTGCTTTCAATTGATTAGCTAATTCGGATAATTTTTCGGTAAAATTTTCATCAGTCGATAATAAAACATATTCTTCCCCCTCCTTATTTAATTGATTTAAAACGTCTTCTTTACGAACAATATTAATTACTTTGACTTTGTTTTTTTTTGCAAATGAAGAAATAAAACGACAAAGCTGACTTCCGGCGCCACTTTGGATGATAGCTTGATTTTCACGTTGTAAAGCAATTTCAAAAAGTCCAAAAGCAGTAATAGGATTTATTGCTAAGCAAGCTGCCTGATCCATATCAATCTCATCCTTGAGAACAATACAATTATTAGTTTCGGTTAAAAAAAACTCGGCCCATGTTCCATCTCTATCATCTTGCGTAAAGCAACTTACTTTTTTACCCAATAAGGTTTTTGATGTCTTATCATTTCCGGTATCGACAACAATTCCACTTCCTTCAAAGCCGGGAACACATGCTAATGTTTTGACAACATTATATCCACCTTGCAAAAATGCAATATCGGATGGGTTACATGGTGCGGCTGACATTTGAATTAATACTTGTCCATCGTCGGGTTTGGGGACATCTTTTTCTTCTACTTTCAGGCTTAATAATGCCCTGATAATATTTTGATTATATGCCGGTAAAACTATGGCTTTCATTTTTGTTGGGATCGAATTTATTGCCATGTGTTTAAATTTAATTAGTATTCCTTTCCAAAAACTATTCTTTTAAAAAAATTTTAACAGTTTCAGCAACAATTATTATTGCTTTATCAATATCATCATTAACAATTATTTTATCAAATTTATCGGCAAAAGACAATTCGTATTGAGCTTTTTCTAACCTGATATTTAGGCTTTTTTCATCCTCAGTTGATCTCATTTGTAATCGTTGTTTTAAAACTTCGATTGAAGGTGGTAAAATAAAAATCGCTAAGGCTTTTTCTTTATAAAATTTTTTAATATTTAATCCGCCTTTAACGTCAACATCAAAAATTACATTTTTTCCATTTTTCCAAATTCGTTCAACTTCCGATTTTAGAGTTCCATAGTAAGTGTTTTTATATACTTCTTCCCATTCCAGAAATTCGTCGTTTTCGATTTTTGATTTGAATTCCTGTACAGAAATAAAGTTATAATCTTTTCCATTAATTTCTTTTGGCCTTTTAGGGCGGCTACAAGCAGAAATTGAGAATTCAAGGCCCGAAACAATCTTCAACAGCCGGTGGACAATGCTTGTTTTTCCGGCTCCCGAAGGTGCTGAAAATATTATTAGTTTTTCGTTTGCTATTTTCAAAGTTGTTGATTATAAAACATTAAAAAGCTGTTCTTTAATTTTTTCCAATTCATCCTTCATGTTTACAACTATTTTTTGGATGACAGCATTATTTGCTTTCGATCCAATTGTATTAATTTCCCGCCCAATTTCCTGGGATACAAAAATTAGTTTTTTGCCATTAGAAACATTTTCATTTAAAGTATCCATAAAAAAGTCAAGATGTTTCTTGAGGCGAATTTTCTCTTCAGTTATGTCGAATTTCTCAATATAATAAATCAATTCCTGTTCAAAACGATTATTATCAATTTTTGATTCCTCAACGGTATCAAGTAATTCTTTTTTTATTCGTTTTTTAAAATCCTCGATTCGTGAGCTTTCATGTTTTTCAATTTCTAATAGGAAATCATTTATCAATAAAATCCGTTTAATAAAATCCTGTTCAAGAATTTCTCCTTCATTTTTTCTAAATTCATTAACTTCATTTATTGCGGCTTTGGTTTTTAATAGAACTTGCTTCCATTCTGTTTCATCAATTTCTTCAATTTCAGGAATTAAAACATCGGGCATGTTTATGATTATTGGAAGATAATCAGAAAAATCTCTTACTTCGATCTCATTAGAAATTTGTTTTAACTCATTGTAATATTTTTTGGCAAGTTGATGATTTAAAGTGAATTTATTAGACTCTCCGGAGGTTTCTACAAAAATACTCAAGTCAATTTTACCTCGTTGAAGTTTTTTTGATAATAATGAACGTAGTTCAAGTTCCCTGTTTTTATAAAAGCCGGAAATTCTAGAAGATATGTCTAATAGCTTGCTATTCAAAGTTTTTATTTCAATTGAAACTTTTCTTTTAGGTAATTCAAGAACACTTTTCCCGAAACCTGTCATTGATTTTATCATAGGAGTAAATTTATGCAAATATAAGCATGATAATTCAAACAAAAAGAAACCTATGAGAATTGTATATTTTTTATATATATACAAATAGTTCCCAAATAGATTCACTATAAAATGACCAAATTTTAATTAATTAGGCAATACCTATTCTTATATTATTCTAATTCTAATAAAGGAGGCAAATTATGTCCTTTTACTTTTGTTAAAGAATCTTTATATTTTCTAAAATATTGACGTTGGTTCTTATTCAAGCAATTAAAAACGTATTGATAATTATATTTTCCTTGAATAAAAATTTTATTCAATTCACCAAATAAAGAAGCTTTATAATAAAACAATGTATCTCCATTT
>Ga0222665_1001171_pt1 | contig 12628 bp, 14 predicted proteins | sample AntAcemetagen653_FD_179853 | JGI IMG/M metagenome (GOLD analysis project Ga0222665, IMG submission 179853) | Saline water microbial communities from Ace Lake, Antarctica - #653 | ecosystem: Environmental > Aquatic > Non-marine Saline and Alkaline > Saline | place: Antarctica: Ace Lake...
ATCTTCTCTATATAATTACAACGCACAAAGTTCAATCCTGGTTTGGCAGAGTCTATGATATGCTTCCCTACCTTGAGATCCTTGTTCCTGTAATGGTTGCCTTTATCGTTTTGCCCATCATCGCCCCTTCAAAAAAATGGCTCGTCAAAACGGGACTTACCGGATTTTTTATAACGGCGATCGTATGGTCAGGGTATGTAAATTTCATCTGGGTGCCGAATATGCTACATGTATTCACACCAAAAAAGATAGTAGAGAAGTATTTTGAATTAAAAAAACCGGGAGACATAATTGTTGACTACGACAACTGGAAGAACCGCTCAATGTACTTTTATCTGGGTCTGAACGAAAAACTTCACAGGGCTTCAAAGGTCAAAGACATAGAAAAGCTGATAAAAGATCATCCGGACAACACTATTTTTATTTCTGTGAAGGATAAAAAGGTTTCAGAACTTCGTGCCGACCTACTCATTGATCCGGGTGTGCCGATAAAGAAAATAATGGACGACAAGGTTGACACTTATAAAGAAATAGAATTCTACTCCGCATCAATGAAAGACAAAGACTCTGCTGAAACAACCGCCTGGAAAAAGAATCTCCTCACAATTGAACAAGTCCCTAAAAACATTAAAAAAGTTGATAGCACCCTTGAAAAAGGAACCGTTAAGATCATTGGCTACAAGCTTAATAAGGACAGGTTCGATCCCGGTGAAGAATTGAAGCTTACCGTGTACTATCAGGTCTTAAAAAAGATAAAAGAAAACTGGAAGATCTTTTTTCACTTTGATGTTTATCGCGGTGCCCTTCCACACAGTTTTAAACTGGATGATTACCCTCTGAAAGGTTTTTACCCGACATCTGAATGGAAAGAAGGAGATATTATCAGAGACGAATTCACCGTAACTGTTCCAAAGGGCCATCCCGGTGGCGGAATCAAAATATACACAGGTTTTTATCTTGGTAAAAAAAGAATGGCCATCGATAAACCTAAGTTTAACGACGGCCAGAAAAGATTCATACTTGGGACGTTCAACGTAAATATCAGATAGTTACTTTCTTCTTCCTTCACCCTTTTTTCCGCCACCTTTTTTCCCTTTCATCCTTCCCATAAACTCTTTTCTTTTCTCTTTCATAAGCTCAAGCATTTTCTGTCTCTGCTCAACTGTAAGAGATGCAAAGGTGTCGATCTTGAAGTTTCCAACCAGAAGGAACTGCTCTTTTCTAAGTTCAGCAATCTTGACATTCATTTCCTTAAGATTTTTAACACTAGGGGTTTTCTTGTCATACTCATCTTTGACCTTAAACCTGAGCTCTCCCACTTTAAAATTAAGGTCCATCATCTTCTTGTGGATCTCATGTCCTTTTTTTCTGATTTCAGCTCTTTTTGCTTCTGGCACACCTGCCTCTTCGAGCATCGCATCCTTCATAATAGCTCTCATTTCGGGATTTCCACCTTTCTGTCCCATGCCTTGTCCTTTGTCACCTCTTCCATGCCCGGCAAAAAGCGGGATCATCAAAAAAACAAGTGACATAAGGATCACAATTTTAATAGTTTTTCTCATTTTAATCTCCATCTAATCAGTAAATAACACCCAAATCATTATCAAAAAAAGTGTCGGAAGCGACCATTGCGACCTCAAATTCGTCCATGGCCTCGATCTCTGCAGTCATCTCTGGACTCATGCTGTTATTAACTTTGCTCTCTCCGGAAAAGACAAAGGATAGCGCAAGCATGATCGCAAAAGCAGAGACTCCCAGCGACTTGATAATTGTTCTTCTTCTTTTTATTTTTCCACCTTCAGTGATTATTTCACTATACATTTTTTCCCATTTTTTTTCACTCATCAGTATCCTCCTTCCTTTAAAAGCTTTGTTCTTAAACCTCTGATCGCAATTGAAAAAAGGTTTCTTGCGGAAACTTCAGATATTCCAAGAACTGAAGAGATCTCTGAAAAACTTTTTTCCTCAAGAATTCTAAGAGAAACAACGGCCCTTCTCTTTTTGGGAAGAACCACCAGATGATCCTTAAAACGGCCAAGCACCATTTTATCATTAAGTTCTTTTTCTGTGTCTCGTCTTTCATCCGGAAAAATATCTTCCAATCTGTCAACGGCCACTTCAATTTCCCCAGACCTTTTTCTAAGACAGTCAAGCGTTGTATTGACTGTAATTCTATGGATATAGGCATTGATAAATTCAGCTTTTCTCACCTTTTTTATGTTAAGGTAAAGCTTTAAAAAAGTTTTCTGAATTATATCATCAACGATATCGTCGCTTTTTATGTATTTTTTAACTATCCCTCTAACAAAGAATCGTTTCTCCCAGAATAGCTTCTCAAAGTAACTGTCGTTGTCTGCCTTGCCTAACATCGTCACCTCCCTAGTCTCTGATAAATGAAACGCAACAGGTATGCAATATGTAAAAAATTTTTTCTCACTTCCTAAAAGATAGCCTTTTTTTTTCAAATAATCTATACTCAAGCGTTTGATATTAAATATTTTGGAGGAACGAATGCTTTTAAAACTTAGAGCCATCCTGATAGCAGCAACTCTGCTTTCTACTTTTTCTCTTATGGGAGGAGTAACCATCGTCACGGAAAGTATAGAAACAAAAACAAAGGAAAAGAACGTGGGAGTCTTTCTTATTGACGGAGATAATGTAAGAATCGAACCGCAGGAAAACGGTGACCAGACAATTCTATACAATCTAAAAGAAAAGACAGTTACCGTTCTTAACCACAAGGAAAAGAGCTACATGTCTATGACAAAAGATCAAATTGACAAGATGAAAGTTCAGATGAAAACACAGATGAAAGCCATAATGGAACAGCAGAAAGCAGCTCTTTCTCAGCTTGCACCTGAACAAAGAGCGGCCGTTGAAGCACAGATGAAAATGATGAGCGGAGAAGAAGACAAAACTCCGGTAAAATACACAAAAACGGGCAAAACAGCAAAATGGAATGGTAAAACCTGTGTCTATTATACGGGAACAAAAAATGGTGTGAAAGTTGAAGAAATGTGTACTGTTCCCTCAAAGCAGCTTAAATGTTCCATGATCGAACTTGAAAGACTTGTTCAGATCGGAAACGACTACAGCATGGACGGACAAGGCGATCCTTCCTGGCAGGAATTCAAGACTCGTGGTGTTCCTGTTAAGAATGTAACATATAAAGATGGAAAAATTTTAGGAACTCACTCAATTGTCTCTATCAGCAAAACTAAGATCGGTATTGAAAAATTTAAGATTCCAAAGGGATACAAAAAGACTGAAATGCCTAAAATGCCTGGGAAATAAATTCTTCCACAGCTTCTGAAAATCCATTTTCCCCACATTTTGAAACTGTTTTAAATCTTGATCTTAATTTTTCCGGTGAATTTGCGACGACATATGATCTCTCTGCTTCTTCAAGCATTTCCATATCGTTAAAATCGTTGCCTATTGCTGCGGTCATTTCTTTTTTTATGTTTAGGATTTCAAGCATTTGATGTACTGCTTTTCCTTTTGATACTCCACCAGGGTAGATCTCGATCCACATTGTTTTTCCATCAAGCGGAGATGTGCTTCTTATTACTTTTAAGCCTTTGCTTTTTTCCTTTATCTCTTCAAAGAGTTCTTCATTTTCATCAATTAATCCAATCAGTTGACAGCTTTCTCTTGAAATCTTTTCATGATAAGGTCGAACTTTATAATGTCCTTCATAAAAACTGTGTCTTCTAAGCACATCGGGATGCACCTCGTCAAAGATAAAAGTGTCAAACTTGTGATTTTCAGGTGCTTCATTAAGAACCATGAAATCAATATTATAACTTCTGAAAAGTTCCGCGGATCTTTCCACTTCTGAAGGTGTAAGATTGTATTTTTTAAGGATCTTTTTATCGGGCCAGCTTACGATAAGTGCACCTGTTGAACATATTAGATAATCAATTGGAAAATCCTTATCAATTACTTTTTCTGCTGAAAAAAGCGATCTGCCTGTTACAATTATTCTTGCAACTCCGAGCTCTCCGAGTTTTCTAAGACTGTCCTTATCTTTTTCACTAACTTTTTTTCCAATTTCTGCTAGAGTTCCATCAAGGTCTGAAAAGAAAATACCTTTGAATTTTTTCACTTTTCCCATATAACTACCGCTGTTGCAAAACGCTTTTCATGACTAATGGATAGATGTAAGTTGCCATCCTTTTCAACGTTTTTAAAGTATGGTTTTCCATTTTCTGTGTGAGCGATCGTTACGTCGGTAAACTCTATTGATTTATCGTCTGTAGCTTTTACCAGAGCTTCTTTTGCAGCCCAGAAACCTGCAACTCTTTCATTTGGATCACGAAATCTTTCTATATATTTCCAATCATCAATTGAGAGAAACTTTTTCCATAGATCCTTTTTGTCTTTAAGTCTTTCAATTTCAACGATGTCTGTTCCAATTCCTGCGATCATGTCAGCTTTTCCAACAAAAACTCTCTAATCTTTTTTTCTACTTCTTTCACTTTTTCTTCATTTGGCCCTTCAGCAAGAATTCTTAAAACTGCCTCCGTTCCGCTGTATCTTAAGAAAATTCTGCCTCCTTCGAGCTCTTTTTCAAATCTTTCCGTCAGTTCTTTAAGATCTTTGATCTCATCAAGGGGAGTCTTTTCCTTCACTTTTATTTTTGTTAGAACTTGCGGGAAAAGCTTAATATCTTGAGCTAGTTCCGACAGTTTTTTTCCTGTACTCATCATCACGCTAAGCGTCAGTAACGCCGCAGCCATTCCATCACCTGTCGGATTACAGTCCATCAAAATAATATGACCGCTATTCTCTCCACCAAGCACGGAGTCCGTTTCTTTCATCATTTCAAATACATACTTGTCGCCGACACCAGCTCTAAGCAGTTTTATGCCATTATCTTTGAGATAACTTTCTAGCCCGGCATTACTCATAACCGTTGTAACAACTGTGTTATTTTGAAGCTTTCCCTGACTCTTAAGGAAAACTGCCGCCATTCCGATAAGCTTGTCTCCGTCAACTACGTTTCCAAGCTCATCAAGTGCAAGAAATCTGTCACCATCACCATCAAAAGTAACACCCATCAGACTTTTATTATCAATGACTTTTTGAGCAAGATTCTGCGGATAAAGAGCTCCGCAGTTATCGTTAATATTTATCCCATCAGGAGAATTGTTATATATTTTTGTGTTAAATCCTGAGAATTCTTCGAAAACAGTAGCAGCAACTTTTGAAAAAGCTCCGTTTGCGCAATCAACGCTCAGAGATATATCTTTAATATTATTAAGATATCCACAATAAAAGTCTTTAAGATTATTCACATATTGAACGCGTGAGAATTCATCATCTAAAAACTTTCCAATATCTTTACTTTCTGGTTTTTCATCATCATTTTTAAAGTAGATAGCTTCTATTTCGAGCTCTTCTTTATCATTTAACTTTGTGCCTTTTTCGTTGAATATCTTAATGCCATTATCGTGATATGGATTGTGGCTTGCAGAAACAACTATGCCAAAACTATGAGCATTTTTAACAACAGCCGTGCTAACTAAAGGTGTCGGCACAACTCCAAGCATCACAACATCAACTCCGGCACTTTGAATTCCTGCGGCAACAGCGTTTGCAAGCATTGAAGATGAAAGCCTCGGATCCATTCCAATTGACGCCACAGACCTATTCTTCGGGTTCTTATTTTTAAAATATTTTGCAATGGCTCTTCCAAGAATAGCTACAGATTCAGGGGTAAGAGGATACACGTTTGCCATCCCTCTGACACCATCTGTTCCAAACAGCTTTTTCTGTGTCATTTCGATTCCTTTTTGACCTTTATGGGTATTTTTCTGGCATCAAGAAGCTCGATCTCTTCTGACATACCTTTAAGAAAATATGAGTCAACCGTATATTTTTTCCGATCGACATCGTCTTTCACATAAACACTGAATCCCTTCTCTTCCAATTCTTCAAGTTCATCTTTTGGACCTTTAAGCCTCACCTTCACTGTTGCCGGTTCGATCTGTGCTTTTTTCTCACCCTCAACAACGATTGGAACATTTGTGAACGTCCTTATCTTAATGTCTCTTTCAAGATCAATTTGAACCTTCACATTCTTTTTTCCAATTACGGTCATGTATGGTGAAGGAAGGGACACGTCAACATTTTTGCTTGTAGACTCTTTAAGGCTACCCAGCACTATTTTCTGAGTTGATATTGTGTCAATTTCCGCGATGGCCTCTTCGGGTCCGGATATTTTTATCTTTTCCGGCTCAGTTTTGTATCCTGTGAGTTTCCATCCTACCGGAGGCTGCCCCTGTAGCCAAGGCTCAATAAGAACAACCTTTTCGGCTTTTCTGGCGGTTTTAAAGACCAGTTCGCTTGGAAAGATCTTCACAACTTTTAGACCGCCATCCATCTGAAGCATTCCCGAATCAAGGAACCTTGTGAATTTGCCGGGCTTTCTATTTGTAAGATCGATCTTTAGAACAAGATCTTCCGGTTTGATTCCGGCAAAATCAAAAACACTTCCTGCAACTTTCACATGGACAGTGTCAACAATATCTGAAACAAGAACATGCTCCGTTGAAGTTTTCACATTCACTTTGACATTAAAACTTCTTGTTTCTTCATTTCTGTTCACCGCAAAAGTCCAGATAATGAAAGTTATAAAAAGAGCTATTATCTTTTCCCTGCTGTATTCTGTGAAAAAACGTTTCAGTTTTTCTTTCATTTATTCTCCCTGACCAGATATTTCATAAGAACTTTTCTTAAAATATCCTTACTCATATTTCTGGTTATCTTGCCTTTATTGAACATTGATATCTGTCCTCTCTCCTCACTTACAACAAAAACAAGGCTGTCAACAACTTCACTTATCCCGTATGCCGCTCTGTGACGAGTTCCAAAATTCGGATCTATATCAGGGTTTGTGCTCAGAGGAAGAACCGCACTCGCAAGGATCATCTTTCCGTCTTTTATCACAACCGCTCCATCATGAAGAGGCGAATTCTTTTTAAAGATCGTCAGAATAAGTTCTTTTTTGATATTTGAATCGATCCTTACTCCTCCAGTTACAAACGACTCCGGATTTCCTTTCTGTGCTATAACGATTATCGCACCTTCACTTATTGATGCAAGATAGGCTAATGATTCAGTAAGTTCATCGACCATATATACATTGTCTCTGCTACTTCCAGAGCCTTTGAAAAGATCAAACAACTCAAACCCTGAAAGAATTTTTCTGATCTCTTCATGAAAAAGAACGATGATAATTATAAAAATATTGCCGAAAATACCTTGCAGAAGCCATTCTGTCGTGTTTAAACCAATCTGACTACCAACGAAATAAAGCAGAATGAGAACAACAAACCCAGAAAGGATCTGCATTGATTTTGTGCCTTTAACAAGTGTCAGAAATTTATAGATTATGAAAAAGACAACCAGAATGTCGAATATCCTGACGGTAAAGGCCAGCGGTGATCCACCCCATATTGCCTGCCAGTATGCCGATAGGTAGTTTAAAAACATTTTGACTCCTTTAATGCCAGATGAACAGCCAGTGCATCTGTCGCCGATGCTACACCATGAACCCGCAAAATTGCAACCTGTTTTTCAAGGACTTTCATGTGAAACGCTGTCGTTCCCGCCTCTCTTTTTTGAGGCTCATTTCTGCCAGTTACAGTTCCTATCATACTTTTTCTGCTCAATCCTACAAGAATTGGAAGAGAAAAAATGTGGAAAACTTCAAGATGTTTTATCAGAGCCAGGTTGTGTTCAAGAGTTTTTCCAAAACCGATTCCCGGATCTATGATCAGATTTTCTCTTTTTATTCCAGCTTTAACGGCCTTTTCCACAGCATTTTCAAAGTATTCAGCAACTTCTTCAAGAAGATTTTCATACTTTGGATCTTTCTGCATCGTGCGAGGCTCACCTTTTATATGCATGAGGATAACAGGAATATTGAGCTGTGCACAAACTTCCGCCATCTTATCATCAAAATTCAGTCCGCTAATATCATTAACCATCTTAGCTCCGGCTTCAACCGCCGCCTTTGCCACTTTGCTTTTTGAAGTGTCGATACTAATTACTGTCTTCGGCCATTTTTTTAAGATCTCTTTAATGACTGGTACCGTTCTTGAGATCTCTTCGTCCGCGTCAACTGACTGAGCTCCCGGTCTTGTGGATTCTCCACCAATATCAATAATATCTGCACCATCTTCTATCATTTTTCCAGCCTGAGCAACCGCTTTTTCAACAGTATCAAACTGTCCGCCATCAGAAAAACTGTCAGGAGTCACATTGAGTATTCCCATGATAAAAGGTTTTTCAGGACTTACACCATCTATTTTAAAATCAAACCAAGGCGTTTTCTTTGAAAGAAACTCTTCAATTTTTTCAGCAACCATCGGCAGTTTCCAACATTGAGCTTTAAATTTTTTCAATAGATCCGGCAGCTTATCTTCTCTAACACTGAAAACCAGATCGCTTTTTGGTTCACCGCAATTTACGGAGTGAGTTGGAACAGCCGCCTCGCCACCAAGAGCAAGAACATGCTGTTTTACAACATTTGCAGCAGGAGTTGAAATGTCAGTTATCATGAACGAACGCATGGAAAACCGGTCTTTCATGATCTCTTTTCCGGACGTTGACACCTTCAAATTTTTCATCACATTTTCATATTCAGAACCGTACATCTCAAAAGGAAATACTTTCACAGAAACTCCCCTAAAAACAGTAATTTCAATTGATTTTACAAATTTGAATTATCAAAGTCAATCTAAGATGAAAAACCCCGTATCCGCAAAACTTCATTTTTTTGACAACCAGTTCAACAATATATTGTGATTCTGGAGTTTTTTTCACTTAATTAAGCATTAACCCTTATCGCTTTCACAATATATCGTGATTTTGCCTTGATTTTTGACATCTGCGATGCTACAATTGTCTTGTTTCAAATTATTTTGTGATTTTGCATCTGGTTTTTAGGAGGGCGGTAATGACTGTTATTAAAATTGCAGAGATCATCAAACAAAAGAGGAAAATCCTGAAGGTTGATCAACAGACAGTATGTGACTACACCGGCATTAGTGTAAATACACTATCTGCTATAGAAAGAGGAAAAGCAAACCCCTCTCTGAATACACTAATCACCATATGCGATTTTCTTGGATTGGAGATACGGATCATATGACAAAACTGAACGTGTATCAGAAAGGTGTTTTCTGTGGAATTCTTGAGAAATATGAAGGAATCTATACATTTACTTATGATTATGATTATTTTCTAAATTCAGATCTTCCTCCCGTCAGTCTTACAATTCCCAAAACAACAATGATCCATAGGTCTGAAATTCTTTTTCCTTTCTTTTTTGGACTCCTCACAGAAGGAAATTTGAAAACCATGCAGTGTAAGGTCCTTAAAATTGACGAGAATGATCACTTTTCCAGACTCAAAAACATCGCAACATATGATACTGTCGGAAGCGTTAGGGTTGAACTTTTTGAGGAGTAAAGTCATGTATAGATTTTGTCACAGCTGCTTTGTAGAGATCAATAAAGATGTCCCTTACTGCAACCGCTGTTTTAAAGCCCTTTTTGATGGAAACAGGAAAATATCAGTGACACTTGATTTTGATAAAGCTACTTTTATAAAAGCAAGAATAAACTACCTAGACAAACTTTCCATTTCAGGATATCAAGACAAAATACTTCTAAAAATCGAACAAAATAAACTTGTTCCGACTATAACTCAGGGACGTTACATCTTAAAACCGATCCCATCAGAGTCTGACGCTCCTTTTGATTTTCTTTCAGATCTTCCGGCAAACGAACATCTCACCATGCATATTGCATCACAATTTTTTAATATCCGAACTGCTGAGAATGCTCTAATCTATTTCAGTGATGGTGAACCCGCCTATATCACCAAACGGTTTGATTATAAAGATAACGGAAAAAAATTATCACAGGAAGATTTCTGCCAACTTCTTAACCTTTCGGAAGAAAACAAGGGGAAAAACTATAAATATGATTACAGTTATGAAAAAGCCGTAACTGTTATCAAGACTCACTGTCGATCACGAATAACCATCGAAAATTATTATAAAATTATTATCTTTTCATACCTTTTCTCAAATGGCGATCTTCATTTGAAAAATTTTTCTCTTATTGAATCCTTATATAAAGATTACATACTTTCGCCGGCATATGACCTTCTTTCTGTTTCAGTGCATCTGCCGAATGACACTAGGACAGCTCTTGATTTTTTTGAAGAATACGAGTCACAATCTTTTCAGGACAACGGTTTTTACGGCTATGATGATTTTGTTGAGCTTGCCCGGAGATTTAAAATTCCCGAAAAACGGACAATGGCATTCCTTAGCTCTTTTTCGCAGCATAAACCCCTTATTCTTGATACAATTAACAAGTCGTTTCTCAGCTCCGGAGCAAAAGAGCGATATATACAGTTTTTTGAAGATAAGCTCCGAACCTTGAAATGTCTGTAAACGAATGATTGCATGGATTTTTGGTTGAATTGATTTAACAAATTTGAATTATCAAAGTCAATCTAAACCATTTACATTAAAAAAATCTCAGAAATACAGACTTTATCAGTTCTTTTACCTTTCTTTGTCTTTTTTATTAATATCTTAACTTTGCAAGGTCTTTTCAATAAAAAGCTACTCTGTTTTATTCCCCAGATTTTTCTGTTTCCCAGGAACGGATTTTTCAGAAACATATCATTCCATTTCGGAATATCGGGTTTATAATTTTTCTCAAACTCAAAAGAAGCGTCTCCACAATAGATACCGTTTTCTTTTTTTGGACAGTCGGTAATTACTTCGAACTCTAAAACTTTTCCGTTATTATCGTAAACTTCCTTATTTTTTAGATAACCATTCATCACTGAAATATAACTTGTTGCAAGTGGTGGTAGCAGCTCAATTTCAACAAACTGATCCTTTCCTCCCTTAAAGCACCATGCTGTGTCTGGTTTTCCGTCAAAAAGATTCCTGGCACCATGTTTTTTATCATCGATTGATGAAGAAACCGTCCATTGTGGAATTGCCGGATATTCATTAGTCCTTCTCTGCTTTTTGAAGTAGTTAAACATTTCAAAATCTTTCACATCATACACGATGGACAAATTAGGATTTTTTTTGAAATCAAAATCCTTGCCGGAATATTTAAAAACTCCTTTCTGCTGCTCTTTAAAAAAAGACGGTACGATTTTCTCTATTTTTCCACCGATTGATTTCATATTTCTAACGTCTACCACAATTTCCATTTTGTCAGCTTTCCCCATACCAAAATATTGGGCCGGTGAAAAATCATAAAATATAGCCCTTGTGTCCATTCCCGGAATCGAATTCCCACTGTAAACACTTGGATTGCCGAAAGCCTTTACTTTGTAATTTATTGAAACTTCTGTCTTTTTCTGTTCAGGGAACATCATCTTTGTCACATACCATCGTCTAATTATAACTCCGTCTCGCTCATACAATAAATTAGTTGAAAGTAACGGAACATACGAATTACAATCACGGTCAGAGCATGTATATCCTTTTTCAATAATATGATCATACTTTGTTTCTTTTCCGTTTACTGTTATCTTAAAGATTTCTATATCATGGTGTGTAGGATCGTCGCGACTATCAAACATATCCATTTCGAAATCCACAGGAAAGGCAAAAAATATTATGTCTTTTTTGCCTTTGTTAAAATACGTGTAATTTACTTCAATATTTGCCATTACTCCGTCTATTGTGATGCTGAGCTTTTCTTTTTTTATCTCTATATCTGATTTTTGCAGAGTCACTAAGTTTCCTGTAGATTTCAAAGAAGATTTTATATCAATTGGCTCTGCATTCCCCCGAACAGAAAAACAATAAAGCATTAATATTATTAAAAAATACTGTTTTTTATTTGCTCCCACGAACCTTCCTCCGATTTATCTATAACTCCTGCTTGAATTTTTTCCAAAAACGTTAGCACTTTAATAATCCTGAACGATCTTTTCAGCGGCCTGCATTCCGGAAAGAACTGCCAGAGGCATTCCTCCGCCGGGATGGGCGCTTCCGCCGCAGAAATAGAGATTTTTGAATTCTTTTGATCTTGCTCTTTGTCTGAAAAAAGCTGAGTATTTTGAGTTAGATGAAACTCCGTAGATGGAGCCTTTGTTTGAAAATGTCCAGTCGTAAATATATTTCGGTGTTATTACTTTTTCTTCAACGATCCGCTCAGTTATGTCTATACCACATCGGTTTATAACCTTCCTGATTACTGTTCTTTTGAGGTCTTTTACGATCTTTTCCCAATCCTGTCCATTATCCCATGGAGCATTTATGAGTACAAACCAGTTTTCATGTTCTTTGGGCGCATCTTCACGGACACTTTTAGATGTTATATTTATGTAAACTGTTGGATCTTTTCCAATTTCCCCTCTTTTAAAGATTGCTTCAAATTCGTCTTCATAGTCGTCTGAAAAAAGAATGTTATTGTGTGCAAGTTCCGGATTTTCGCCCCTAATTCCCCAGTAGAAAACCACACCGGATAAAGACGGTTCAAGTTTGCTGTATTTTTTCGCTGAACTACTTTTTTCGTCAATCATTTTCTCATAGCTATAATTCATATCGGAGTTACTTAACACTGCGTCA
>Ga0222665_1001172_pt1 | contig 12587 bp, 8 predicted proteins | sample AntAcemetagen653_FD_179853 | JGI IMG/M metagenome (GOLD analysis project Ga0222665, IMG submission 179853) | Saline water microbial communities from Ace Lake, Antarctica - #653 | ecosystem: Environmental > Aquatic > Non-marine Saline and Alkaline > Saline | place: Antarctica: Ace Lake | collected...
CAGGTCGTCAGTCCAGGGCGCCACGGCAAAGGCAGCGACCAGCGCGTAGGGGTAGACGATCCGCTGGTGCCTCAGGACCAGCCAGGAGAACGCGCTGAATGCCAGGAGGCCGAAGACCTGGTCCCCCCCAAAGGTCCCCCGCCGTGCCCGGAGCAGCGCGCTCCGGACCAGGGCCGCTGCCCCGAGGGCCAGGGAGCCCCAGAGTCCCGGGAAGAGGGCCGGCAGGAAGGGCGGTGGTCGGTACTCTGCCAGATGCACATGGAACCAGGCGTTCGTGGAGAAGCGGAAGGGCAGGAGCAGCACCTCCACGCCGTAGGGATTGGCCAGGGTCAGGAGGGCAGCGGACGCTGCGGCCATGCCCAGGAGCCACGCGCCGACGAGGCCGACGCGTCGCCACCGGGCCGGGGCCTTGCCGCCGCGCAGCGCGTCGACACCGATCCCCGCGGCCCAGGCCAGCGCGACGATCCACAGGTACACGAAGCCAGCGTGCAGGATCGACGTGAGCGCCGCGGCCGCGGTGGTGATCACCAGGAAGGGGCGCCAGTCCCGAAAGCGGGCCCCCGCGGCCGGCGCGAAGGTCAGGCCCCAGAGGAAGACCGCCAGACCCAGCATGGAGAAAATGAAGGGCCGCACCAGGAATCGGGGGAAGGCTGTTGACGCGGCCAGGGCAAACCAGAGCAGCGCCGCGCCCCAGGTGCTGGCCCGGCGCCGCAGCGCCAGCCAGAGGACAGCGAAGGTGGCGAAGACCACCGCCACCTTGAGGGCCACCAGGCCCGCGGGCCCCAGGGCCACGTCCAGACGATGGAAGAGGTACGCGGGGATCCACTGGTGGAGGATCCAGGGGTGTTCAGGGTTGGTAAACGACAGCACATTGGTCCGGGGCACCCGCCCGAGCAGATCAATAGCCCGCCCCGTGGCCACGTGGAAGCCGATGTCCCGGTTTCCCAGGTCAATGCAGGCGAGGGCCGCGGGAAAGAGGGCGACAACGAGGGCCAGCCAGCGCGGCCCGAGGGCGGGTTTGGAGTCAGAGTCCATGTTGCCGAGGCTAACCCAACCCCCGCACGAGGGCAATGATGCCCTGCACGTCAGATGTCAGGGGGGTCGAAAATCTCTACAGCGCGGATTCCTCACGTAAACCCGATCTTGAGCCGACCTTGCCATTTCTGTAGGATGGAATCGCTGGAAAACGCGAAGGCAAGGACAGGTACAGATGGCACATTTCCTCGGCTACGGTTGGTTCGCCTTCGTTCTCGCTGTCTTCGTCCCCGCCTGTCTGGAGAGCAATCCTCAACCAAGTCCGGGCGGTGGTGGAGGCAGCGGCGACGGGACCCAAGACGCCATCATCGCCTCCGAGGACACATCAGAGGCGCCTGACCTGATGGGCGACACCACCGCAGGCGATGTCGCAGCAGATGTCTCCCCAGCAGACACGGCCTGTGTCCCCGACTGCGGGGGAAAGGAGTGCGGACCCGACGGCTGCGACGGGCAGTGTGGCGAGTGTCCTGCGGGCGATCAGTGGGCCTGTGTTGAGCACATGTGCATCTGTACGCTGGACTGCGAAGGGAAGGAATGCGGTATCGATGGCTGCGGGGGGAGCTGCGGAGAGTGTGGGAAGTGGGAGGATTGCTGGGTAGAAGGTCTCTGCTACGAGAAGGAGTGTCTCTACCACCTCAACACCCGCCATTTCTTTGAGCCTGTGTTCAAGCTCCACATGCTCAGCACCGCGGATGGCGGAGTCCCTGGGATGGCCCTCGACGTGGACGACGATCCAAGCACCTGTGCGCCTGCGCTGAACTGTCAGGACGGCCTGGACAACACGCTCGGCGCATTCCTCGCGCGGCCCGAGCTGGCGCCGATCTCCGGTCTCGTTGACTCGTTGTTGATCTCCGGTGAACTCGTCATCCTCGGCGAACTCATAAACGTGGGTTGGGGAGATCCATGGGAGCAAAGCGAAGGACTGATCGCGTTCTGGGACGGAGTCCCTGCCCACGGTAGGGATGTGTGTGACTGGCAGGCTCCAGACGAGAAGTGTGAGTACTTCGTGACTCCAGAGACCTACGACTTCTCGGCATGTATGCCGTTTGTCGGTTTCGACAATGTGACGATATCCGACGGGCACATGTCTGCAGGAGGTCCTGACCACCTGTTTTCATTCGTGGTTCCCTTGGAGCAGCAGGGGCTGATCGTGACGGCCGTCATGGCCAGAATCGAGGGAGACATCGTGTTCTCCGAGAATGGGTTTCCCGTCGGAGTCCAGAACGGAGTATTCGGAGGTGCAATTCCGCTGGAGTTAATCAAAGAGGGGCTGGAGGTTTTACCGGAAGGCTTCGCTGCGCCCCTTTCAAACCAAGACCTCCTGGATCTGGTCGACGAGCACCTCGTCCCCGATATCGACGCGGGCGACGAGTACGGATTAGGTCTGCCGGACGGGACACCGGACTCTGTCTCCATCGGGGTCCGCTTCGAGGCCGCCGCGGCGGAAATCATCGGCGTGATTTACTAGCGCCCAACCCCCGCCCGAGGGCAATGTGCCCTTCTCGAACGAGAACGTCAGACGTCACGGAAGGGATTCAATATGGCGATCCCGCAGCCGGTGAAGTCTTTTTCGTTGCGAGTGACGAGGGTGAGGCCGTTTACCGCGGCGGTGGCTGCGATGAGCATGTCTGCCTGCGTTCGGGTATTTCCGGAGGCTTGCATCTGGCCCCGGAGTTGGCCGGACAGGCGGGCGATCTCGTCTGTTACAGGAAGGATGTCGCACATCTCATCGAGGAATGATCGGAGCCACTGTTCCACCGCCGGGTTGGGCCTCCACGACAAACCGAAGCTCAACTCGTCCACCGTGATTGCGCTCAGTTTGAGGCGATGGTATCCAGCCGCCCAGTTGACGACCCCGACGTTTGGGCGAGGCCGGGCCAACTCGCTGAGGATGTTCGTATCAGTCAGGTAGTTCATCAAGCATCTCGGCGAAGGCATTGGGCCGATTAGAGCGCTCAGGAATTCCCATGTCCCCCTCGAAGATTCCGCGTAGCTCAGAGAAAGCGTCCTCAACAGACCGTGAATTTCGTAACTGGAGCCAATCAAGAAATTCCTGGAAGGTGTCGGGATCTATGATGGCCGCGATATGCTCCCGCCGCCTGAAGACCAACTGCGGCGCTGTCTTGGCTTGCCTCAGCAGTTCGGAGAACGATTTCCTCGCTTCTGCCACTGTCCAGTCCATGGCTGCTCCTTGCTTGTACAAGCCTCATGTCTATTGTGTACATGGATTGTGTGCATGTCAAGGCTCCCGGCTGGGATCGGGGAGAGCCACGGTCGCGGGCTCCCGGCTGGAATCGGGGAGAGCCACGGTCGCAGGCTCCCGGCTGGGATCGACAGGCTCCTAACTCTCTTCAGCCCTGCGCAGCCGCTCCACGATGCCACGGGTACCGTCCACCCGGATCCGGTCGCCGGTTTGCAGGAGCTCTGTGCCCCGCTTCACGTTGACCACTGTCGGGATTCCGTATTCGCGCGCTACCACGCAGGAGTGAGAGAGGGGGCCGCCGAGGTCGGTGACTACCCCCGCGACCAGCAGGAAGAGGGGCGTCCAGCCCACGTCGGTGTAGGGCGCAACCAGGATGTCACCGGACTGGATGTTGGCTCGGTCCGCGTCCTCGCGGATCACGCAGGCCCGGCCCACTGCGACTCCGGAGCTCCCCGACAGTCCTTCGAGCAAGAGGCCGCCGTTGTTCGGTGCTGCGTCGGCCTCCTCCGGCGCTGGACGGGGGAGGACCCGGCCACGCTCCAGGACGAACCAGTCCGGCGGATCCGGGATCCCCTGGAAGACTCGCTGCTCCAGGCGTCTGGCCTCGACCCGTACGTTGAGATCCGGGTCGTCCCGACGGTCCAGGACCCCGACCATCTCGTCGAGGCTCATGAGGAAGACATCTTCTGCCGCAGGGAGGCGGCCGTCAGCGGCCATGCGCTGCCCGACCTCCAGGGCCAGGCGCCGGTAGAAGGCCATGGTGTGGACCACGTCGCTGCGTAGCGCCTCCCGGGTCCGCGCAGCGCGTTGGGAGGTCCGCAGGAGTCGCATGAAGAAGGCCCGGGTGCCCCGGGGGAGGCGATCCAGGACCTGCCGGGTGGCCTCCTCCCGGGCCATCTGCCGCTTCGCCACCAGCTCGTCGGGGTCGGGGAGGTGCTCCGCGGCCAGGTACGCACCGAGGACGCCCAGGGGAAACGTGGGGTCCTCCTTCCAGCGGGGGACTGACAGCTCGGCTTCCCGGATCGCCCGGTGGCCGTGGCTCGCGAGGAATGCTTCGAAGGCCGCGGCCAGAGTTCGCCCCCCAACGTCGGCCTGGAGGGCCCTTGGCAGCTCCGCTGCGGGCGTCTCCGTGACCATCTTGCGGAGGGTTGGCTCTCTGGCTAAACGCCGGGCCATGCGCAGGAGGTCCAGGCCCGGCTCCGCGCTTCGCAGCCCGGAGAGCCCCGAGTAGAGTTTCTTCTCCAGGTCCTGTCCTTCGTCGCCGAGGGTTACGCGGAGCATCCCAGCGGTGAGCACGTAGCTCATCAGGAAGTGGCTGCTCACCTCCATCAGCAGGGTTCCCGTGTGGTTGAACACCTCCTCGACCCGATCGAACCAGCGCCGCAGTTCCTTGACCTCAAGGCGATCCAGGGGGGTGCGGTCGAAGCGCTCCCGGAACGCGCGGAACCGGGGCGCCCAGGTGGCGACCCGGGCCGGGGCCGTGGCCTGGCTGGCCAGGAGCCTCGCAGCGGTGGCAGGGAGCCGCGCCAGGAACGCGGCTGGGCTCATACGCCGGTAGGTCCCAGGCAGCGCCTCTATGCCTCCGCCGCCTCCAGCCTTCAGGAGGGCGACGGGGGACAGCATCGGGATCTGTGAGGCCACGGACAGGAACTCCGAGAGGTTGAGGTAGACCCGACCGTGGATAGCGCCCATGAGGCGGTACTTGCTGGGTACGGTGCACCCCATGCCTCCGAACGCGTGCTCGAAACCACGCCGGGAGAAGGCCCGGATGATCGACCAGGTGAAGGGCGTGCCCACTCCGGGGAGGGCCTCCCCCACGTTGACGTTGGACCATACCGAGCGGCCCGCGCCCGCCCCGCCGCGGCCGGTGATGGGTCGGGTCTGGAGCAGGTAGATCCGGTCCTTCCACAGGGCCCACTCGATGTCCTGGGGGTCGCGGACCCGGGCCTCGACCCGCCGTCCCAGGGTAGCGATCTTTTGGATCATGGCCGGGTCCAGGGTGGGGCGCCGCCGGACGTGGGCCGGCTGGGCCCGCTCCGTCAACCCTCCGTCAGGGTCCGGTGCCAGGATCGACGGCTTCTCCGCGATCTGCTCCCGCAGGACCCCGCCGTCCCGGTCCAGGAACCAGGTGTCCACTGCCCGCCCGGAGACCACGGTCTCCCCGAGGCCCGGGCTGGCGCTGAGGAGCATCTCCTCCGCTACCATGGGGTTCTCGGTGAAGAGCACCCCCGCAGCGGTCGCGGGGACCAACTGCTGCACCACCACGGCCATCTCCGGATTCCCATTTCCGGAGGCCGCGCCCGCGCGGTACAGGATCGATTCCGTAGAGAAGAGGGACGCCCAGCAGCGCCGGACCGCGTCCAGGACCTCGTCGGGGGACGAGATACCCAGGACGGTCTCGTTCTGCCCCGCCATGGACCGCTCCTGCTGGTCCTCCTCAGTGGCGGAGGACCGCGCGGCCAGTCCCGTGCCCACCATGGCCAGGAGGCCCGCGGCTGCATCCCGAATCTCACGTTCGAGGCGGGGCGGGAAGGGGAGGGTGAGGATCCGCTCCACCAGATCCCCGCCGCCGGGGCTGCGGGTCCAGAGCCGGGTGGCCTCCCGGAAGGCCCGGGTGGTGACGCAGAAGCCCGCGGGCACGTCGAAGCCCAGGCGGATCAGGGTGTCCAGGTTTTCGCCCTTGCCGCCGATCTCCGCGGCAGTCCAACTCCCCGTGCCGATCAGGGGCACGATGCGCGGTAGCGTTGGGCGGTCGGACATGATTCCTCCTGGCCTCTATGTACCACATCGGGTCCTGTTTGACATCCCGCCGGGCCAGGGGTGAGAATGCTCAGGACTGCTTCTTCTATAAAGGATTCGAGCGATGCATTTCACGTCTGCCCTTGCCTTCCTGCTCCTGATCGGCCCAGCGGATGACACTGCGACCGTTGATCTCAACTCGGAGATTCCCGATCTGGTGGCAGCGCTCCCGGCAGGCGGCTGCACCGGGACCCCCACGGCCCATGTTCCGGGCCGCAACCCGCGCTTTTTCCCTGACGGGCATCGGGTGGTCTTTGAGATCGGTGCGGCCGGTGCCGCGGATCTCCACGTCCTGGATCTCGACTCCGGCGCGGTGACTCCCCTGGTGGTCGGCCCCGGAGACGACTGCGACGCTGACCCGAGCCCAGACGGAACCCGGGTGGTTTTTTCCAGTAACCGGGAAGGGACCTACGACCTGTGGATTGTTCCAGTGACCGGCGGAGAACCGGTTCGGTTGACGGACGATGAAACCGACGAGCGCCGGCCACGGTGGAGTCCCGTTCCGTACCGACTCCTCGGGGTCCATCCCGACGGCTGCGGGGGGCCCTACACCTCCCTGATGGACGACTACGGGAAGATCCTGTACGAGCGCCGGAGTGGGGACGCGGTCGACGCGCTCTGGACCAGCGACAACGGCCTCCACCGCGGGCCCGTGGGCAAGGACTGCGCTGCGCCGTCCTGGTTCCCCTGGGGCCGGGGGATCCTCATGAACTGCGGGGGCCGGGTCGTGGCCTTGGAGACAGCCTTGATCGCTGGGATCGACGGTGCGATCAAGGCCTCTGGATGGTCCTACGATACCTGGGAGGCCGACGGTTTCTCCGACGAGACCATCAACTGGGACCCCGAAGGGAGCAATGACGCGGCCCTGGCGAAGTTCCTGCGCAAGAACCCGAAGCTGAAACGGCTCTACACGGTGTACGAGGGGAGGCGGGAGCTGTCAGGTCGATCAACTGGCCTCGCGCGGCCCCATGCCAGTCCGAATCATCTCCTCGTGGTGGCGGAGGCCGACAGCGTGCGGGCCCGGCCCATCCTGGGAGACGGAGACTGGGGCACCCTCGGCCTCCCCGAGGACGCCCGCGCCACGGCCTGGTCCCCCGACGGTCGTCGGGTCGCGTTTCACCGCCTGGACAAAGGCCGGGACCGGCTTTACGTAGCGGCAACCACCTGTCCCTTGCAGAGCGTCCTCAACCTTATGGATGCGCCGGACTTGGTGGCGGACGGCGCGCCGGCCCGTCTGGATCGCTGGGGCATGGTGGCCCGGCCGGGGGCGGACAGGGAGTTCTTCCACCTCTATGAGGAGCTGCGCTACGCGGGCAAGGGGATCCTGGTGACACCGGACGCGATGCTCCAGGTGGCCGGCGACCTCCTGGCCGCCGGGATCCAGGAGCGTGAGGCCTCCATGACGGTGAGCCTGCGGGAGCTGACCGAGGCCCTCTGGACCTGGTCCCTGGAGGAGCACCGCGTCGAGCCCAAGGATCCGGCCCGGCAGTACATGGTGATCCTCTTCGCTGTGCCACGAATTCTTCTGGCCGCGGGCACGGCCCAGGCCGCCGCGTTGAACACGGACGACGCGGACTGCATGCTCTACCCGGACATTGGCTGCCCCGAGGAGGAGCTGGCAGCGTGGAAGGCCCGGCGGGACGCGGCGGTGGCCGCCGCGGGGTCGAAGGTTCTCGACGAGGTCCCTGGTCGGCTCCAAAGCGACGTGACCAGGCTCATCAAGCGCGTCCGGGGCGCGTCAGGGGTGGGCCGCTACGAGGCCGGCGCGCTTGCGCCTCAGGGCTTCGCGGTGGACTGGACCCTGTTTACCCCCCGCAGCCACTACACCCGGCCCGAGTTCCGGGACTACTTCCTTGCGATGCAGTGGTTCGGCAACCTGCCCCTCCCCGCGCATCCCCTGGCCTTGCGTCTCGCGGCTTTCGTTCGCACCGATCCCGAGCTGGCCTCCCGGTGGGGCAGCTTGGACGCGTTCGGCGCGGCCGCGGTGGGCGGCGCGGCCCGGCCGACCCTCTCCCACCTCCAGGGCGCGCTCGACGCGCATCCGCGGTGGGCGCGGAAGGTAGGGATGCAGACCCTCCTCGACGATCTGGAAGGCCGCGTCGGCCCGATCCCGGTGCGCGGCGCCAACGAGGTCTTCGGCTACGCGGGGATGCAGCCTTATCTACTGCCGCCGCGCCTCGGCGCGGACGTCGGTTGGATCGTCCGGCTCACCCACCCGGAGGTGGATATGCGGGGGATGCCCTCCGCGCTGGATGTCCTCGCGGCCCTGGGTAACCGCCTGGCCGTGGCCATAGCGGGCATCCCGTCCGAAGGCGAAGTTTGGACCGGGGAGGTCTGGCGCACGGCCCTGAGCGCGATCCGAAAGGACCTGCACCTGCGGGGCCCCGGGTTCTGGACCGAGAACCTCTTCAACCGCTGGCTGGACACCCTCCGGATCCTGGCCGAAGACGCGGGGATTGAGGGGAAGGTCGTCCCCCGCTGGGTCGGCTCGCCCCTGTACCGGGCTCGCCTCCTCACAGCGTCCCTTGCGGGCCTCACCCAGCTCAAACATCACACGGTGCTGTACAACATGAACCCCATGGGGGTCGAGTGCGACGCTTCTTCGCCGATCGTGGTGCTCTACGAGGAGCCGGTCCTCCCGGAGCCACCGGTGAGCGTGGAGCCCCATCCAGCGTTTTACAGGGCGCTCTCGGGTCTGGCGTTGGCCGCGGGCACAGCCTTCGGGCAGGAGATGCCCGGGGGGGTGCCACAGGAGTTGGACCTCGATCAAGTACGGGCTGCGCTCCGGGACGCTGACTGGGATCCAGGCGGCGCCCTGTTTCAGGCCACGGTGAGCGAGCAGGGCAAGGGCTTCTGGCGGGCCCTGTTGTTCCTGTCCGGGATCCTCGAGGGAGCGAGCCGACGGGTCCTGGACGGGGAGCCCCTCTCCCCCGCGGAGGTCGTCGTGGCCCGGTGGTTCGGCGGGATCCTGGAGCGCTTCGTGCTGCGACAGTCCTACCTGGACAACAGCATGGGCCGGGGCACGGACCAGGGCCGCGCTGAGCGGGGCGTGACCATGGTGACGGATATCTACCACAACCCCCAGCGGAACCAGGTCCTGGAGATCGGCATCGGCACGGTGGATCGCCTCTTCGCTGTGGTGCCCTGGCTCCACGGCGAGGGCCTGGTCCAGGGCGGCGTGCATTCCTGGTACGAGTTCCCCGAGGACGGCGCGGAGCGCCTCACCGACGAGGTCTGGTGGGAGAGGATCAAGGCAGGGAAGCTGCCGCGCCGACCTCCGTGGTCCCGGCTCTATCTCCAGGAGAACGATCTATGAGAGTCGGCTTCGTCCAGTTCTTCCCGGTCTTTGGCGGCGTGGCCCGGAACATCGCCAAGGTGGTGGACATGGTCCGGGGGCAGGCCGCTGACCTCTGGGTCCTCCCCGAACTCTTCGCCACGGGCTATCAGTTCAAGGACCGGGCCGAGGTCGAGGCCCTGGCCGAGCCAGCGGACGGCATGACCGTGCAGACCCTGACAGAGCAGGCTGCCAAGCTCGGCACCCGCTTCTGCGGAGGCTTCCCGGAGCGGGATGGCGACGCGGTCTACAACGCGGCGTTCCTCGTGGGTCCCAGCGGCCTCGAGGCGACCTACCGCAAGGTCCACCTCTTCGACCGGGAGAAGGAGCTGTTCCAGCCTGGCGACCAGGGCTTCGACGTGGTGGACGTGGCCGGCGTCTCCGTGGGGATGATGATCTGCTTTGACTGGATCTTTCCCGAGAGCGCCCGGACCCTTGCTTTGATGGGTGCGCAGGTGATCCTTCACCCGTCGAATCTTGTGCTGCCCCACTGCCCGGACGCGATGCCGGTGCGTTGCCTGGAGAACCGGGTCTTCGCTGTGACCGCGAACCGGGTGGGCAGAGAGGCGCGGACCGGCGAGACCCTCGAGTACATCGGCACGAGCCAGGTGGTCGATCCCGCAGGTCGTGTCCTGGCCCGGGCCGGGCGGGACGAGGAGGCCGCTGTGGTGGTCGAGATCGATCCGGACCGCGCGACGGACAAAAACATCACCCAGCGAAACCATCTCCTCGATGATCGGCGTCCGCAGTTCTATAATGATGGTAAGTAAGTAAAGAAAGGAGGCTGAGATGGGCTTCTCCTGCGGCATCGTCGGCCTGCCCAACGCAGGTAAATCCACGGTCTTCAACGCGCTCACCGCAGCGGGCTCGCCGGTGGCCGCGTACGCGTTCTGCACCATCGATCCCAAGGAGGGCGTCGTCGCTGTGCCCGACCCTCGGCTGGAGATCCTCTCGGGCCTCCTGGATCCCGAGAGGACGACGCCCACGACCTTGACGTTCGTGGACATCGCAGGACTCGTGAAGGGTGCGTCCCGGGGGGAAGGGCTCGGGAACCGGTTCCTCGGGCATATTCGCGAGATGGACGCGGTGGTCTTCGTCCTGCGCGCGTTCGACGACGAGAACGTGAGCCACTCAGCCGCGACCATTGATCCCTGGGAGGATCTGGAGACGGTGCGCGCGGAGCTCCTCCTGGCGGACCTCGAGACCGTGCGCCGCCGCATGGAGCGGCAGCGGAAGGCCGCGAAGGTGGGCGACAAGGACGCGTTGGCAGAGATGGAATTCCTGACCCGCCTGGACGCGCTCCTGGACGAGGGCGGCCTGGCCGCGGGCATGCCCGTGGCCAATGAATGTGAGGCAGCGTGGCGGGACGGCCTCTTCCTCCTGACCGCGAAGCCCGCGATGATCATCGTGAATTTCAGCGAGGACGATCTCCCCGACGGCGGCCAGCGGGTCGCGGAGCTCCGGGTGCGGGCCGCGGGGGAGGGGCTGGCGGTGATCCCGATCTGCGGGGGGCTGGAGATGGAGCTGGCCGAGCTGGAGGACCCTGAGGAGCGGGCCGTGTTCATGGAGGACCTCGGTCTGGGCGCGTCCGCGCTGGACCAGGTCGTCGTCGCTGGATACGAGATCCTGGATCTCATCACCTTCTACACCCCCGTGGGGACCGAACTGCGGGCCTGGACCCTCCCTGCGGGTACCCCCGCGGCCGCGGCTGCGGGCCGGATCCACACGGACATGGAGACCGGCTTCATCAAGGCCGAGGTCACCGCGTTCCAGGACTTTGTCGACGCGGGCTCGGAAGCCCGCGCCCGGGACAGGGGCATCGCCCGCGCGGAGGGCCGCGGCTACCTCGTTCAGGACCGCGATGTGGTGCGCTTCCACTTCCGCGCTTGACCGTGACACGATTTTTTCTTGCAAACCGCATATCCCTGTGCCAGCATTCAACCTTATGGCGAAGACGCGGGTGTGCTTTGTCATGGGGTCGGACCACTTTGAAGGAGAACGAAAGATGAAGAAGATCGCATTGATTCTGGCAGTTATGTTCGCGTTTGGCGTCGCTGGCTGCGGCGAGAAGAAGGGCGACGACAAGAAGAAGGACGAGACCAAGAAAGAGCAGAAGGAGGAGAAGAAGGACGAGAAGAAGTAGCTCCCACTCCATCTTCGAGAACAAACAGGCCCCGGCATTTGCCGGGGCCTGTTTGTTTTAACACTGATTTGAACAGCCTGCCGCGCTTGACGTCCTCCGGCGCCCTGAGGCATCCTGACACGCGTGCACCATGCGGGAGGCGTGATGAGAGCCCTACGGATTCTGGTCCTTTCGAGCTTGCTGCTCCTCGCCGGCTGCATCGACTCCAAGTTCGTTGCCAACCAGATGGTCAAGACCGGGACCTTGGCAGACATGAACAAGGCCTTCTTCATGGAGGAGTCCACCGCGCACGCGAGCGCTGCGGCGCCGGGGCTCCTCATGATGATGGATGGATTCATCGTGGCGACGCCGGAGAACGAGGACCTGCTCATCCAGGGAGCCTCCCTCAACTGCGGCTACGCTTTTGCCTTCCTGGACTACTCCGATCTGGTCTGGGCGGCTTCGATCTACAAGAAGGGCCGCTGCTACGCGCTGAGGGCCGCGCAGGAGGAGCTGCCTGAGCTGGCCGCGGCGATCGCGGCCAACGACATGGACGGGATCCGCCGGGAGCTGGCCGCGACCGACGAGGACGATCTCCAACTGCTCTACTGGCTCGGCATGTGCTGGGGAGGCCGGATCAACGCGACGAAGTCCGTCGAGGACGTCGTGGACCTCCCCATCGTCGAGGCCGTTATGCAGCGGGCCCTCGAGATCGACGAGACCTACTTCTTCGCCGGGGGCCACCTGCTCTTCGGCATGATGTACGCGGGCCGGACCGAGAAGGTCGGCGGTGACCCGGCGAGGGGGAAGACCCACTACGAGCGCGCGGTAGAGCTGACCCAGGGCCGGTTTCTCCTGGCCAAGGTCCACTACGCGATGAACTATGCGGTGATGGTGCAGGACCATGCGCTGTACATCCGTCTCCTCGATGAGGTGCTCGACGCGGATCCAGCGGAGACCGATAGCGATGAGAACCGCCTCTCGAACCAGGTGGCCCGGGATCTGGCGCGGAAGCTCCTGCCTGAGATTACGACTCGCTTCCCGGATTATGATCCCGCGGCTGACGAGGCGGATGACGAGTACGAAGATCCCCT
>Ga0222665_1001176_pt1 | contig 12556 bp, 8 predicted proteins | sample AntAcemetagen653_FD_179853 | JGI IMG/M metagenome (GOLD analysis project Ga0222665, IMG submission 179853) | Saline water microbial communities from Ace Lake, Antarctica - #653 | ecosystem: Environmental > Aquatic > Non-marine Saline and Alkaline > Saline | place: Antarctica: Ace Lake | collected...
ATAACTATTAGTATAATAATATTCTAAAGCAGCTAAGCCAATTAAATTTATCGCATTAGCTGTTAAGAATAATGTCTTGTTTTTTTGAGTAGGTTTTTCATTATTAAAAAACTCATTAACTTTCATTAAATTTTCATAGGATTTATCATAATATCCGTATCGTTGCTCAATTAATCCTTTACCCGTTAATGCTAAATAATATACAACATCGTTAATAGAAGGTCTATGCATTATCGAATCAAAATAGTCTGTTGCAGAATCATAATCAGATTTAAAATAATAATTATAGCCAAGTGCAATAAATGCTTTTGTTTTATCTGTATCTAATAGTGAATTTGCTAAAGCAATTCCTTTATCAGGATTCTTATATCTTAAATTTAATGATGTAAAAAATACGGAATCGTCATTGCTCCCTTTTACAAAAACAGTGGAAAATAATAGTAAAACAACTATAATCAGAATTTTTATTGATTTCATAATACTAGTATTATAATTCATCTATTCTTGATCCATAACTTCCATCTCCACCTCAACAACAACCTCAGCCCCTTTTTCAATTGTAATCGGGTCTTCGGTATGAGTTTTATATCCTTGTTTTTCGGCTTTTAGGGTATATGTTCCGGCTTCGTTAATATTGAGGCTAAAGCGTCCGTCCGGGCCGGTTTTAAAGGATATTCCTTTTTCCATTATCCAAACATAAGCACCGTTAATTGGTATTTCGGTATCGGCTTTTTCAATAATACCGGAGATAATGGTTTTATTGCCTGTGTGCCGCCTTCCGAGATCAATAATTATGCGTGAGTTAGTATAGGCGTTATAGAAATCGGGGTTAACAGCCTGAAAGATCAACATAAGGTTGTCGAGCTTGTCTTTTAATAAGAGGCTTGTGGCTTTAAATGTTTGCTTCAGGGCTTCGGTAACTGCTTTGCTTTCTGAGGTAGCGGCACGTTTTTCGGGTATAGCCTGCTCGTATTTTTTCAGCAAAGTGTCAACTGCGAGGATATCTTCTTCGATGATAAGATAAACGGAAAGTTCGGCAGCGAGAGGCTGGGCGATATTATAAACAAGCAAGGCCTTGTCGTAAAGGATATTGTCGCGAGATAAAAAAAGGTCGCTTTTGGTGTAATTAATTGAATTTCGCAGGCGATGGTCGTTATTTACTGTTGAGTATGCCATCAGTCCACCTATTAGTTTTAGAGTGGCGGCAATTAATTTTTCCTGAACTTCGGCTTTGTTAACCGTAATACCTGTGAAATCTTTTTCCTGTTTCTGCCGCAATTCCCTGATTTTGTAGATATTTGTATCAACTTTGGTTTTAATTTCAACTATTGGAGGAATTGAATTCCATACTGTTGAATTGTTGTCGAGAACTGTCATCACAGTCTCAAACATGTTTAATTTATTTTCCTGTGTATCGGTCATGACATTTTGTTTAATTATTAATTTAAAAGTTGGTTATTTTATTTAAATACAACAATTATTCCCGAATTAAAAATTACTAATTATAGCTTCAAAATTAGATAGTGTAAAATTAATATAAATATTTAAAAAACAAGCTTTTTTTGTTTTTTTTGAAAAAAATTTTAGAAAAACTTCAAAGATGTGGTTATAGCAAGGGTTTTCGAGGTATAAAAAACTTTAAAAATAATTAATTTATATGTCATATTATACTCAATATGGGGTATAATTTGATGAATTGTTATATGATTTTTGGGTTGAGAATTGAAATAGTTCACGCAAAACAAGCAAAGGAAACGTTTTAGATTTGAGAATTTTGATTTTTTGATTTTTGATTTTAGTGGGGTTTTTATTTTGTTGCTGATTTTCTTTGTGTTACTTGGTGAAACAGCTATCACACCGAGTATAAAAAAAAACTCAATTTACACAAAGTAATTTAGGTTAAAATTGGGTGCTTCAAAACTTTGATATAGAGCATTGGATAATTAAAGACTTATGCCTGAATAGTATATTCACGTAAAGCATCATTTAATGAAGTTTTCAGGTCAGTTGATTTTTTTCTCTTTCCGATAATCAATGCACAAGAAACCTGAAAGTCGCCGGCAGGAAATTTTTTAGTATAAGTTCCCGGAATCACAACTGATCGTGAAGGGATTATTCCTTTGTATTCCTGTGGTTTTTCATTTGTTACATCAATAATTTTTGTTGATTTTGTAATCGTAACATTTGCCCCGAGAACAGCTTCTTTTTCAACCATCACACCTTCAACAACAATACATCTTGAGCCTATAAAACAATTATCTTCAATTATAACCGGTGAAGCTTGAACCGGTTCAAGAACCCCACCGATTCCAACGCCACCGCTAATGTGAACGTTCTTCCCTATTTGAGCACAAGAGCCTACGGTTGCCCAGGTGTCAATCATTGTTCCCGTATCAACATGGGCACCAATATTTACATAGGAAGGCATCAAAATAACATCTCTGGCAATATATGATCCGTACCTGGCAATTGCATGAGGCACAACCCTAATTCCTTTTTTTGAGTAGTCATTTTTCAGCTTAATTTTATCATGAAATTCAAATGGCCCAACCTCAATAGTTTCCATTTTTTGAATTGGAAAATATAAAATAACCGCTTTTTTAATCCATTCATTTACTATCCATTTTTCATTTATTTTTTCAGCCACCCGCAAAGTTCCTTGGTCGAGCGATTCAATTACTTTTCTGATTGCTTTTTGAGTGTTTTCTTCACGTAAAAGTTCCTTATTTTCCCAAGCTTGTTCAATGAAATTTTGTATTGAATTCATAATAAAAATTGATTTGAATTAGAAATTCTTCTCTTAAAATCTTCTAAAGTTAATTTTGGAATTAGCTAAAACTCCGGAAGATCAAAACATATTGCACTAATTTTTAAAGGCTTCTTTTATAGGAATAACTATTCCATTTTTATAAGCTACAACAAATGCGTCCAGTATGCCTTTGTTTTTTATTGTTTGGCAGTAAGTTGATGCTTCCGGAAATGTACGAAAAGCACCAACCGAATATCTGTAAAGATTATTGATATGATATTCAAAAATTTGCCTTAAAATATTATACTTATTAATAATTTGCTGAGTATTAGGCAACTTTGTATTTGAAGCAAGAATTTGTACTCGAAAAACCAATGTTTTTATTTGCTTTGTATTTTGGGGTGTTACTTGAGTTGAGGTTTCTTCATTGCTCTCAGAAGTAGTTTCTTCATTATCGGAATTACCCCTTGTGAAACTTGGTGTAGCCGGGTAAGAATATCTTGATCTTCTATTACTATGTTTTGGGCCTGAAGTAATTTTTCTTGTAATCAAAGGCCCTGTACTTGAAAAAGCCGCTTCAGTTTGTTTTGCTTCAGGAATATATGTTTCTCCGGCTGTTCCTCCGATAATCTGAAATCTTCCTTCATATTCAGGAGTATCGCTACGTCTATCATTAGATGTTGATTTTATTTGGGTATCGTCAGCAGACTTAAAAATCTTTGTATCTTCAGGTTCAGCAAATGATATGCCTGTACCGTATTCAATAAGTTTAGGCCGTTGTTTTTGTCTTTTATTTATCTTCCTTGATTTCCTTAATTCTTTATTAATTCTTCTTTGTTCTGCTCTATTTTCCTTTGTTTTTCCTTCTTCTTGCTTTTTTATTATACGATCTCTTTGCTTGTTGGGGTCGCCGGAGAAAAGCGAAACATATTTAAGTTTATCGAGATAAAGGGTTATACCAAAAGAATTATAATTGTATCTGTCATATTTATATCCTCCTTTTACTAAATCTAATAAATCAGTATTAATTGTCCTGAATGTACTTTCAAGGTTTAAACTTAATGCACTACTCAATTTATATTCAAAGCCTAACCCAAGAGGAATAACCGTTTCAGTAATACGATCCTTAAAACCTCCCTGCCCTTTTTCTTTAACAATATTTTTAGTTGTTATATCTCTAAGGATTGTTTTCCATTTCGTAAGTCCGATACCTGCAATCCCGTAAACCGATAATTTCCTATAAGGATTATGTGGCCATAATAAATTACTAAAATTTACAGTTATATTCATCCCATATTCAAATACATCAGCATCAAAATATGAATTTGAAGATTTTTTATGGCCATGCAGTTTTCCACTTAATAGTTGTCCGCCAAATCCAAAAACGGGTGATATTTTTTTTCTGAGAACAATCCCATATGCCATCTTAATATCTTCCATTTCCGGAATATAACTATTCTGTTGAATATCTCCAAAAAACAAATTTGGTCCAAAATTGGCATTTACCGACCAATTAGAAAATAATCGTAGTTTATTTCTTGCTTGATCTTGAGAATAAATTAATGATGGCAATAGTATTAAGCCTACGACAGTTAATAATACAATTGATTTTGTGCCAAACTTAATTCTCATTTTTACTCAATTTTCTTTTTTGTTTTTAGGAAGAAATATATTTATATCCATTGAGATTGTTTACGAAATTATCTTTTACAATATTGATTATAATAATCATAAGCTAAGCCAAAACCCAATTCAAGGGCTGTTTTCCAGTCAAAGCAAGCACCTTGGAGATCATTCAAATAAAACTTAACCACTCCGCGATTATAGTAGTTTTTTATCCAATTTGAATAATCCATAACATCAGTAGGTTTAATTTCAATTGCTCTACTAAAATCCTCAATAGCACCGTCATAGTCTTCTAATTTTGACTTTGCGTTTCCAAGATAAGAATATAACACAGAAACGCTTGTGTCAGGATTAGATTTGATAGCTTTATTTAGATCATTAATTGCTCCAAGGTAATCTCCTGTTTGATACTTTAGTATTCCCCAACTTAAAAACGATGAAAAATCATTAGGATCAACTGCCGCCGGTAAATTGAAAACTTCTGCATTACCAATAAAATCTTTAAAAACATGAAAATTAACCGCATAATATGAACTTGAAAACAGTTTATATTTATTTAATGATGATAAATAAAAATCATATAAAGATTTTTTGGAATAAGATTGTATTAATTTAAACCGTACAATTTCTTCGCTTTGGGTTTTAATAGGGAAAACTGCAAAAATCAAGTTTACGGTATTTATAGAGGTAGTATTTAAGGTGTTTATTATTTTTTCCGCAATATAATCATCAATATATTTGGGATTATAATCTACTATATTTCCACTACAAAAAACATTTAAATTGACTGCATAAGGATCATTAAAAACAACGTTTTCAGGCAAAATCTTAGCTAATTGACTTGATTCAAAAACATAAAAAGTCAATGCTTGAAATTTTCGCCAGCCTTCTTTTAGTAATGGAAATTCAAATTCACCATCATAATATTTTTTTATTAAAATATTATATTGCTTATTTTGAATAAGTACTTTTTTTATCTCTAATGCAATGAAATTATCTTCACCCAATTTTATTTTTTCAGCTTCGGCTTTATTGATTTTGGCACTTGTAAAAGGGATTTTATTTTTAGCGCTAAGCCATGTTCCGTTATCCATCATGGCCCAACCCGTAGCATTCAATAATCTCGAATGAACCTTACTGATTGTTGAAAAATTCATATTTGCGTCAAGAGCACCTTGGCTAAATGCTATTATTGAGATTATTAAAAAATAAGTAAAGAAAGTTATCTTCTTCATATATATAAACATATTAACCTGAAACAAACATAAATATTGCTATCTCCGGTTATATTCATCGCAAAATTAAGTAAAAATAGGGAAAAAATAGTTCCTGTTATTTATACTTAAAAATAATTAATAACAAACTTATTAACATAATTAAGAATTTGATCAAATTTTGGAGCGCAAATAGCACTTAATGTTATACTTAAATTTAAATCAATAATTTCTCAAATTTTTTTTATTTATTATATATTTAAGTTGAAAACCATAAGTTCATCAATTAACAAAAATAAAAATCTTTTTTTTAATCAGGCCTTGCTTTATACTTTGGCAATAATTTCCTTTGCTTTTTCAATAGCTCTATTAATTCCCTGAGGATTTTTTCCACCGGCAGAAGCATAATGTGCTTGTCCTCCCCCACCTCCCTGGATTTCTTTGGAGATTTCTTTAACCAGATTACCAGCGTTCAAACCTTGATCTTTAATCAAGTTCTCAGAAATTGCAACGGAAATAAAAGCTTTTCCTTTATTATTTGTACCGAGCACCAAAACAATATTTTCAGAATCACGGATTATGTTAAATGAAATATCTTTCAAAACAGCCAAATCAACATCAAGAAATTCTGCAATAAACTCAATTTCGTTGATCTTTTCTTTGCTGTTTATCAGCTTAGATTTAATGTTCAAAGCTTTTTCTTTATTCAAATGCTCAATTTGCTTTTGAAGCTCATGTCTTTCTTCATTGAGTCCTTTAACACTTTTTGCAATATCCATGGGATTTTTCAAAGTTTCTTTAAGTTGACTGATAATTTCATCCTGCGTATTGAAGTAATCTTCTGCTCTATCGGCAGTAATTGCTTCTATTCTTCTTATTCCGGCGGCGATAGCGCTTTCCGAAATAATTTTGAAAATTCCAATTTGTCCGGTATGATTTACATGTGTTCCACCACAAAGCTCAATCGAAAAATCATTATCAAAAGCAATTGTTCTAACATATTCTCCGTATTTTTCCCCAAATAAAGCAACAGCTCCCATTTGCCTTGCATCTTCAATTTTAATGTTTCTATTTTCAATTAATGGGATATTTTCACGAATTTTCCGGTTTACAATTTTTTCCACTTCACGGATTTCTTCTCTCGTAAGTTTTGAAAAATGTGCAAAATCAAATCTAAGTTTATTACTGTCAACCAAAGAGCCTTTTTGTTCGATATGCGATCCTAAAACTTCTCGTAAAGCCGCATGAAGTAAATGCGTAGCACTATGATTATTGGAAGTTAAAATCCTTGCTTTTTCATTTACAACAGCAATGAATTCCCCTTTCAAATCATCAAGGATTTTTTTTGCAATATGAATAGTCAGGTCGTTTTCCTTCTTAGTATTTTCAATATAGATTTTTTCACCTTCTTTTTCGATAAATCCCTTGTCGCCCACTTGTCCACCTGATTCGGCATAAAAAGGTGTTTTATCAAACACTAATTCAAAGAACTCCAAGTTTTTTGATTTAACTTTTCTATATTTAATAATTTCGATTTCAGATTTAATAGTATCATAACCAATGAATTCGCTACTTTCAATCTCTTTTTTAAGAATTATCCAGTCGCCGGTATCTTGTGAAGCAGCTTTACGTGATCGATTTTTTTGCACTTCAAGATTCTTAACAAAACCCTGCATATCAACCTTCCACCCTATTTCTCTTGCCATTAATTGAGTCAGGTCGATAGGAAAACCATAGGTATCGAATAATTCAAAGGCAAAATTTCCTTCAATCTCAGCATTCTTTTTATGACTTGAGATATATTTTTCAAATTTTTGAATCCCCAGCGATAAAGTTCTTAGGAAAGCTGTTTCTTCTTCAGTAATCACTTTTTTTATTAATTCCTGTTGCTGTTTTATTTCAGGGAAAACGTCTTGCATATTTGAAACCAACACAGGAAGCAATTCGTTGATAAAGGGTTCTTTAAAACCAAGAAAGGTATATCCGTATCTGATTGCCCGCCTCAAAATCCGACGAATTACATATCCGGCTTTATTATTTGAAGGAAGTTGTCCGTCGCTTATAGCAAAAGCTACTGCTCTTATATGATCAGCAATGACCCGCATCGCAATATCTTCTTTATCGTTTTCACCATATTTTTTTCCAGCTAAATTGGCAACCTCTTTTATTATGGGTTGAAAAACATCTGTGTCGTAATTGGATTTATGTCCTTGAAGAACCATGCATAGCCTTTCGAATCCGAGACCTGTATCAACATGTTTTTTAGGCAATTGTTCTAATTGTCCATTAGATTTTCTATTAAATTCAATAAAAACAAGATTCCAAATTTCAATAACCAAAGGATGATCGGTATTTACGAGGGTTGCTCCATCGATTTTATTTTTTTCGTTTTTATCTCTTATATCAATATGAATTTCAGAACATGGACCGCATGGACCGCTATCACCCATTTCCCAAAAATTATCTTTTTTATTTCCAAAAAGAATTCTGTCCTCAGCAACAATTGTTTGCCATATCATAAATGCTTCTGAATCTTTTTCTAATCCATCTTTCTCATCACCACCAAAAACCGTAACGTACAAAGAGTTTTTATCAATTTTATAAACTTCGGTCAATAATTCCCAAGCCCATTCAATTGCTTCTTTTTTAAAATAATCACCAAATGACCAATTTCCAAGCATTTCGAACATAGTGTGATGATAAGTGTCGTGGCCAACTTCATCAAGATCATTATGTTTACCCGAAACCCTCAGGCATTTTTGGGTATCCGTAATTCGTGGATTCCTTATTGGTGAGTTTCCTAAAAATATATCTTTGAATTGATTCATTCCGGCATTTATGAACATTAAAGTCGGGTCGTTTTTAACAACCATCGGTGCCGAAGGAACAATATGATGATTCTTCGATTTAAAATAATCTAAAAATGTTTTTCTTATAATATTAGAATTCATACAATTAAGCAGTTTATTAACAATTAAATTGTTAATTAAAAAATTAACAAAGAATTGCAAAATTAAATTAATTAATTAATTTTGCGATTATGGAAGAGTATTTTATAATATAAAATTATTTTTTAGGATAAAACATATAACATGGCTAAAGAAAAATTTCGATATAATTATAAGCTTCTCACTTACGAGAAAGTCAGTCATACGCCAAAAGTATTTTTCTATAAAATTATTTCCTTTCTTGCAATTGGTTTAGTTTTTGGGGTTGGGGTGATTGCATTTGCATATAATTTCTTTGATTCTCCAAAAGAAAAAATGCAAAAACGTGAAATCGAGCAATTAAAACTTCAATATAGTCTCTTGATTGATAAATTTGATCGGGTTTCTTTGCTTCTTGATGATATGCAAGATCGCGACGATAATATTTATAGAGTAATTTTTGAAGCCGAGCCGATTCCATCTTCAATCAGGAAAGCAGGATACGGTGGTGTTGATAAGTATGCCCGTCTTGATGGTTATAAAAATTCAGAAATATTGATTGAAGCATCAAAAAAACTTGACAAAATAACCAGTCAGCTTTATGTGCAATCAAAATCATTTGACAAAGTCTTTGAATTAGCTAAGAATAAAGAAAAGATGTTGATGTGTATCCCAGCTATTCAACCAATTGAAAAAGGAAAAGGGAGGATAGTTTCAGGGTTTGGTATGCGTTTTCATCCGATACTAAAATATGACAGAATGCATACGGGAATTGATATTTCGGCACCGACCGGAACTCCCGTTTATGCTACTGCCGATGGAGAAATTTATTTTAAAGGACGTAAAGGAACCTATGGAAAATGTTGTATAATTGATCACGGATATGGTTATAAAACTTTATATGGCCATATGAGTAAAATTATAATTAAGCGAAAACAAAAAGTGAAACGTGGACAAATCATCGGGTATGTTGGTAATACAGGCTTATCACGCGCACCACATATTCATTATGAGGTTATTAAAAATAATGTTAAAATAAATCCCGTGAATTATTTCTACAACGATTTCACTCTCGAAGAATACGAAAAAGTGCTTGAACTTGCTTCGAAAAATACACAGGTTTTGTCGTAGGTAGATTTGAGAATTGAGAATTGGGATTTGAGATTTTTGGGATTCTGTTCACTTCATCAATCAAAAGTCATTAATAAATATCCAAATTGTTTTGTAATTTATTAACCTAACTTCATTATTTTCGTACAAAAATTAGGTTTTAAATCCGGAAGTTTTTGATAAAAATGAGTCTGATGCAATTCAAGAACTGAATAATATTGCAAGCAATTATTTATATAAAGATATATTGTAATTTGAAAACTTAAAACTTTTGAATTTAAGTTCAATCCAAAAGCTAAAATAAAAGTACCCAAAGAATTCTTAGAAACATATTCTAATAGTGAATTTAAAACAATTCACCATAACACATTGGGATTTTGTTTTGCAAAAAAAAATAGCCAACCCCCACTTAGAAGATTGGCTATTTTAAGAAATATTTTAATATTTTATTGAATTCCTAATTTTGTTTTTACCAATTGGATAATATTATCACCTGGTTCTGAGTATAGTAAAAGTCCTTCTGAGCTATTAAATATATAGGTATATCCATTTTCTTTTGCAACTTCTTTAACTGCATTCCTGGCTTTTTCAATGATCGGGCTTGCCAACTCATTTTCCTTATTTGCAAGGTCTTGTTGAGCAGTACCCTGAAATGCTTCCATACGTGATTGTAAGTCTTGAATTTCTTTTTCTTTGGTTTGCTTTATAATATCCGACATTGTTGATATGTTTGCCTGATAATCGAGGAATTTAATCTCTAATTCATTTTGCATGGCGAGATATTGATCGCTAATTACTTGCCTATATTCTTCAAACACAGTTTGTATTGAATCTCTTTCGGGCATTAATGTGTAAAGTTCTGCAAAATCAACATGTCCGAATTTTGGAGTACTTTGAGAAAATGATGATAATGAAGTAGTAATCAATATAACTACAAAAATGGATTTAATTAAATTTTTCATCTTAATTATTATTGTTTAAATTAATTTTTAGGGTGCGAATATACAAATTATATTAATTGAACGTTATTAATTTTCAAATTAACATTTATTTTCTACCGCTACCTGAATTATTCTGTCCTCCTGTACTTTGAGAGGAACTACCTTTTCTGTCTTCTCGTCTCACGGTTTGCATTACACTACTGATTTCGTCTAAAATATCATCACTGATATCATATTTAGGATTTGTGTATAATAATGTCAAACTTCCACCTTTATCAAAAACAAATGCATAATTTTTTGTTGTTGCAATTTCCTCAATAGCATTATAAATTTTCTCTTGAATTGGTTTTATAAGTTCCTGTCGTTTAATAAACAAATCCCCATCAGATCCAAATCGTTGGTTTTGAAGTTCTTTAATTTCTCTTTCCTTGTTAATTATTTGATCTTCCCTTTTCTTTTTCAAATCCTCAGGAAGTAAAACTGCTTCGGCTTGGTAATCTTTATACATTTTTTCAACCTTAACAAATTCCTCTTCAATCTCTTCCTGCCAAATTCTTGACAATTCGTTTAATTGATCTTGAGCATCGGTGTATTCAGGGATATTTTGAAGAATGTAGTCAGTATCAACATAAGCATACTTCTGAGCATATGAAAAACTAACAATTGAAATAAAAGCAATTGCGATAATTATCTTCTTCGGTGATAACAAATTTAAAATTTTTGAAAACATAATTTTATCCTCCTTTATTTAGTTTCTATTTTTTATATGTTAATGTTACATTTTTCAGCTTAATAACAAAAAACTTGCCAGACTTAATAATTTCGATCAAGAACCATTTTATTCAATTTAATCAATTGATTGGTTAATTGAAAAGTGGAATTGGCCTCCATTTGCATTTGGCAAACCGGGAATTTCATCGAAACCATAACCCCAATCCAATCCAAGAAGGCCAAACATTGGAAGAAAAACTCTAAAGCCTACTCCTGCCGAACGCTTTACATCAAAGGGATCAAATTGTTTGAAACCTATCCAGTCGTTACCGGCTTCAAGAAATCCCATCACATAAATAGCGGCTGAAGGATTCAATGATAATGCATAACGTAGCTCAAGAGTGTATTTTGTAAAAATTGTTCCACCCACATTATTATCCCTGCTGTATTCAGGTGTGATTGATTCGTTTTGATAGCCTCTCATACCAATTATCTCTCTGCCATCCATATTATTATATCCTGACAGTCCATCGCCTCCAAGATAAAATCTCTCGAAAGGTGTAACTCCTATATCTTTATTATAATCTCCAAGTAAACCGAATTTCATTCGGGGTGTAAGGACTAATTTATCAAGCAATTCAATATACCAATTAGCATGAAATTTCCATTTATAATATTCTATCCATTTGTATTTCTCATTAGCATCCATTGTTTTATAATCTCTATCTGAAAACAGAGAATACGGAGGTGTCAATTCAAGTGATAAAGATACATCCGAACCGTTTCTCGGAAATATTGGCGAACTGATTGAATTTCTTGAAAAAGCGATTGTATAACTAAAATTATTATAATAGCCTGTGCCACTACCAAATGAAAATATATTTGAATAATTTTTCAAATCATATCTTTGCAAACTTACGCCTTGATAAAGAGTGAAATAATCATCGGGCCATGTTAAACGCCTTCCTAAACCAACACTTAAGCCATTAATAATAAACGAAGAACGATTGGTGTCGCTTTTTGGCAGTCCATTTGAATATAAAGAATGGTAATATGATACACTTAAAGAATTTGGCTTCTTTCCTCCAAACCAAGGTTCTATAAATGAAACATTATAACTGATATAACCTTTTCCATAAGATTGAAGTCGAAGTGATAAAGTTTGTCCATCACCGGTCGGGATCGGCCTCCAGGCTTTTCCGTTAAAAACATTTCTTAATGAAAAATTATTAAACATCAAACCTACAGTTCCCATTAATCGTCCATATCCCCAACCTC
>Ga0222665_1001181_pt1 | contig 12522 bp, 10 predicted proteins | sample AntAcemetagen653_FD_179853 | JGI IMG/M metagenome (GOLD analysis project Ga0222665, IMG submission 179853) | Saline water microbial communities from Ace Lake, Antarctica - #653 | ecosystem: Environmental > Aquatic > Non-marine Saline and Alkaline > Saline | place: Antarctica: Ace Lake...
AATGTTGGTCCTGTAAGAATACTTGATGAGCTATCTCTCAAGATCCCGTCAAACAAGATATGGCTGAATGATATATCTCTGACTGGAAACAAGATGGCTATGACAGGAAAGACTCTGGAAAACCAGGAAGTTGCTAACTTTATGAAGCAACTTGAGAATTCACTTTTCTTTTCAAATATCGATCTTAAAAAAGTTACAAAAGATAAGAGTGTGCAGGGTGTTCCGATGCTTTCTTTCGGCATGAATACAAATGTGCACGCTACCGGCAGGAAAAAAGTTGTGCCTAAAAAGAAACAACCGGAACCAGCTGTACAAGAAGAAAAGAAATGATAATAGATAAGGAGTTTGTAAGATGAAGGCCCTACTGGTAAATATCGGGAAGCTGAAGCCGGCCTACAAGTATGGAGGACTACTTGGAGTTCTAATACTGATAGTGTTGGCTTACTATGTTACAGTTTATATCCCGCATCTAGACAAAATGGAGTCCCTTTTCAGAGAATTTAACGCTAAAAAAGCTGAATTCTCAAAAATGGTAGTACTTGTTAGGGACAGAGGTCAGTTTATGGAGGAAGTGGAAGGACTTGATAGGGATCTAAAAGTTGCTATCAGTATGCTCCCTGATAAAAAGGAGATACCTTCACTTCTTAAAAAACTGTCTGACGAAGCAGAAAAGTATGGACTAGAAGTTTATTACTTTGAACCTTTATCGGAGAGGAAAAAGGACTTTTATGCAGAAGTTCCTGTTTCGATAAAGCTTAAAGGAAGTTTTCATGAAGTGCTGGGATTTTTTGATAGTGTCAATAAACTGGCTAGAATAGTCAATGTAAGCAATATTAAGCTTAAAGCAGACGCTAAAAGTCAGAATAAGAAAAAATCAAACAAAGGCGGCGTCGTTAGCGCTTTTAGTGGATTTCAGCCTAATAAGACAGATCTTGATGTTGTTTTCAAAGCGACTACATACAGGTTCCTTACAGAATCGGAGATGGGAGGTGCAAATGCTAAAAAGTAATCTATCTTTTATGCTTTTTGTGACGATCGTCTTTGCTTTACTGTCAGGTTGTAGCAACGAATATAAGATTGAAACATTTGATTATAAGGCAGAGTATGACAGGGTCAGTAAAACAAAATCTTCTGATCCAAATAAACGAAAGGATGTTGAAATAGTAGACATAACAAAGAGAAAATCGAACTACAGATATTCCGCTGTTGGAAAGAAAGATCCTTTCAGAAGCTACTTCGGAGACATGGCAAGTCTTACAAAGGAAAAGAAGATCGTTAGTGAACTTCAGAACTTCGATATTTCAGATCTTCGTATCACAGCAATAATCTGGGGCGTTACAGAGCCTAGAGTTGTTATTGTGGCTCCTGACGGAAAGAGCTATGTCGTAAAGGCCGGGAGTTTCATAGGAAAGAACTGGGGTAAAATAAGCCGCATTCTTCCTGATAAAATTGAGATTGTTGAAACTTATAAAGACCCGTTAGGAAGGAAGATACTTAACAGACTCTACTTGGAGCTGCCTGTTGAATCTCTTCTCAAAGAAGCTGCGGCTCCTATTGAAGATGCCGGAGCATTCGAAGAGGGTAATGTAAATGAAAAAAAAGAAATTGAATAACTTAAATAAAGGACGGAGCTTGAAATGAAAAGTCTCAGGTTATCTTTCGTTCTTCTGCTGATTTTTTCAGTGGTGACGATTTCAGCGACAGCTGAAAGAAACAATGTTTCATTAACTTTTGAAAAAGATAATGGAAAAGTGCTTGTCTCGGACAGTTTCTCAGAGGTTTTCTTTAAGAAGAACAAGAATTCTCTGGAAATTGTAGGGCTTGGTGAAGTTAAAAGGGTAGACGGTGTCGGAGTTAAGACCGGTGAAATAAACGGATCAGTAGCTTCACATCTTGAAATCCCTTTTAATAAACAGGATTTTGTAGTAGAGACACAGAAAAACGGTTCAAGTGTTGTCAGGGTTGGCAAGCTGGAGGAACTGGTTGGTCTGAAAAAACAGGAAAATCTTGTTTCAAGCGAAGTAAATATAACTAAGATGCCGGGAATTATCACATTTTCTTTTTCAGAACAACCTGAAAAAGTAAGATACTTCTCTCTTAAAGGACCAGACAGGATCGTTTTTGATTTTATAGGCATTAAAGGCTCTATGAATAAGCAGAAAGGTGTTAGAAGCGCCAACCATCCATCTGGTTTCAGAGTAGTGATAGACAAGAACATTCCTCAGTATTTTGCTGTCAGGAGAAATAATGGATATTCATTTGAGGTAGAAGGAAGGAAATCTTTTGCAGCTTTTACAAGTCAGAAGAATGAAACACCAGAAAAGAAAATTGTAGAGAAAAAACCTGATAATAAGTTAACTGAAATTACAGGACTTGCTTTCATCGGTGAAGATCCGGAAATATTAAAGATCAACACTGTCGGAAAAGTTGAAATAGAGAAGAAAATCGTTGGTAAAAAAGTAGCAATTACCATAAAAAATGCCTTTATATCGAAAGATAAGGAACAAGTGGTTGATGCTTCTTCACTTAACGGTCCTGTTTCAGAGATAGCCGTATACAACGAAGGTGACAGTGTAAAGGTTCTTGCTAAAATGAAAACGTCGCAGTTCGTTTTGGATGTTGATGGAATGAAGTCAGGAACTGAGTTCGTTTTTTCAGCTAAAAAGGAAAAAATTCAGAAAGTTGCCGGTTATAGTGATGCTCAGATCGTTCGTCTTCCGGAAAGTGCTGTTGGTCAGGAAGGAGACGACTTTAAGACCGGTGCGATCAAAATGGGTGAAGATGAAAGGAAGTATTCGGGAAAAAAGATAAACCTAGATTTCAAGGAAGTTGAAATACTTGATGTTCTTAGACTTATGGCTGATATCAGTAAGCTTAATATTATTGCCGGAGACGATGTTAAAGGAAATGTAACTGTTAGACTTGTTGATATTCCTTGGGATGAGGCTCTAGATGTTATTCTTAAAAGTAAGTCTCTTGGAAAAGAGAGGTTCGGAAATATCATCAGAGTTGCAACTCTTCGAACTATGCAGAGAGAAAAAGAAGAAGAGCTTGCTAAGAAAAATGCTCAGAAAAAGCTTGAACCAATAAAAGTTCGTCTTATTGCTGTAAACTATGCAATGGCAGCAAAACTTACTCCGCAGATAAAGGAACTTCTTACTGAAAGAGGTACTGTAAGTACTGATGAAAGAACAAACGTAATTATTGTTAAGGATGTTGAGGAAACTCTGGATAAGGCTGAACAGCTTATTGAATATCTTGATACTCAGACTCCGCAGGTTCTTATTGAAGCCAGAATTGTTGAGGCAACTTCTACTGCTGCTGAGGGACTTGGTATTGAGTGGGGAACAGACCACACTTATACTGATGCAAACGGTCATCCAACTGGAGTCGTTTTCCCTTATAACATGGGTGCAGGTGGTAGTGTTTCAGTTCCAGGACCGGCTGATAAAACAGGTACTATGGGTTTTACCTTTGGTAGCGTTGGTATGATAAACAACCTTAATCTCACACTGAATGTTATGGAATCAGAGGGTAGGATAAAGATCGTAAGCTCACCAAAAGTTGCGACACTTGATAACACAGAAGCTATGATCCAGCAGGGTGTTAGTATTCCTATTACAACAAGAGGTACAACGGGTGAGGTAACAACAAAGTATGTTGATGCTAGTTTGATTTTGAAGGCAACACCTCACATTACAGCTGACGGATCAATACTTATGAACCTCAATATAAACAAAAGTGAACCTGACTGGTCAAATGCCAACTATCTTGGAGAGCCTTCAATTATAAAAAAGGAAACGAAGACAGATGTTCTGGTTAAGAGTGGAGATACAGTAGTCATTGGTGGAGTTTATACAAACAAGACGTCTAAAACTGTTAGAGGTGTACCTTTACTTTCAAAGATACCGATACTTGGTTGGTTGTTCAAGTCTGAAGAGACAAGGGTTGAAAGAAGTGAGCTTCTTATCTTCCTAACTCCAAGAATAATGAACAAAGTTAAATCTTCAATGCCGATGATGACAAGTGAAGCTGAGTAGTTAGGTGGTATGGAATATAATTCAGCCGGGGAGTCTCATGGCAAGACCATGACAGCCATTCTCAGTGGGTTTCCGGCAGGACTGAGAGTAGATTTTGATCTTTTAAAAAGTGAACTTACCAGAAGGCGTTCCGGAAAAGGAATAACCGAAAGGCTTGAGAATGAAAATGATAACGTTCAGATCATCTCAGGTGTGATGGATTTATTGACAACCGGAGCACCGATATCGTTCCTTGTTGAAAACGAGGAAGGACAGTCGCTCATTGAAAATAGAGTAATAGAAAAGGGATTTCCGAGACCGGGACATGTGGATCTTGCAACTTACTTGAAGTATGGTTATAGTTCTGTTCAGATTGGAGCAGAAAGAGCGAGCGCAAGAGAGACGGTTTTAAGAGTTGCTGCTGGTTCTTTTTGTAAGATGCTTCTTAGATCTTTCGGTATGGATGTAACATCTGAATTGCTTGAAATAGGAGGAGAGTCTGCAAAAGATTTTAATTTTGAACTTGAGTCTAAAAGCAATAAAAGCGCTGGCGGTGTAGTAAAAGTTACCGTTAAAGGAGCTCCTATCGGATTAGGATCAAATGTACAGTGGTTTAAAAGGCTGGATTCCAGAATTTCCTCAGCATTGATGTCAATTCCTTCAGTAAAAGGTGTTTTTATTGGAGATACTGATATTCATCAAATGAGAGGCGTTGACAGTCTCGATCTTTTTAATGATGGACTAAAGGAGCGATCCTCTAATTATGCAGGTGGAATTGAAGGTGGTTTCAGTAACGGTTGTGATATTTATGCGACGCTTTTTTTTAAACCTGTGCCCACTCAATCACAAAAAATAGAAAGTTTTTCAGTATTTGATGGAGAGAAAGGGATGTCAGGCGGCGGCAGAAACGATATATGGTGTGTAAATAGAGCTCTGGTTATCGCTGAAAGTGTAATGGCTTTTGCTGTTGCTGATGCTTTTACAGAAAAGTTCGGTTCTGATTGTCTTGAAGACATAGATGTCACTTTTAAATCTTATTTTGAGCGAATCAAATGAAAAAGTTAGGCCTGATCGGTTTTGCCGGAAGTGGAAAGAGTGCTGTTTTAAGAAAAGCTAAGGACGATGGGTATAGAACAGTTGACACAGATAGAATCATTAGAGAAAACGGCATAGATTTGGAAAGATTGATATTGGAAGATAACATTGACCAGATGAGAAAGATCGAAAGAACCTTTATTGAAAAAGCAGTTAATTCTGATTCTGACGTTATAGCCTTTGGAGGCGGTTTCCATCCGGGACATATTGGCTGGGATTCTGTTTCAGGTTCAGAAATGATTTTGATCTTTTTGAAACAATCTTTTGATAAATGTGTTGAAAGAGCTCCGGATAGACCGTTGATCAGAAAGCTGGGAATGTCAGAATACAGGAAGCTTTATGATCAAAGACAGGATATGTATAGTGAAGGATCTCATCATACGGTGATCGTATCTGGAAAGTCGCTTAACGATATTTGGTTTGAGGTGAAAGAAATATGGAATTGAATTTCAATTTAGGCTACAGGACCGAAGTTATTTTTAAGGAAAGGATAATACAGCTTGATGATGTTTTTAAGGAAGAAGCTTTATGGGTCGTTGATAAAAAGGTTTTATCACAGTTTTCTCCGCCAGAAAAACAAACTTTTGTTTTTGAAGGAGAAAAAAATAAAGATCTTGAGACCGTTGAGGATTGTATTGAATGGCTTATAGAAAGAAATGCCACAAGGAACACACTTTTAGTTGTTATAGGTGGAGGAGCGACTACTGACTTCGGAGCATTCGTGGGATCAATTTATAACAGAGGCTTAAGAGTTGCTTTTGTTCCTACTACGATCTTAGGGACCGTTGATAGTTCAATAGGTGGAAAAACTGCTGTGAATTTTGTTGCTAAAAATTCAATTGGAACTTTTTATCCGGCGGAGAAAGTTGTTGTAGTTACAGAATTTTTTAAAACGCTGTCTCGTGATGCTTTATCAAGTGGTAAAGCTGAAATGATAAAAGTTATGCTTCTGGCCGGAAAAGCGGAGCATGTTTTTAAAGAAAAATTTGATCTGCTCTCGGAAAAGAGTCTTGAGAAGGCAATTAATGATAAATATTCAATTATTGCTGATGATCTTGATGATACCCTTGGAAAGAGAATTTGTTTAAACTGGGGACACACATTTGGCCATGCTATTGAAAGATACTATGGTTTGTCTCACGGTTTAGCAGTTGCGAATGGAATGGTTCTTATTCAGATGTACGTAGACTATCTGGGTATGAAGTGTTTCAGTCACAAGAAGTTGATGCAACTGTTTAAAAAATTTGATATTAATGTGAAAGTTGAAGGCTATTTAAAGGAAAATGGCTGGAAGAGTTTCATTAGATTTGATAAGAAAAGAGATTTAGAGGAGATTTCGCTGGTTTACCTTGAGGAAAGAGGTTGCCCGCGCATTATTAATAGGAATTTGAATGACATAATGAAGGATTTGGAGGTAATGAAATGAAGAAGATTTTAATTTTTGCAGTTATTGCGTCAGCATTAATGCTTGGTGCCTGTGTGGAAAAAAGAAATCTAGTCTTGCTTGATAAGTTTGTGCCTGTAACTGCTCAGAGCCAGTGTACTATAACAGCAGGGGGAGATTTGTACTATACAAAAGGAGAGATCGATCTAGCTTTTACAGATAGATACTTACTGCCTTTTCAGATTACAAATTATATTTCATCCAGTGCAACCAGCAAAGTAAATGGAGACATAACAGTAGATACTGGAGAGACCAACTACTTTTATGTGAAATGGGCTGAAGTTGAATATGAATGGGATCCGAGAGCTCAAGCAGATGGCAAACAGCTTCAACTAACTGCAGGACTTTGGAATGGAACAAAGAGAATAGAAGTTCATGGTGTTGTTGCTGGGCCTGATGGTGGACAAAATGCGGGTGCCGTAGATATTCTTACTGAAGTTCAGGCAAGAGATCTTCTTGCTCATGTTGAAGATATTGACTGGATTGCCAGTCCTTTGTTGATTAAACTTAAGATTGTCGGTGAGTTAACTGATGGAACAGAGATAAAGACAAATACAATGAGATTTAATTTGGTGCCATATTTTGGTGATACGATCCAGATGGGATCAACTTATTATGAACCTGCCGGTGGATTTCCTAGTGTCTGTGAGCAATTTGATGCCATAATAGCTCAGTGTGCTTTTAATGATGCTGTTGTTGGTTGTATTGTAGGACAGGATTCATCTTTATTAAACTGTTATGCAGGAGATACTGACTGGATGGAATATATTGCAAAGTCAAGATGTCCTCTTGATCCAGCTGTTTCAGACTGTTATTATCCCGGTTATGGTGCTGCCAGTGTTGTTGAGGTTGTTTTTAATGTCAATAAAAAGAGTCCTAACGATGGCGGTTATTACTGGTGTTGTCCTGGAGAAAAACCTGAAGAGCCCGAAGAGTGTACACAGGATGCTGCAGCTGGCGAGTAGGTTATCAAATTATTCCTCGATGTAACTTTTCCATCCTTTTTTATGTCATAAATCTGTTTTAACTGACTTTTGGAGACCTTGTTGGAAAAACTATCTGATTTAATTATCCGTTTTAGATGGCTAATAATAATATTTTTCATTCTTATAACTGTCCTTATGGTAATTCCTCTTAAAGATTCAGCAGTTGATCCTGATGTGGAAAATATGTTGCCTCCGGAGATGAGTGTTCATCTTAAAGAGCTCGAAAAACGATTTGGCGGTATGGAAATAATCTTTGTTGTTGTTGAAAATGATGACATCCTGAAACCTTCAATTCTTGAACAGATAAACAAAATTGCTGAGAAGTTGAAGAAAATTGATGGAGTTGAAAGGATAAACTCTATTCCCATGACTGAATCTGATCCGTTTGATGATGAAAAGCCGAAGGAAGGATCAGATAGGGAGCTAAAAGAGCGGGAAGCACTTAGAGCTATGTTGAAAGAAAATGACATGGTGATGGGAACTCTTGTGGCAAAAGATTTTTCAGCTGCCTCAGTACTTGTAAGAATGAAAAATGATGGGAAAAATCTTGAAGTTACAGATAAGATTAGAGCTGCTGTAGCAAGCATTAAAGGCCCTGGGAAGGTTACTTTAGGCGGAATGCCAGTAGTTAAGCAGAATATTTCTAGAGATGTTCCTAAAGATATGATGGTTTTTATGCCCATCGGTCTATTTATTATGTTTATTGTACTTTTACTTAGTTTTAAACAGCTAAGAGGTGTTTTGCTGCCTTTTTCAGTTGTAGTTATGTCCATCGTAGTTTCTATGGGGTTAGTTCCGCTTCTGGGATGGAAAATGACGACAGTGACCATTATTCTACCGGTTATCCTTATTGCCGTGTCAAATGGTTACGGAATTCATATTATAAGCAGGTATCAGCTGGACAATATGGTAAATGACGGGAAGAAATCTGGAATTAATCTTTCAAAAGACGTTTTTAAGGAGCTTGCACTACCAGTTCTTCTAACAGGAATAACAACAATTGCAGGCATGCTCTGCTTAATGACCCACACTATTGTTCCTGCTGCACAACTTGGAGTTTTGTCTTCTGTAGGAATCCTTTTTGCACTTCTGGCAAGTATCTTCTTTATTCCGGCGGTGTTATCGCTGTTAAAAACACCTAAACCTATTATTGTTAAGAAAAACCGCTCTATATCTGAGAAATGGTTGAGAACGACTTCAATTTTTGTTGCAAAACACCCTGGAAAACTTCTTGTTGCTACTATTTTGCTTTCCCTTGTAATGGTTGCTGGAATTCCTTTCATTATCGTAGACTCTAATCTCACTGGTTACTATCCTGATGGGCATCCGGTAAAGGTTGCAGCTCAGCTAATTAACGATAAGTTCGGTGGTTCTCAGATAGTTAGTGTGAATGTTGAAGGAAATATTAAAGACCCTCAAATACTTAGAAAGATTGATGATCTTGAGGAAAAGCTTGCAAAAACTCCTCATGTTGGGAATACACTTTCAATTTCAAAATTAGTAAAGCTAATTACAAAAGGTGCATATAAACCCGGAGAAAAAGGATACGGTAAAATTCCTGAAACGGAAAATGCAGTTGAATTTTTTCTAGATAAATATAATGAAATGGGTGATCCGGAAGAGCTCCGAAAGCTTGTAAACAAAGATTTTACAGAGGCTCAGATTATTGCTCAGATAAACTCTGAAAGCAGTGAAGTTATTAAGCGGGTTTATCTTGAGACTGAAAAGTTGATAGGTAATGATCCTGCTTTCACAAAAATTACAGGAAGTGCAGTGATATTTAAGGATTTAATTGACGAAGTTGTAAATGGTCAGGTCATTTCGCTGCTTCTTTCTTTTATTGTTGTGACAATTCTTGTAATGCTGCTCTTTAAGAGTTTTATGGCTGGTTTTATTGCCGGTCTTCCACTTGCTGTTGCATTGATACTGATGTTTGGATTAATGGGATACACCGGAGTCACACTTGACATTGCAACGGCTATGATATCTTCAATCGTTATCGGAGTAGGGGTGGACTATACAATTCATTTTTTATGGCGCTACCGAATAGAGATGGCAAAACACGATAATCCTGAGATGGCGGTTGAACATACACTTTTCACTGCCGGAAGGGGAATAATCTACAATGCTGTGAGCGTGATGGTTGGATTTGTGGTTCTGTTATTCAGTTCTTTTATGCCGATAAGGTTTTTCGGAGCACTTATAGTTCTGAGTATTGGCACATGCCTAATCGGATCTCTGGTTCTTCTTCCGTCGCTATGTATTTTGATAAGACCTAAATTTCTAGAGAAAAAGTAATAGGTTTTTGATTAGTTTTCACTATCGGCGTCATTCTTTTCTGAAAATGTTTTTTTTGCTGAATCAATAATTTTTTCCAGAGGACTGAGTTTCTTTTTAGGTTTTTCTTTTTTAACCTTTTCAACTTTAACTTTTTCTTCAAACTCGTCAGGGTTCTGATTTTTCAGCTTCAAAATATCCTCTTTTGTGATCATCTTTCTGCTGTTTCTATTTTTTCTGTTGAGTTTTTCGATATCTCTATTTGTAAGTGTTTTGTTTCCATTTGCTTTTTTTATTGGGATGAGAGTTTTGATCTCTTTGGTTTTTTCTTTTGGTGGTTCGGGTTTATCCTTTTTTTCTGAACCGAAAAAAATGCTGTTGAAATCTTTTTTGAAATCAACAACTTTCGGTTTGTTTCCAGCAGCTTTTTCCTGCTCTTCCTTTTCTTTCTGGTAGGAATAAATTTTGTATCCGGCTATACCGATGATCAATATGAGAAGAATTGCAAGATTTTTATACATTTATCACCCCTTTATTTGGGAATTATTCACTTTAAAGATCGTGTAAAAGCCGAGAATTACAAGTATGATCTCAAATATCTGCCCCATTGTGAAAGGGCCACCAAGTACAAGTGGCTCCTGTCTGATAAATTCGATAAAGAAATTAAAAAAACCATAACCGATTAGTATTATTCCGATAATAATGTTCTTTGCGACTTTCTTTTTATTCATAATATAGGTTATGAGAAATAGAAGAAACATCAGTATAACAAGCATCAGCTGAGTGGGATAGACAGTAAAAGATTCTTTGAATCTTGAAATGAGACCAAATCTCAGATAGTGATATTTAGATGCAACGCTCGCAGGAGGGTAAGACCAGGAAAAAAGTCCGTCGTATCTTTTACCAAAACAGCATCCTTCCATAATGCAGTTAATTCGTGTAATTGCGGCAAAGAGCGGAAAAGGGTAGAGAATTCCAAATATTACGTTTTTACCGTTTTTCATTACAAAAAGGAGAACGACGACAAGAATTAAAAACCCTCCGGTTATTGAAAAACCTCTGAACGCCAGATCAATGATTGCCAGGAAGCCGTTAAAGTTCCCGACTTTTTCAAAAATCTTTGGAATAGAGCTTATAAATGAGATGAGGTTACCCTGAAAAATGAAAATTGCTATCGGAGCAAGTGCTGCGCCAATAAATGAAAGAACAGCTGCTTCTAAGAAGTGTTTATAATATTCCCTAACCGGGAGATAACTGACAAGAAGTCTATACCATACAAATATTGCAACACCGAAAATCAGTGGTGCAGTGTATGAAGAAAGATGAAATACACCCTGTGTCAGCCAATTAAGCATAGACCCTCCTAGGGCATTGGAACCGATGAGATAATGGTTTTAAGGTCGTTATCCGTAAATCTAAGTCCAAACCCGAAGTACAGGTCTCGCTCTGCATTAATGAGATTTTCTCCACCGACAGTAAGATAAAGCCAGCTAAAGGGTTCCATCGCCCAGATAAGAGGTCTGGCAAGGCCTTTAATTCTCAGCTCGGGAACATCATTGCCAAAATCAAAGATCTCCGCAGATAAAGCTATAAATTTCCATGGGTTATAGTCTAATCCGAAGCCTGCTTTATTCTGAAAGAGTCCACCTCTAAGTGCGATTGGACCGAAATTTCTTCCTATCTGGAGGTTAAATTTAAAGTCACTGTCCTTTTTATCCTTATTTGTAGTTACCACGTAGTTATCAACGTTAGTTCCATTGTCGATGCCGATCTCATAAGTTGTAGAAGTCTCTGTTGTTCTTCCTTTTGGATCATCAACTACGCCAAAAAGATAGAACCGGTCTTCTCTTGGCTGAAGAGTGATATCAAAATAAGTTTTAAAAGCCTTGTCATAAACCATGTAGTCAGAATGAAAATCAACATGAACCTGCATCCCGAGGACTGTCTCTGCATAGTCTGTTATCTTGTCGGAAATTTTACTGATATCGTTATAGAGCTTATCATCGTTGAAAAGTTTCCCGACATTTCCTTCGCCGTTTGCAACTTTTGTAGTGATCTTGCTTAGGTTACCTGAGATATCCTTTAGATCGCCGACTGTTCCCCTGGACTGTTTTAGTTCTTCGGATATTGTCTGGAGGCTGTCTTTAAGCAGGGCGAGGGTTTCTGTAATCTCTTTATCGTTATTATCAACTAATCCGTTCATCTTTTCTGCCAAATTAAGAGTGCTTTCAAGAATTTTTGAAAACTTGTCCATTTCAGTTTCACTTCTCTGATTTACCTTATGAGTGATTTCCGCCATGTTTTTTAAAGTAATTGTGAGAAGCTTCAGAGTTCCTTCAAATGACTGCGCAGTGTTTTCAGCGGTTCTTGCAACGGAATCAAGAATAATATCAAGATTTTTCTTATTTTTATCTTTTAGAAGAAGAGCTATTACCTCATTCGTTTTTTCCATCATTTCCGAAGCTTTTTCCATTGCTCCATTGATTCCTGAGTTCGTTTCCACCTGTCCGATATATTCCTTTTCCTTTAAAAGTTTTCCGGATGAATCGCCTGGATGGAGAGTGAGAACATAGGTCCCAAGCATACTTTCCATCACTTTTTCAAGTTTGGCGTTTGAATATATCTTGAGATCTTCTGATATTTTAAGAGTGAACTTTGCCTTTCCGTTCTCAAGTTCTATCTTTTTGAGTTTTCCGACTTC
>Ga0222665_1001184_pt1 | contig 12483 bp, 7 predicted proteins | sample AntAcemetagen653_FD_179853 | JGI IMG/M metagenome (GOLD analysis project Ga0222665, IMG submission 179853) | Saline water microbial communities from Ace Lake, Antarctica - #653 | ecosystem: Environmental > Aquatic > Non-marine Saline and Alkaline > Saline | place: Antarctica: Ace Lake | collected...
CAGCAATGTGCATGAAATCAGCAAGAATGCAGCCGATCAGAAGATTTATTCTGAAGTTGAGATTAAACTGAAAAGCACAGTCTTTATCAAGAAGAGATTCCTGAAGCTCGGAAGAAAAAACCATCAGACGAAAACCTTTAAATCCTGCATCATTTGCAACTTTAAGATATTCCTGCGGGTACATTCCGTAACGACATGGACCACATTGACCGCCACCTGAAAGAAAAACATACTTTTCAACGACCTCTTCTTTTGAAAGTCCTTTTTCCTTGTGAAGCATCATAAGATGTCTGATAAAACTTCCCGAGGTGAAATACATCGGATTACATTCCATGCGGTTTCCATACTCCTTTCCCCAGCGGACATCTTCAGCAATGTGATCGCCCATATCAAGAAAATTGAAACCATGTCTGATCAAATAAGCTCTGAGAAAGTAGGATTTTCTCCTCTCTATCATACTGTACATTATTGTGACTTTTTTCTTGTCCTTTTTATGCCAGACAGGATTTTCATAACCATCCCACTGTTCATCAACAGAGAACTTTGGAGCGATGTTATCGGGTTTATTCATTTTATCTTGTATATTCATTCCTCTCCCCAGTTTGAACTGTTCAACAGCATAATCAGAATAATTATTCAGTCTGTTTTTGCAAGAAGAAATCACAGATAAAGTATTTTGCTGAGTTCATTTTGTAGTGCCGGACGATTTGAGTATTTGTTTTTTAAACACTCAATTATTTCATGAGCCTTCTCCTTTTCTCCGAGGACAAGTATTTTCTTAATGTAATGACATGCTTTAATATAATGATTCCTTCCAACATTACTTTCAAGATATTCCATTATTCCATTAGCATACATTTGAGCAATTTCCTCTGAGTAGTCATCAACAAGGTACTTTTCGTAGTTTTCAACAGTATCTAAAGAGGGTGATTTTTTAATCAGCTCAAAAAGTCTGTTCCATAGCTGTTCTCTTTTATAAATTCCAGCAATAAGGCCGAATTTGTCCCATCTGGTTTTTTCATTAATTTCTTTTATCATTTCTTCTAAAAAAGAACTCCAACTGTCCTGACTTACATTTCTCTTGAGAATTAAATAATAATCCTCTCCTCCACCGAAATTGTCGATAAAAAGATCTCTTGAATGGAGTATAACTTTTTCTTTATCACCTTTTGCCTGAGCAATTTTCAACAGCCATTGATTCCACACTCTTACTAATCCCGGTTTTTCTTTTTTATCGCAATCAATGCCTTCGAGTGCAAATTGTTCAGCTTCTCTAAAGTTTTTACGGTCGAGTGAATTTTGAATTGCTTTCTTGCGTAACTCGCTGTTATTAAGGTGATTGTCCAAATATTTCTCAGCTTCCTCCTTATTTCTTTTAAGCAGAACTTCATACATTATTCGTTGTAATTCTTCTTCTTCATACTTTGATTTTATCTTTTTTTCAAGCCTTTGAAAAAGCTGTTCTGTCTCATCATCCGTTTTTATTAAGTTTGATGCATTCCATAACATATCAAGGTGCCAATCCCATTCTTTGAAGATTCCTTTATCGTAGGCATAAAAACAATAATCAAGAAGAAACTTTCTCACCTTCTCGTTTTCTGGTTTTGCTGAAATTTCAGCAAACATTTCTAAGGCACAGGAAATGGAATCTCCTATATTGCCATCACTATCATCAGCGTACTGAAGAGCAGCCGTCATTTCTTCAATTAAAGCAGTACAGATTAAGATAGCACTTTTATAATTTCCTGTTTCCATTTGTTTTTTAGCGGATTCTAAAAAATTATCAACTGCTCGGCATGCATATCTGGAACTATAACGATTAATATAGCCTTGCCCGTTTGTAAAGGAACGAAGTGTCGATTTAACCTGTTTTTTATAAAGTTCTTTTGATTCATCAGTGTTGTAATGTATAAATGAAGAAACAAAAAGACCTCTGAAATCAGTGTCGTATAAGGACAAGTTAATAATAAATTGTTTTAGTTCATCGTGATCAACTTTTTCAAGCAATTCAAGTACTTGCTCCTCAACTGTTTTTCTTTTTACAGGTCTCGATTTCTTTTCTGAACAGGAAGATGAAGATTTCGTTGCGAATTTTAAACTGTTTTCACGCAAACAAAAAAGTGCCGCCACCACATGTTTACAAACGGGACCCATATCATAAGGACAATCACATGAAAAATCTTTCACTTCTTCGTTTTCAACAGTCAGCTCCACAAGATAATCCTCGCTTCCTTCAACAATAACTTCAAATGTTCCGGAAGAAACCTCTTCTATTTCACCAACATAACCGTTTTTAAAGTACGATTTTCCCCGTTTAAGAATTTTTGCATCAACATATTCTTCAAATTTATTAAGCGGTATACTCATTTCAGCACCTATCTTTCAAGTTTTAATCTGTCATATTCAAAATATAAATTCATTTGATTTTTGCAAGAAACATTTCCTTGAAATGAGTAAGAATTTTGAGTAGATTCTATTTGCTCAGTTAAATGAACTGATTATTTCAATGATTTGTCAAGCTTAGGCAAGAGGTGAAAAGTGCAAAAACAATTCAACAAAATAGTAAATATGCAAAATAATCAAGGTGCTACGGAGTTTGAGGGATATTCGCCTAATGAAATGGAATTGATTCTTTATAAACCTTTTAGCAAAAATAGCCCGATTCAGTTGAACAAACTTACAGAATCTGATTATAAATCAGTGTCTCTGCTTAATTTAGTTAAATATCTTGCGATTCTGCTTTCTGAAAATGGGGAAATCAAACTCACAAAAACGGAATCTCTTCCAGTTAAAGTAGTTAAAGATATTTATGCGAAGGGGTTTTTTAAAGATAAGGAGATTGAGTCAGGAATCACAAAACTAAGTAAAGAAACGGATTCGTTGTCAATAAACCTCACAAAAATTCTAATTGAACTGTCCGGTCTGGCAAAAAGGCAAAAAGGTTGCTTAAGTCTTACAAAGAGTGGTGAAAAGATTCTAAGAGATGACGATGAGACCTTAAAACTCATTTTCAGGACTTTTGCCACGAAGTTTAACTGGGCCTATTATGATGCACACGAAGGAGAAAAAGTCGGGCAGCTTGGATTCGGATTTACTCTGACACTTCTGGGGAAATATGGTAAATCTAAAAGACTGGACAGCTTTTATTCAGATAAATATTTTAGAGCTTTCCCTGCTCTGCTTAACAGTTTTTCAGAACCCTATTACGGAACTGTTGAAGAAAAAGCATCATACGTTTATTCAATCAGGACTTTTGATAGATTTCTTAATTATTTTAATTTTATAGAAATTGAGAAAAACTATCCCAAAAGCGAAACACACATAAGAAAGACAGATCTTTTTGATAAATTTATCAGTGTGTGCCGCATAGGAAGTTGTAAGTTGCTTAACAAAGATGGGAGCTTGTAAAATGCCGAAACCGCAAGACAAGGAAACAAGATATTACATTGATATCGATCTGAAAACCATGAAAGTTGTCAGATGGGACTACGATCAGCGAGTGAATTTTGTAATCGCACCTGAGAAAGATTCTTATCACAGAATCTATCTTTCTAAAGGGCAGTATAATAAGTTCGTGAAAGGCAAAGAATTATTGGGATGAGTTAATCAATCACTTCCTTTCCTTCCCCTTCCCCTTCCCCTTCCCCTTCCCCTTCCCTTTCTCCTTCAACTTTTCTTCTTCCAGTCTTAAGAAATAATCTATTGTTTCAATTCGGATGCTGAATGTTGCTCCCGGTCTATTCTGGTCAATGTCGTGAAAAAGAAAGTGCGGAGTTTTGGATTTATCCATGATGTTAGTAATGTATGAATAGGTTGGTGCGTCGTGTCCGCATTTAAAGCTGCTCAGATCTATCACTGCTATGTTTGGATGTCTTGCTGCAATTTTTGCGGCCATGAGTTTTAAGTTTGTGTTTCTATTGAAGTTTCTCCACCAGACATCACCGATGTCAAGACTGTCATCAAGATCTTTTTTGAAAAGTGATCCCATGAATTTCTCAGTTCCGGGAAGTGATTCAATGCACAGAACTGGAAAGCCTTTAAGTTGAAACTGCAGCGGAATATCGTGGTTAAGTCCGGGATCGTGATGATAGGGATGTCCGATCAGCAGAATTCCCATTTTATCTTTTTCAATGAGTTCATTTAAGATCTCAGTCCCGGCCGTTTCTAAAGTATCGTAGTAAGTTATCATAGCGTCCATGCCCTGTTTTACCGCCCAGGCATTTTCATCTTTTGTCAGGTTAAATTTTTCTCGGAAATATTCAAAGAGAATCTCGTTAATCTCAACAGGATTATCCATGCTCACAAGCGGACGCCAGTATTCAATTCCGTTATCTTTGAAAAAATCATTCTCTCTTGTAAAAACGGCATTTACAACTTCGGGAGTTCCCATCTGAATAACGCAGGCATTGTTTCCAAGCGTGTTCTTTACCGAAGAATGAAGGTGCGTAATGATCGGAAAACAGATGTGTGTGCAACCTTTTTTCTCAATGAGATTATGAATATGAGCCGGAGCAACTTTTGCGGGGAAGCACGGATCGATCGCGCCCCATTTGTTACCTCTATCCCAGAGTTCAGGGTTGGTGAAATCACTGTATATTACCTTCATCCCGAGCGATCTGAAGTAGCTTGAGAAAAAAGGAGTGTAGAGATACATATTGAGAACTTTGGGAATTCCAACGACCATATTCTGTCTTTTTTCAATGTCTTTTGTTCCCGAAGCATGAAATTTTGTTCCGGTATATTCACGAAGTTCACTTTGAGGGTAATACTCTTTCTGAGCAACTTTTTCGCCACTTACAGGAGTTTCTTCAATATCAAAATCAGAAAAAACAAGATGAGCCGCTTCATCAACGAGGTTTCTGACATTTTTAAGTTTCAAGTTACGATCTTTTTCAAGTTCACGCATGTTCTCAACGGTGTCAGCCATGCCTTTTTCACATTTATTACCTGAAATAAAACGCACATCTTTACCGTCCGCAGTTTTTATATCCACAAAAGTTCTTGCACATTTATTTGTGCAGAATTTGCATCTTGTCGTTGCGTCATTTCTTGTTGAGAATTCGATCTTTGAACCGTTCTCGATTCCTGAAAATTTTGTTTTTTCAACTCCAGTTTCGAGAACTTCGATAGCCGCTCCTACAGCTCCGCAAATATCAGAATATTTGTGAACAAAGATCTGCGCATCAGGCACCTTATCAAGAATGTAATCCACCTGAGCCTTGGCTGCTGCAAGGTTTTTCTGTGTTCCACCCTGAAGAACAAAACGTTTTCCAAACTTTGCTATATGCGGTTCCTGAACAACGTAGTTCCATATGTTTTTGGGAAGAACGAGAGCAAGTCCAGCCATGATCTCTTCTTTGGTCCAGCCTAGTTGCTGAAAGTTGACCTTATCCTGTTCCATGAAAACAGCGCATCCATAGTTAAAAGCGGGAGCTTTTCTCGCTTTAAAGGCATGTTCTGCATATTTTTCAACAGGAATATTGAATTGAGCGGCCATTCCCTGCAAAAAGAAACCATTTCCTGCACTGCACTGAGTATTAAGCTTAAAATCGACAACTCTTCCGTGCTTCATGAAAAGAACTTTGATATCTTGACCGCCAACATCGCAGATCATGTCTACGTCACCATACTCGGCAACTGAAGATTTCATGTGTGCAACTGTTTCAACTATCGATCGGTCAATGTCAAAAGCAGTTTTTAATATGGAGGACGCGTAGCCTGTAACTGAGCTTCCCAGTATATCGAATTTTATTTCGTTTTCCTTTTCGTATTCAAGCATGCTCTTAAACATTTTTTTAACATCATCAATTGGATTGCCGCTTGAAAGAGTGTAGTCCCGATATATTATCTGCTTATTTTCATCAATTAGAGCAAGCTTCGTGCTTGTTGAACCGCCATCAATTCCGAGATAACATTTGATATGAGATCCTTTTTTGAAAACAGGTGCAATAAATTTCGGAACGCTATATTTCTTTGCAAACTCAACAATTTCTTCATCATTTTGCACTAATCCTTGAACTATAGCGCCAGAAGCTTCAAGTTTTTTAAGTCTTCCGCTAGATATGTATTTATCTAATTTGTCTAGATCTTTATAGTATTTCTCGTTCCCTGAATTTACGGATATCTCAGCCTTTTTTCTGCCGAAAAGAACAGCGCCTGTTGCTGCAAAATACTGTGAATCCTCCGGAACGAAAATGGCTTCTTTAAGATCTTCCGTGTTGGGTTTCCACTTATGGATGTTCCATGTTTCAGGAAGCATCTCACGCCATACATCGGCAATGGCAGGAAGATATGTGTGTGGTCCGCCAAGAAGCAGAACCTTGTCTTTGAGGACATTTCCTCTGACAAGAACTTCGAGATTCTGTTTAACGATAGCGGCACATAAGGACACAAAGATGGATTCCTTGTCAACACCAGCTTTAAGAAGTCCAACGACATCAGTTTCAGCAAAAACTCCGCATTTAGCAGCAATATGATGGTTCGTCTGATCAGTTTTCCTTATCTTGGCTGCTTCCAAAGGATCAAGCCCGATCTTATCAAGAATTTTATCTATTGTTGCACCAGTTCCGCCGGCACATTTGTCGTTCATGAAAGTTAAGGTTGAGCGGTCGTCCTTTTCACCCTTAAAAATAATAACTTTTGCGTCCTGACCACCAAGCTCAATAACTGCAGAAACATCCGGGTGAAGTTTTTCAACAGCATAAGCAACAGCGTTTACTTCCTGGATGTAGGTGGCATTCACAGTTTCTGCAAGCGACCTCGAACCTGAACCCGTAATAAAGAGTTTCAGTACGCTTTCTTTAAATGTCTCGGCAATTTCCGAGAGCATCTCACGAACAAGCTCAGGCTGCCTCGTGTTGTGGCGCTCGTATTTTTTCCACAGCATTTTATTGTCACTATCAAGAACAACAGCTTTAACCGTTGTAGAGCCGACATCTATACCAACAAAAAGTTCTTTTCTTTCAGTCATTTTCCACCCCGGAATTGAACAAAAACTAGATGTGATTTTTATCACGCTATCATTTCACTGTCAAATTAAAGACGATGTTCTACTTGGATTCAAAACATCCCATGTCAAAAGAACCGTTTTGAGGTCTGGAGTTGCTTTCGAGATCATTTTTAATGAAATCAAGCTCCAGTGGAACGGCATCAATACAAGTCGAGATGTTTAACAAGTGAAAATCTCCTTTTGAAGGGTCGGTGAATTTCGGATCACAATTCATGTTTCCAGTGCCGGAAAAAATTCCGGATAGTAATTCAATATTGTTGTAGTAAGCTGTAATGTCACCTGAAATGGACTTCCCATTGTTTGAAAAAATAATGTTGCCTGCAAGGATCGGGTCGCTTGATCCATTTGAACTCAAAGTTTCTGAAGAATTTGTGCCGTTTTTTGAAACTGTGTTAAATGCAAGCATGGGAAAGGAATCTGTCAGATGAAAAACCGAACCCGCTAGGTCACAGTTGTTTGCAATGAAAAGCGAGTTGTAAAAATAGACTTTTTCACTATCAATATTAACAAATGAAACTGCTCCACCGGAATTTGCACAATTATTTGTGAACCTGTTTCTGTCTGCAACGACGTTTCCGGAGTCATTTAAGTAGATAGCTCCACCAAGGTTGGTAGCTGTGTTGTTTGAAAATTTGCAATCCAATATTTCAACATCGCTGAAGTCAGTAACTGCAACAGCTCCTCCATTTTTCCCTATATTAGAAATGAACTCACAATTTTTAATTACAAGGTTTTGAGTACTGAAAATCAGAACTCCTCCGCCATTTTCATCAGTTGATAAAAGAGAATTTCCGTTTTTTATAGTTAGGTTTTCCACAGTCAGATCAGAAGCAGGAACCAAAACATGAGGTGTTGATCCACCGCCATCAAGGATCGTTGGATGATTTTGAGGGTCACAAAAGCTTGAATCAACATTTCCTTCGTAAAAACCACCAGAAATTGAGATATTGTCTAAAAGGAAAATGCTCGATGAAATATTGTATGTTCCTTCTTCGATATAGATGTTGCATTTTTCTTTGCCGGTGATAGCTTCCGCGGCACTGTTTACAGCATTTTGTATTGACGTAAAAGCAGTGTTCCAGCTTAAACCGTTTTTATTCAAAGAATTATGAAGACGGACATATCTGACACAGAGATCACAGTTTTTCCCGCCAGTTCCATCCGGGCATGGAAACGTGTAAGTATCCTCATCGGTATTTTCATAAATATCGTTGTCGTTATCATTGTTCTCTTCAAAAAAATCAATATCCGGGTTCTCGTTATCTTCATTTAAACTGTCTGTAAGTGAAAAATTATCGTTATCACAATCATCATCAGTGTCCTGAATTTCTTCAAAGGTGTCAGATTCACAAATTAAATCAGGTGTTTGGTCGTCATCCTGATAGTGCTCTGAAAGATCGCTCTGACTACATGAAATGAAAATGAAACTGAAAAACAAAGCTGAAATAATTCTCATCGAAAACCCCATTGTAAAGTCCGTTTGTTGAATTAGATTAACCCAAATGGATAGTATGTAAAGAAAATGTCGGTTAGGTTAGGATGTCGGTAAGGACTTTTTCAGTTCTTGCAAATATTTGATCGATATCATCTTTTGTGACAATGAGAGGAAGAAAGAAATATATCATGTCCCCAAGAGGTCGCAGAACAAGACCGTTTTCAAGTGAATGTTCATAAATTGCATTGCCGATCCTTTCTTTTTCATCAAATGGGATCTTGTCCTTTCTGGACTTGACAATATCAAGAGCTCCGATAAATCCCCGGTAGCGTATATCTCCGATAAAATCGAACTTTTCCATTTCACGCAGCTTTTTCTGAAAATGATGCATGACTTCAAGATTGGATTGTGGCAGGTTTTCGTCTTTAAGGATGTTCAGGTTTTCAATAGCAATTGCGCAGGCTAGGGGATTGCCAGTGTAGGAATGTCCGTGAAAAAATGTCTTGTATGAAAAATAATCATCGTAAAATGCGTCATATATTTCATCAGTTGCAGCAGTTATCGCAAGCGGAAGAAATCCACCGGTAATTCCTTTTGAAAGACAGATTATATCAGGCACAATGTCAGTATGTTCATAGGCGAAAAGTTTTCCTGTTCTTCCAAAACCTGTTGCAACTTCATCAAAAATAAGAAGCACATTGTGTCTGTCAGCAGATTCTCTAAGTTTGTTGAGATATTTAGCAGGATAGGTGAACATTCCACCAGCACCCTGAATAAGCGGTTCAACAACAACGGCAACTGTTTCATCAGAATATTCAAGAAGTGTGTCTTCCATTTTCTCAAAACACTGGAGATTACAACCGCAGCTTTCACCATCAAGTGTGAATTCAGATTTTCTATGCGGGCAGCAGGAACAGTTGGGACTATCAACTTTGATAGCGTTAAACATCAGAGGTTTATACAGTTGATGGTAAAGCTCCACTCCGCCAAGGCTGACAGCTCCAAGAGTGTCTCCGTGATATGCATTGTCAAGCATTATAAATCTCGTTTTCTCTTTTTTTCCTTTGTTCTGCCAGTATTGAAAGGACATTTTTAATGCAACCTCTACGGCAGTTGAGCCATCATCAGAGAAAAAATACCTGCTGAGTGACGGATGAAGAAAATCCGAGAGTTTGTCAATAAATTCAGCAGCATAAGGATGAGTGAATCCTGAAAAGTTTACATGCTCAAGAGTATCAAGCTGTTTTTTTGCAGCTTCAACGATCCTCTTGTTGCAATGACCAAGCGTGTTTGTCCACCAGGAAGAAATTGTGTCATAAAGTTCGTTTCCGTCTGCATCCGTGAGTTTTACACCTTCACCGCTCACAATTACCTTGTGATCCTTATTCTCAAAATCTTTCATCTGAGTGAAAGGATGCCAGATGTGTTTCCTGTCAACTTCCAGAGTCTTTTTCTTGTCGTACATGAGAACTTCCATATTTAATCAGCAAAAAACAGTTGCAATATTACCTTTGTGGATGTTTTGTCAAGGATATGGGGTTAATCTTCAAAAACTAGATCTTTTAGAAAAGACGCTTTTTTCAACTGAGTAAATGCCGTTACCATTATTAGTGACTAATACCCAGTTGTAATTTTCCTGATTATTAATATCTGAAATTAAAGCAGAGTTTGCTGTTGTCGGACCGAAAATGGTATGGAATCTATCATATTCATCTACATCGGAAAGCAGGAACTCAGCATTGGGATCATCATTTTCCCATTCAAAGCTCACATCTCCTTTAACTATCTCATTTTTTTCGGGACTAATTATCTGTGTTCTGGGAGGTTCTCCAGCAAATGACATTTCTTTTAATGATCCGGTAAAATTTGAGTTCTGCATATATTGAGGCCAGTCACCTTTAAGCTTCCCAGGTGCATCGAAAATAAATAAATTGTTATCTGCAATCGCATAAAGTCTATCGCTATTATTGTGGAAAAGGTACTGAATGTTTGAGTACACGATATCATATTCCCATATTACTTTGCCTTCTGTATCTGTGCAGACAATTATATTCTTCTTGGCGTAATATATCTTTCCATTATCTGTTATCACTGGTGTCGGGGAAGAAGAAGCTCCTGAATAATTAAAGAGTGAAAATACCTGGCTGTTATCTTTATCATATTTTATCAGACTTCCATCTACTGCTACGTATTTATTGCCTGAATCATCAATAGCAATACTTGGCATTTTGGGATAACTTGCCTGAATCTGGTTCGTCAAAGGTTCACCTGTAGCGAGATCTAGAGCTAAGATCTGATATTTGTAGTTAGTGGTCTCATAATAGGGAATATAGGCCGTGCCGTTTTTGTCCATTACTGGATTAAGAGATAACTTGCTGGTATTTTCGATAGTTTTTTTCCAGATGATGTTATACTGATCGTCTAGAAAATAAATATATCCGGGAGATTCAACGACGAGAATGTTTCCATTAAGATCAGATATTGAAACAGACTCAAAGTTTGTATCGAAAGCAATGCTGCGTTCCTTGAATCCGTCAAGGATCTGTTCACCGGCAGATATTACTCCATTGTTAAGGATCGTAATAAGGCTTGAAGAGTCGACCCTGCTTGAAAATTCATAACTTTCTTTTGACTTTGTATCGAAAACAGCAAAATTTCCGTTATCTATAAAGTAGATATTATCATCCGGACCAACTCTCGGAGATAAAATATTTGAATAGGTAAGGCCGGTTGAATGTAAAAACTCTAGACTGTCACTAAGCTTGTATACCTGTCCTAATCTGTCTCCTGCCAGAAGATCCCCTTTGCTGTTCGTTCCAATTGGATATCTAATTTCTATTCCAAGAGCGTTTGATGAAGAGATATAGATTGCGTTACAGGTGTCATTTTCCAGAAAAGTGTTATCCGGACATTTCCATGCACAATATCCGGGGGTGTTCCAGCCATTTTCATCTGTATAATATAGTTCTTTTTCTACAACTATGTCATATGAGTTTTCAACTGCATCAGGATTGTGAATACAGTTAGCATATTTTCTGTTTATACAAACTTTATCTTCTTCAAGATCCATATCATATCCCGGAAGACATTTTGAACAATCTTCAGGGTTTTGAGTTTCTGATATACATCCACACTTCGGTATTCCATCTGAATCATGGCATTTTTCATAATCGGGGCATTCAAGATTTGCTATTGAGCAGTATTTTGTTTTGCATTCATTATCTTCCAAATAATAGCTGTCCATACATTCGTCACACTCTTTTCCTTGCCTTGGCGGATTGCATCTGCAGACAGCTTGTCCAAGATAGATCTTACATTCCTCGTTTTCATATTCGCAGCCAACATATGTGCATATAGAATCTGAGATGCACTTTCCATTGAGGTCATAATGGAAGTCTTCTTCACAAAGAACACAGTTGCCTCCTTTATAGTTGGCATAACATTTACAGGTAATATCGAAAGAATCATTTTCGGCACATGTACCGTTACCATAGCAGAATTTCTCCGAGCAAGTTTTCTTATCATTGCATTCAGATTTGTCTTTTTTACAGTAATAATCGCATTTTAGGGGGCCAATTAAAGCCGGGTCATCTTCATTGCAGGATTGTGTGCCTATAAAATCACACTCTTCATTTGCTTCAACTGTCCCATTTCCACACATTTTATTCTCAACACTTCCAACAAGCTGTTCAGTGTCAGTTTTTTCAGGGACTTTTGCACAACTTACAAAAAGTAATAAAAATAATATCAGTAATTTTTTCATGTTATTCCTGTTTGACTAAAAAGGTCTTTCCAGTTGATATTTTCAGTGAGCCGTTTTCATCCTGTGACACAATATGCCAGATATATTGTCCTGATCCAAGGTTAACAGAGTAGTTATCAAGTTCTTTTTCGGGGCCTGCATAAACTTTGTCAATTCCTGTTGAGTTTCTGATTAAAAGTGTGTAGCTGATATCAGGATTTTCGGGGATGTCCCAGGTGAATATTACATTTCCCGGGAATTGTTCATGGTTGTTTGCAGGTAAGATGGGAGTTGCTG
>Ga0222665_1001190_pt1 | contig 12465 bp, 9 predicted proteins | sample AntAcemetagen653_FD_179853 | JGI IMG/M metagenome (GOLD analysis project Ga0222665, IMG submission 179853) | Saline water microbial communities from Ace Lake, Antarctica - #653 | ecosystem: Environmental > Aquatic > Non-marine Saline and Alkaline > Saline | place: Antarctica: Ace Lake | collected...
GTTCCTGTCGTTATCTTTGCAGCACTTCTCACACTTGGAACAGAAAAAATGAGCATCTGGTTTAACAGAGTCACTAAAGCTGAAATCTGGATAAGACGGGTTTTCGGTGTTGTTCTTATATTTATCGGTATTTTTTACACTCTGAGATATGTTTTTAAAATTATTTAGACCTCGATGTCCGAAAACTGCTTGACTCTGGGCATTACCTTAACTACAATTGTACGAGGGTTTTAGAGGGGACAAAATGAAATTCACGATCCTGTTCATCATCTTTTCAATGTTCAGCACTATTTTTGATGGCGGAGAGCTGTGTTTTTCTCATGATGGTGATGTTCACCTGAGCTGCTGCTGCAAAACGGAAGCAACTTTAAAAAAACCTTGCTGCGGTTCAAAGTGCATAGACATTTCATTTCCATCAATTGATGTCGCCACAAGTCAAGCAAGAGAAAACGAACAAATTCATTTTGAAATCGATCAGAATATTGTTACATATCATCAGACAGTTTCAACACTCCCAACACGCAGAAATAATATTTTAGATGATAATCACCGCTTATCAGGTGATAGATCACATATTTCTCTATTACTCTCAAAGACTATTTTCAGATGTTGATACTCTGAAAATTTAGTTTCGTAACATTTTGATTTAATTTAACTTTTTGGAGTTTATAATGTTAAAAAAGATTTTTAGTATTTCGTTGATGCTAGTTGCTATTTCACTTTTCACAACAAACTTGTCTGCTGGCGAGAAAAAAGATTCCGTGAAAAAGGAATGCAGCTGCAAATCATGTGATTGCAAGTCATGCGACAACTGTAAGTGTGGATGTAAGGATGGAAAGAAGTGTGCTTGTAAGAACATGAAGAAAGATTGTGATTGCAAAGACATGAAAAAAGACTGTTCTTGCAAAGATGCAAAGAAGTCTTGTGCCTGCAAAGACAGTAAAAAAGACTGTGGTTGTAAAGACAAGAAGAAAAGTTGCGGTGGCAAAAAGAAAAAGCACTGTGGAAATCACAAGAAGTAGAAATTCTATCCTCAAATAACTCTCCCTAGCCCTCTCTTTCAAAAAGAGAGGGAACGGGATCTCCATCTTTTTGAAAGAGGGATTAAGGGAGTTATTCTTTCCCTAAAACCTTATTCGCCGCATTATAACCGCGCAGCACAAGTATTCTCAGATCCGGATCCAAACCCATGAGCGCTTTTTCAGTATCAATATCGTTTGAAACAGGGACTTTCACTTCAATGACCGGACAATTCATCTTTGGAGTGTACATTATTTCATCACCAGTAACATTAACCGCATAGATCACTGCCGGACCAAAAAGTCTGCACGCATCTTCAACAGGAGTTGCACTTATTCTATCAAACCCCGGGTCAAGATTCTCAATATTATTAATGGGTTCAGAGAAAATGAGTGGATTATTGATGCTGCCGGAAACGGCATAGGCAAGATTCCCGCTTTGCATTACACTTAGGCTGATCCTTCCATCCTTTATCTTAAAAAATGAAGTCGCAAAAGGAATGGTCGTCTCTTCGATCTTGATACTGTTGTTAAGATCATCGAATTTCTTCCGAAACACATCGTTCTTCAGACCAAAAAGAAGAGCATTCACCTGAGAAACAACCGAACTGTTCACAACTGAGTTTATAAGTTTTCTATATCTTGAAACAAGATCCTGATTGGGAGCGATCGCATAAAGACTTCCAATAAGAGAACCCATGCTATTTCCAAAAACTCCACTAAACTCTATTCCAGCCTCATTAAAAGCCTGAATAGCACCGATGTGAGCAAACCCCTTATCAGCTCCAACAGAAAGCACAAGCACCTTTTTATCAGTGCATATTCCAGCAATATCTCTAAAACCTTCATTACATTCGCAGACGAATTTTTCCTTATCCGCTTTGCAAATCGAACGATTCTTTTCAATGCATGGATTTGGCTCACAAGGATCAACAGGCTCCGGAAGAACCTCCACAACCTCTTTTACAGGCTCAACAACCTTCGGCTCTTCCTTCTTTTCAACAGTTGAACAAGTCACAAAAGATGAAAACAACAGGATCAAAACTAAAAACTTCAAAACAGACCTCATATTAAACTCCTTCAGTAGAAAACTTTACTAAGGTTAGCAGATTTGAACAAGAATTCCATAAAATCACTCAGCCTTGACAAAAATCCGAGATATTGCGATACTTTCAAAGTTTCTGATAATTTGAGGAGTTTTCGTGAATAAAGATACTGTAAAAGTGGAGTTGCACTGTCATTCAAATGTGAGTGATGGAACTATTAGCCCTGCTGATCTGGCAAACGAATGTGTGAGGTCGGGTGTTCAATTTGCAGCGCTGACGGATCATGATACAACTTCGGGTCTTGCCGAATTTGAGTCTGTCTGCAAAAATAACGGCATTGGTAATATTTCAGGTATTGAGATCACGTCAAAGGTTAATGATGCTGATATTCACATTCTCGGATATGGGTTTGACAGGAAATCTGATGCTTTTTCCAGTTTGCTTGCTCCTGTAAACGAGGGAACTCTCCCCGCAGAGATTGCTATCCGCAGAATTCATAACGCTGGCGGAATTGCAGTTTTTGCCCATCCTTTTGCCGCAGGTCGTAACGAGAATGAAGTCTCTGATATTATTGCAAATCTTGTGGATTCCGGTCTTGACGGCATCGAGGTCATTCACCACTCGGCAACTCCATCAAGACAGGAATTTCTACGAGAAAAAGCTCAGACGTTTGAACTTGTCATTTCAGGTGGATCTGATTTTCATAACAATAAAGATCCTGAAAACCAAAAAGTTGGATTTGATCTTGAAAGAACTGACTGGGAAAAGTTCAGGAACGCAATTTTTTCTTCTCAAAGTGAGGCACAAGATCAAAGAACATCTGACACTGCAATAGCCATGGGAATTATTAAAGGTGAAAAGAAAAACATTAATCGCCTGATCACATGGATGGTTATTCCTGCTGTTACAGTTCTTGTTCTTTTTCTTGTTGCACTTTTTGCTTTTTTCCTTCCGGGATATGAAGAAGAGTTGCTTCAAAGAAAGCGTGACACTATCAGAGAACTCACACACACAGTCTGGAGCATGCTCAACGATGCTGAACAAGAGATCAAGTCCGGATCGCCTGCCCTGGAAACAAAAAAGCACATCGCAGAACAGATAAGCCATTTAAGATACGGTCCTGAAGAAAAAGATTACTTCTGGATTCAGGATCTGACACCGAAAATGATCGTTCACCCATACCGGCATGATCTTGACGGAAAGGATATTGGAGATATCACCGATTCCAGAGGTGTCAAAATATTCACCGCTTTTGCCGATATTGTTAAAAAGAATGGCGAAGGCTATGCCGACTACGTTTGGCAGTGGAAAGACGACCCCGACAGACAGGAAGTAAAGGAATCTTACATAGAGCTTTTTAAGCCATGGGGCTGGGTGATAGGAACGGGAATCTACATGCACGACGCAATGTATGAGATCGACCAGATAAGAAATAGACTCATCTACACCGTTTCAATTATTGCGGCTCTTCTGACCATACTTCTTCTCATAATGATAAGAGGTGGACTGATCTTTGAAAAACAGCGAAAAGTTGCGGAAAAAAGACTCGGGGAATCAAACGATAAGTACAGATCTCTGGTTCAGGCGGCGGCTGAAGGATTGCTTTTTGTGAGAAACGGGCTGTGTTCATACGCGAATCCTGTTATGCTTGAACTCATCGGTTGCAGTGACAATGAGCTTGAACTGATAACCTGGAATGAGCTTTTTCCAAATCTTAACATGGATCCCAACAAAGTTCCTGGCATTGCTGACATTGAGCTAAGAAGAATGAACGGATCAAAAATTCTCTGTTCGCTGAAGATCACCGGTCAAAGTTGCAACGACACTTTTATCTGCATTGTAAGAAAGAAGGAGAACAGCCTGCCTTTTGCAAAAGATACAACAAGCAATGTGCTCCAGAGAATGTTAAAACTTCCAGCTTCAATAGCCGAGGATTCAGCAAAGGAAATAGCAATTGCAAAAAATGAAGAGGAAGTTATTTCTCTTTGTCTTAAAACTCCTCAGCTTGTAATAGCAATGCTTGGAAGCGGCGCAGACTCCACATCTATTGTGAAGGCTGTGACCGATATAACAGATGCAGCAACAGCTCGTTTCATTGAATTAAAACAGTCAGTTATAGGCAAAGAGCCCGTGCCATTCACTTTCTTAGCACTTGGTAGTCAGGGACGACATGAACAGACACTTTTTACTGATCAGGACAATGCTCTGATCTTTCATGAAAGCGGAAAAGATGACCCTGAAATTAGTAAATATTTTCTGGATCTATCCACTACAGTTTGTGCAAATCTTGCAAGATCGGGATATAGACCTTGCGGCGGAAAGATAATGGCTGAGAATCCTAAGTGGTGTCAACCTTTAAGTCAGTGGAAGTCTTATTTTTCTGATTGGATAGAAAAGACTGAACCGCACGATATTATTGAACTTAATACTTTTTTTGACATGAGGTTCGTAGCTGGAAATGAAGAACTTCTGGATTCACTTAAAGATCACATCTTTCTGACCGTCAAGGACGCATCTCAGTTCTTTCTTTTTATCGCCAGTGAAGCACTGAGATTCAAGGTTCCGCTTCAGATATTCGGCAGCATGATCTCTTGGGGAAACCTGAAAGAAAATGACGGAAGACTTGATCTTAAAGCTGCGATGATGCCTGTTGTAAACTACGCCAGAATATTTGCACTCAGACACTCGATAAAAGCCGTCTCTACGAGCAACCGTCTTGCAAAACTTCATGAATTAGGGCTTTTAACTCAGATACAGTACGAAGATATCCGGACAGTATTTAAAACGCTGCTGCGACTCAGGCTCAACCATCAGGGAGCAACTGTTGAAAAAGGCAGAGAACCGGATAACCTTATCGACCCGTCACTTCTTGGAAGCATGGATGATGCTGTGCTAAAAGAATGTTTTAAGGAAATAGAACTTTTTCAGGAACATATCAAAAGAGCCTTCATCGGCGCAGCTGACAGGATCGTCTGAATTAGCTGAAAATAAAAAAAGCCGCAACAGCAAAAATATAAGAAATAATTATCATTCCTACGTATTGGACTGATGGCCAAAGCCATGAATTAGTCTCTGCTTTGACTGCTGCAAAAGTTGCAACACAGGGAGCCGAAAGAAGAATAAGCATGATTATTGCCATAGCTGTCGCAAAAGAATACTGCTCCTTTATTTTTTCTTCAAGAAGATTTGAACCCTCCTCATTTTCTGACAGTGAGTTCAATATGGACAATTGAGAAACAAAGAGCTCCTTAGCCGCAAGACTTGCCAGAAAAGAACTTGCAATTTTCCAGTCTGCATCAAAAACCTTGAAGGCTGGCTCAATAAATTTTCCGATCGTACCTGAATATGATCCTTCAGCCTGCATATAACCAATCTGTGCCTCTGAAAGTGACTTGTCTACTTGCTCCATATCAACTCTTGGAAAAGAGTTGAGAAACCAGAGAACTACACTGGCTGCAAAAATTATGGTTCCTGCCTTTTCAAGAAAGTGCTTTCCTCTTTCCCATGTCAGTATCATTATAGACTTAAAAGAAGGCCTTGTGTATGAAGGAAGCTCTATTATCAGTGGATTTTCTTCACCTTTAAAAACAGAAAGTCTTAAAAGCTTTGCCACGGTTGCAGCAACAGCAACACCCAGCAGGTAGATCATAAGAAGTGTCATCGCCTGATATCCATTAGGGATAAAAGCGGCAATAATTAAAAGATAAACAGGAAGTCTGGCACCACAACTCATAAAAGGTGTTACCATTATCGTTGCAAGCCTTTCGAACTTGTTTTCAATGATCCTTGCACTCATTACGGCCGGCACTGTGCATCCAAGACCAAGTATCATCGGCATAAAACTCTTTCCACTAAGACCGACCTTTGACATCCAGCGATCCATAATGACAGCAACCCTTGACATGTAACCGGAGTCTTCAAGAAAAGCTATCGCCATAAAAACAAGAAATATATATGGAGAAAAAACAAGAATTCCTCCGACTCCGCCAATTATTCCATCAACAATTAAACTTCTAATAATTGAATCACTACCCTCTGCCCAGAAAGAACCAACTAGATCACCAAGTCCGCCGAAAATCATTTCAAGAAAACTTTCAAGTGGCCCACCAAAAGTAAAAACGATCTGAAACATCAAAAACAGCATTATAAAAAATAATGGCAGTGAAAAAACCGGATGCAGAACATACCTGTCGATCTTTGATGAAACATCAGATTCCACATCCTTCACTTTGCCTCTTACTTTTGACACAATATCTTTTATAAGACCGTATCGCTCCTGAACCATTACCACCGAATGTATCTTGTGCCCTGATTCCCGGTGCAGTTTTTGAATAACTTCATGAATTTTCTCGACATCTTCCGGAGGAACTTCATTAAGATCCGTGTCACTTCCCTCGATCAGCCGAATTGCTCTCCAGTCTTCTGCAAAATCAGGCCCGTGATGACCATCGTAGTTATGTTTGGAAAACACATCTTTTATTTCTTTGATATAACCTTTAATATTGTCAGAATAAGGAACTGTCGTCGGTTCAGGCTTATTCTCAAACACTTCGATACACTTCTTTATTAACTCATCGAGACCCTCTCCATTTCTGGCAGCACCTGCAACAACCGGTGTTTCGATCTCACGTTCAAGAATTTCAGGATAGATCTCAAACCCTTTTTTCTCAACACTATCCATCATGTTAAGAAATATGACTACCGGCACCTTCATTTCAAGGATCTGAAGTGTCAGATAAAGGTTCTTCGTGAGGTTGGAAGCATCAATAATGTTAATTATCAAATCCGGCTTTTCATTTGCAATAAAGTTGCGCGTCAGGATCTCTTCAGGAGAAAAAGCATTCATTGAGTAAATGCCAGGAAGGTCAGTCACAACAAACTCATAACCTCCGCAATCCGCACAGCCTTCCTTGTTTTCAACAGTCACACCGCTATAGTTCCCGACATGCTGATTTGAACCGACAAGCTTATTAAAAAGAGTGCTCTTTCCTACATTTGGATTGCCTGCAACAGCAAGTTTTATTGATCTCTTCATCATCAGATTTCCTTAACAAGGATCTTTTCAGACATTCCCCGACCTATTGCAAATCTACTGCCGTCAATATCTATCACAACCGGACCGTTACGATTATTCCTGACAACTGTGAATTCATGGCCCTGATTTATTCCCATAGACACAAGTCTGTTAAAGAGTCTTTTACCTGTCTCAATCTCAAGTATCAGTCCTTTTTTACCGTTTGGAACATCAGAAAGATTCATTTTCGAACTCCATAACAACATACCGGAAGATAATAGTTAGCCTATGCTAATTTGTCAAGATGAATTAAAATGCGTTTTAGATTTTTCTACTGTACCTAACGACTTTTCCAATAAATTCAACGTTAGAATCCACGAGAATAGAAGAATTTTTCATGGTTTCATTATCTGCCTTGAGATGTTTCTCAGGATCAAACAACAGTCTTCTTATCATTTTCACGCCATTGATCTTAAAAAGAAATAAACCTTCTGTCCTACCTGAATTCTTTGATGAATCAACAAAAACCATATCCCCAGTCTTAAGGGTTGGACTCATGCTATTGTTGTTAACTGTAAAATATATAAGTTTTTCACCGAGAGACTTAATATCCTTTTTGATACAATCTTTGGGAACAGAGATATTATATCTTTTTTCATTTTCATGAATATCTACCGACCTTATGTATAAAGAGGTCTCAAGGTCATTAAAAACAGGTCCGACTTCCTTGTAGAGCCATTTAGCATTGACATTAAACTCATTTAGAAATTTTATAATAAGCTTACCGTTAGTTCCTCTTGTACCAGACTCAATTGAGGACAGATAGGAATTAGAAACTTCCAGAATCTCGGACATATCCTTCTGCTTCATTTTAAGAAGTTTTCTGACTTCTTTGATTCTTTTTCCATATATCATTTTTTCTATCTAAAAATCTTAAAAAACCGACGAGCTTTCGCATGGAATCTAGCATTAAAGAATTTCGAAGTCAAGGTTTTGATTGTAAAATTGAAGATTATTCGTCGATATTGATAGGATCGGGGTTGAAAATAGTTGCTGCATTGGAAACAACAAATATGCAATCACTGCCATCCGGAATTTTAAACTGCTCAAAAAAGTTTGCCGGGCCTTCAAATTTGTCTGAAGGTTCTTTCATCTGGTTTTCAGCACCCATTTTAAGTGCCGTGCTTGATGCTTGAAGAACAACCTGCTCATCTGTCCACAACACAACACCTCCGGCAGTTTGTCCGTCATCTGCAAACCACGCATCTTTAAACTCTGATGACGACTTTTCAACGATATGAACTTCTCCACCCATAGTTCCATTTGCTTTCACATAGAGTCCCGGAATTCCATCCTTATCCCAATCCTGAGCACAAGGATCAGTTTTATCTGTAGGAAGAGCGTAGTCGCCCGGATTGTCACCATAACAGGTAGGATCAATTGATCTCAGTTCCCAGGAAACATCCTGTGTGAAACCAAAGGTATCATCGCCATTATTAATAAGTGTTGATTCCTTTGGAAGAATTGGAAGAGCATCTGCAAAAGACTGAGGCATCATCATCTGAAGGAGATAACTTACAGTGTTATCTATTTTAATGTTACAGATCTTAGCCTTAATGTGAATCTGATCTTGTTCCTGCTCCTGCTCCACAACAAAATAAGTTCTTGTCCATGCTTCGGCCATATTTATTGTTGCAACCTTAGAAGATGCTGTAAACCACATTTTCTGGGCATAAGTTCCGCAAACTTCAGGGAAATCGCCAGGATCACAAGTACACTTTTCGGTATCTTCCCAAAGTCCACCAGTACATTCCTGATAAAATTTTCCTTTGCTGGTAGATCCACAAACTGTTTCACCTAATCTGGTTTCACCATTTGTACTACAAGTCTCTCCGGTATCTCCTGTGTCTGTATCGTCCATTTCGTCCATGTCCGCACCAGTATCACCGATATCCCCTTCGTCCGTATCGTCCACTTCGTCCTGTGTGTCCACTTGGTCCACGTCAGTCAAAGTATCTCCTGTATTCCCAGTATCTCCAGTATCTCCAGTATTGCCTGTGTCCCCTGTATTACCAGTATCACCGTCATCATCACCACAAGAAACAAGCATAAACATTGCGATCACTGTAAAAACAGCAAAAAACTTTTTCATCTTGATCTCCATTATCATTAGAAGTATAAACTTAACCAAAGCCCACCGGACAATATTTGTCCGCTTGAAGTAAATCCGGGATATCCGGGATTGTTGGTCTGAAAACCTTTGGATTCCTCTATCTCAGTTCCCCTAACACAGTCCGGATCAAAACCGTCACAAGTTGAATCCGGGAATTCATCTACAACTGTTCCGTCTTTCCCAATTGAGTTTGCAACGCCTTCATCTTTTGTTGTTGTTTTCTCTATAAATATCTGTGCCTGAAAATTTGCACCGACTTCAAGTTCATATTTCTTTATTTTCCAGGTATAACTGACACCGGCACCAATATTGAACTTGTCATTATCGACATAGTTTGTCCTTCCATCCTGATTAGGAATCGGGCTCATGAAGTAACCAAGATCAATTCCAGTTTTTAGAGCCTTATACTCAACTCCTGCACCGATAACAAATTCCCAAGTATCTTTCCATTTATACTTATTAGTTGTTTCGTACACCCAGCCGCCTCTTGATGTGAGGTTTCCATCATCATCCATATTTTCAACTGAAGAATCCCAGTAAATGTTGCCTTCCGGCCTTTCACTGTACCTGTCAACATAGTCAGACCATTTTCTCCAGATCGCTGTAAAACCGACACTTATTTTCAGGTCTTTCATGATCTCAAGACCGTCAAGCGCAACTGAAGGTGAAAGCGTCAGAGGTTGATATGCCCATGTAATATTGACTGTATTTGTATTTATTTCTTTTTCCTTTTCTCTGTCGATATACCAGAATGTTATAATATTTTCAACATCAACGTTTGTTTTTGTTGCAAGATGGGCTGTAAAACCAATGTTCAGTGCCTTCCACGGTCTTATATTTAAAGCAAAATGCGGTCTGAACTTGGCTTTTATTTCAGTCTTTGCATGAATTTTATTTTCATTCTTTCCCGCGTCAGGTGTAAAAACATCACTCGTAACAACAGCTTCAGCAGAAACAGTAGCCCCAATACCCGCGTATATCCACTTATATCCTCCGGAAAGCGCAAAAGAGAGATTAAAAGCACTCATTCTGTCGTCATAAAGTTCAAAATGAAGTGAATTCGAGAAATTAGCTTCTCTTTCATCATTAAAAAAAGAATCCTGTCGCATTATGTTTCCCATGGGAAGCACACCGTGGAACCCAATGGCAAGATAATCTTCAATAATTGGAAGAACAAGTCCAATGGCTCCGTAAAATTCACCGCTTTTCTGTGACTGTCCACCCCTTTTATAAAGATCTTCTGTTGGTCTGGTCTTATACGGTAGATTTGTTTCAAGTTGTTGAAGTCCGTCTTGAGTCGCTCCGTAAATTCCAGTGCCCTTATCTACATCACCAACAACATCGCTGCCGGCCGGTCTTTCCATTAATGAAACATCAAGATTCTGATGCGAATAAAAAACATTCATAGTAAATTTTCGCTTGCAAAGAACAAGCAGGGCCGGATTAAAATACGTTGCTTCAGTTCCCTGAGCAAACATTCTCGCACTTAAAGGATTTGTCGTGCTCATGGCTCCAACTGTTTCAGAAAGAGGTGACGAATAGATAAGTGTAGAAAATAAAAGAATAAACAGAAATACAAGCTTCTTTTTCATTTTATTACCTGATTAAAAACCAAAATCCAACTCTAGTGTATAGCAGAAATCCTTATCTCTGTCAAGATGTTATGGAACTTTTTGTACTCAGGTGTCATAAAAAAAAGGGAGGCCGAAGCCTCCCTAAGAATCTAGTGTCAAAGACAAAGTTTAGTAACGTTGCACATAATATGCAGCCGTTCCAAAATGAGCAACAACAAAAGAGTTAAGCTGATCAAGAGTAGTTTCCATTATGACTAGCTTACTATAAGGCTCTCTGGAACCACTGGAAGCATCGAACAGTTCCTGATCTTTGAGCGTTTTAGCATCTCTTACGACTCTGTATGAAGGTGCGTACCTTGCATATTTTTGGCCGAGATAAAACTTAAACTCGTCAATAGTTGTGAACGATCTTACATCCTCACCATCATTCTGCATTCTTGCAACTTCAGTATTAACCTCTGTAACAGTCCAGTCTGCATGTTCAGCTGTAACAACCTCTTTAAGATACCATGTCGGCCATTTAACATCTGCAAGACAAGGAGTAAAATCCTCAACATCATTTTTAAGAAGATCTGTCCTGCATGCTCTCCAGGCTCTGTATCCTGAAGCATCTGCATTATCCATTGCACTTACAGGAATAGAAGCTCTATAGTAGCTGTTTTCATCCTGATTAAGAAACTCTTCCTCATTTACATCTGCAGGAGGATAAAGATTTCTCTCATAGGTAGGAATAACATTCGTAAGCCATCTCTTAAGAACTGACGTGTCAGCAGAAATGTTTGCCATGTTGCCCATTGCCCAGTAGTTAGGCCACATCTTATCAAAGTATGTCCATCCTGCATGCAACGGAGAGTATCTGAAAGGATCACTAGGATCAACTGCAGAACAAATGTTTATTGAAGGATCATAAGATCCCTTAGCTGTGGAAGCATCTGGCCATAAACCAGGTACCGCACCAAAATTAGTGATATAGTTTATCGGAAACTTCACTTTTACAATTTTCTTCTCGATCTCACCTGAATCAGGATTTACATACTTATTATCAACACAGTATGGTGAGTATGAAAAAACTGAATCTTCAGTAGCAATGTCAGAGAGAACATTAAAAACAACATTCTCAAGTCCAGGGAACTGCTGATAAAGACTGTTTGCCCTGCTTTCCCTGCTGTACTTTCCATCAATCCATCCTGCATTAGAAAGTGTAAAGAGTGTTACCATCTTTTCTTCTGCAAAACCTCTTCTAATAACCTTCTCATAATAGATGCTTGGATTATCCTGAATATCATAGCGATCTTTCTGATAACGACCCATCGTTGAGTCTACGTTAACAAAGCCCTTAGGATCAAGTCCAAAGAGAGCTGCGTCATCGCTAATACCATCAATCAGGTTTTCAGAAGACTGGAAATAATCCTGGTCTTTTCTACAAATACCGGTGGAATTGATACAGTATGATCCTTCAGGACAATCATCGGATACATCTGTATCAGCCTCTCCCTCTTCCAAACATACATAAGAAGTTGGTACATCTTCTGTGTAAAGTTTTGTTTTAACGGCAAGATCATCATCAACTTTGTAATATTCTCCTGTCGCAGGTCTGTACATACTATCAAAAAGAAGATACTGCACACCCTTCATACCG
>Ga0222665_1001193_pt1 | contig 12435 bp, 13 predicted proteins | sample AntAcemetagen653_FD_179853 | JGI IMG/M metagenome (GOLD analysis project Ga0222665, IMG submission 179853) | Saline water microbial communities from Ace Lake, Antarctica - #653 | ecosystem: Environmental > Aquatic > Non-marine Saline and Alkaline > Saline | place: Antarctica: Ace Lake...
CACTCATTGTATTTATCAGTTTTCCACCGAGACTTACCTCGCCTTCAGTCGGTGTGTCAAGTCCGCCAATGATATTTAAAAGTGTTGACTTTCCTGAGCCTGAAGGCCCTGCAATTGCAGTGAATTCGCCCTTTTGGATCTCAAGATCGACTCCTCTTAAAGCTTTGACTTCGATCTCACCTGTCTTATAAGTTCTGATGAGGTTCTTAACTTCTATAACTTTCATGATATTCTCCTATTTTGTTCCTTTTTTCATTGCTTCGGCCGGCTGAATTCTTGCTGCGTGTATTGCAGGGTATATGCCTACTATCATTGTGAAAACAACAAGTGCTATCGGGAAAGACGTATACTGCTCAACTGTCATTACCGGATAGATAAGTTCAGTGATCGAAACACTTACGAACTCCGTTCCGGTGTAGTCAATTCCAATGTGCGAAAAGAGCCAGGAAAGTCCTAAGGAAGTGATAATTCCTATCACAGTAGCTGAAAAAGCTAGTACACCTGATTCAAAAACAACGAGCAGTCCCATATTAAAAGGTTTTACACCAATTGCCCTCATAACACCAAATTCAAACATTCTCTCATAAATTGACATAAAAAGAGTGTTGACAATAACTCCTGCAACCAGAAGAAAGAGAATAAAACCAACCATGTACTTTGAAAAAGCAGTCATTGAAAGCATTGCTTCCATTTCAGGCATAAGCTTCATCCAGTTCTTGAAAGTGTTACCGTCTTTTGTATATTTTTCCCAGATTGGGAGATCCTTTTTCCATGATTTTTTGTGATCTTTAAAATTAACAGCTATTTCATGTATCTGACCTTCAAGCCCGAGCATTTTTGCGGCTCTTTTAATTGGAATAAAGGCAATTCCTCTATCCATTTCACGAATTCCAAGCTTGAATATACCTTTGAGTCTCATCATTTCCTGAGACATTTCACCTGTGTTTGCCTGAGCAACTGTAACCACAAGTCTATCACCGACCTCAACTTCCAGTATCTCGGCAAGTCTACTTCCGATGACCACACCTCGTTCATCACTATCCTTGAGATATTCTCCCTCGATCATAGCTTCATCCATCTTTGACAGAGCTTTTTCCCTTTGCGGATCAATCCCCATAAGCATCAGTGACTGCACGTTTCCCGGACTTGTGATCATGCCCAGCGTTTTAATTCTTGGAGCGAAATCCTTGATCAGAGGTTCATTTGAAAGTTCCTTCATAATCGCATCAGGATCTTTGATAGTTCTTTCAACTTCAAGCGCGTTCGTAAATTTCTCGTTGTGGATCTGAGACTCACCCATAAATGAAGATGTGGCACTTTTGACCATATTGATGATCATTCCTTCCTGCAACGCATCAACAAAGATAAGAGCAGTAAGCCCAAGACTTATGGCAGCTGCTGCGATGAACGATCGCCTCTTATTCCTGAAAATGTTTCGCCACGCCATTTTTAAAAGCATATTATCCCTACCTCATTTTCTGAAGATTTCTTAATGAAAAAGTGTCTTTTTTAAGTTTTATATCAAACTCACCTTTAATGTATGTAATCTTTGTATAATGACCTTTTTTGTTTAATGGAATTATCTCCATAACAGCAGGTATCAGTCTTCCACCCATTTCTTTATAGCCGGAGAACTTTATGATCCTGATCTTGCGGCCTTTTTCATCGTAATATTCTTGAGTTAACGGCAGATAGTCGCTTTTTCTAACTTTAGCAATGATCTTTCCCCAAACAGATGCGGCACTTTCTTTTGGAACAAGTTTAATTGTAATGACATCCTTTTCATTGCTTTTAACGAGTTCAGCTGTGTGATCGTCTCTGAAAGTTGTTTCCTTCACAAGATCGTCGTTGGTAAAATCACTTCCCATCCAGCTTCCCATCATCATGCTCGGCGGAACTTTCATAACTTTATTAACTTTCGGAAAGAAATTCCACATATCCTGATCGACCTTAAGCGTTGATATTCCCTTGTCTTTTCTTGGTGAAAGTATGGTGATAAAGGTTTTGTTCATACCTTCGCTCCAGGCATTCATCTTCATGGTTCTTTTCCAGTTTGGAGTAACAATTTCCATTTCCATTTCAAATTCTGAACTGTCGGCTCTGTAAACTTTGTCCATCTTGTCTAAAATGGCGTTTACTTCATCAGTTTTTACGTCTGCTGACAAATTGAGGATCGCAAACATTAAAGAAAAAAGCACAAAAAATCTTTTCATCTTTTTCTCCATATCATTAAACTAATAACTTCTCATTGACTTAACAGGATCAGCAACTGAAGCTTTGTAGGCAGGAATGATACTTGCGATCACCGCTGCTATTATTATTACGATCACAGGTATATAGAATGCTTCTGCAACATACGCAGAGTTCATATTTTCAATAAATATTCCACCGACAGAGATCGGTTCAGGATAGCTGATGCCAATGGTTGTTAATGGCCAGTTAGCTAAAAGAGCAAGAACAAATCCGATAACTGATGAAAATATCGAAAGAAAAAATGTTTCAAGAACAATTGAATTAAAAATAAACATCGGTGAAGTTCCCATTGCTTTCATTACGCCGTATTCTCTCATTCTTTCAAGAATTGACATGAGCACAGTGTTTAAAACTCCGACTCCGACAATGAGCATAATAATAAAAATAACAATAAAATTACCTTCCTTATCTGCAACCATACTTGTATAGAACTGCTCTTCAACGATCTCCCACGGATTGCTGCTCAGATCTTTAATTCCGGCAGAAAAAAGAGCCTTTGATATATTCATGGATTCATCAACTGACTTTCTGTAATCCTTTATTATAATTGCGGTTTCATGAACTTTATTTCCAATAGAGATGAATTCCTGGGCCGTTTTTAAAGGAATGAAAGCTGCTCTATTCTCAAGTGAATCCATGTCCTTGGAAAGGATGCCGATCACTTTAAACTTGTCATTTGCGATACTTCCATCAGCTCCCGAAGATATCAGAATGATCTCACCACCGACTTCCAGTTTTAAAGCATCTGCAAGAGAATTTGTAATAACGGTTTCATACTTCAACTCATCGCTGCCACCTTCTTTAAAATAAGTTCCCTTTTCAACTTTCTTATCAAGACCAGTCATGGAAGCTTCAGCTTTTACATCTATGCCTTTTACCATTGCAGCAGTTGTTTTCTTGTCAACAAAAGCAAGAGCTCCACTAAACAGTCTCGGAGCGATCTTTTCAACTGAATCAACTGACTTTATTGTTTTTATCAACTCATCGTTCCACAGAAAATTCTTATAAAGACTAGGTTTTTCAAGATAACCTTTTTTATGGATCTGAATGTGACCAGTTTTTGCCTTTGTGAAGGATTTAATAATGTTTCCGTATCCACCTTCAGACAGACCAAGCGAAATAGAAAGAAGAACAAATCCGATGATCATTGAAATAGCAGTAAAAAAAGAACGCCGCTTCTGTTTGAGCAGATTCCGGATCGCCATTTTAAACAGTATCATAGTCTAATCTCTCCATTTGTTTTCATCGGTGTAGCTTGCAAGTCTGTGAGCCTGTTTTTTCCAGAGTTTTTTTATTGATTCAAGATCATCCTCAAAATAAAGCATTGTTTTAAACCCTGCGATCACAATGTTGAGAGTTTTTGCAATATCACTTGCAACTTCCTGTGAAACTTCATGATCCGCAAGCTCTTTTATCTTTGCTTTTGTCAATTCATACCACTTATGGTGAATGTCCTTTGAAGCTTGATGCATCGTGGGATTATTTATCATCTCATCAATTAGAGAAGTCGTTTTCAGACCATTTTTCTTCTGTTTTTCAACCTCATTGATCGCCATAAGCCCAATTTCAGTAAAAAAGTGTTCAATAGAATCAAAAGACATAGCCTTAAACCCATCGATCATTTTCTGAGAAACAATATTCATACTTTTCATCAGAACATCTTCAATATTGTCAAAATGGTGATAGAGCGTCCCCTTTGCAATGCCGGCCTTTTCACAGATCTTTCTTGTGGTCACACCAGACATGCCCTCAGTCGCAATGATAAGCAGCACCGCCTCAATAACTTTGTCCTTTGTTATTTCCGCCTTTGTCCTTTCTTCTGCCATAACTACCTCCAAAAAATCATACCGACCTCACGGTCTACAATAAATTTATAGCATAGACCGACCGCTCGGTCAAGAAAAAGGTTAAATGTTTTGAGATTTGTCGTTAGAAACTATATGCGGCTGTATTTATTGATTAATTAACAAGACCTACTCCTCAAACGGACAAACACCTTCTTCTTTACAGTAGCAATCCATATCTCTGAGAATTAACGAGGTCGAGCTTCTCTTCTGATACAACAACCATTTTCCGTCAAATTCAGCATAACTATAAGGATAAATAACCGTACCATCTTCTGCGGTTTTATCTTTATCCATTTTCTTCATGCAGTATTTCTTTTTCTTATCTATCCTGTAATAACATAAAAGTCCGCTTCCACGACTGTTAACGACAGCCACTTCTTCATAAAGTAAGAGGTTCCCTTGTAGCGCCATGGGAACTAAGGAATAAGCGTATTTTGCAGTTGCTTCCGTAAAATCTGTTATAAGATCCGTCCTTTTAAATGTATCTCCGTCTTTTTCTCCTAAAACTATTGTGTAAGCTCCATTATATCCACGGGAAAAAACCACTCTTTCACCGTTATCTTTATCAAAATGAAGAGGCCCAATTACTTCGTCATCGCCATTCACTACCTGACAGTCGGTTAATAATTTTGGACTCTTAGAAAGATCACAAAGATAGCTGTAGCCTTCATCTGTTACAAAAAGATTATCTCCACTTATAACAGGAATAGAACCTTCACCTTGTTTTAAAGTGGTCCATTCCCATTTTCCAATTTCAGCATACATCATTTTACTGTTCTGATTCGGCTCCTGCACATTTACAAAGACCCATTTATCATTCAGTGCCGGAACGTAAGGGATATGAGCAATGATCTTATTATAGACAACTTCGACTTTCCCATCATCTCCAATATAGGCAAGAAAGATACTGCTGTTATTAAGTTCCAGGGATCTTTTATCTGAGATCATTGCAATTCTGTTCCCTTTATAGTAAGCCTGTTCCTGATTTCTGGCAGGAGCAATGATATTATATTCCTGAGTTTTAATATCATAGGTTACAAATTTGAAATCTATCGGCCACTTCTCGACAGAAAGTTCCGCACTATGGAGGAACAAGCCTATTTTCCCATCGCTTATATTCCATGATTTAATCACACCACCAGATCCGTCAGCCCCCCAACTCTCAGGGCTAATCTTAAGATCGCATTTATGCATTGGAATAGCATATTCTCCCCATAGATCTTCTTCTTCTTTAGTAACTGGTTTCAGGGTTTTAAGCACACAGGGATACCCGCAGCAATCATATTCAGGTTGCTCATGACATAGATCATTATTCTGTTCTTTCCACAGATTGGATGCACACTGGGGATAGTTTTCCGTTGGAGTATCACAACCCGGACGACAGAAAGTGATACTGCCATCTTTATCGTAATACGGAAAAGGAGCATCAATTAGCTTGGGATCACAGTCATCTATGAACTCATCATCTGTGATGTCTATATCAGTGGAATCTGTGTCTGATGTATCGGGATCAGCTTTTTCGTCATTTGCCGCATCCTGTGAATCAATATCTGTAACATTATCAAAATCATGTGAATCCTGTAAATCGGGCAAATCATGGTTCTGACTGCTACATGAAATAAACGCCAACAACATCAATAAAATCAAATACTTCATCTTGTCACCCAATTGTGTTAACTGATAAAGATTACTTTAAAACAGTCCAATAATCAAGTGAAAGAAAGGACTCAGATAATTATCTATTCAGATTCATCATCTTGAGTGGAAGTTATTGATATCTGATTAAAATATAGCCAGAGCAATCCGATGATAGTCACCGGTATGATCTGAGCCATGTGAAGAACTATTGCAACTGCCATTCTTTTTTCATAGAGAATTGAGAAAGATCTAAGTGCATAGACAATAGCTGCCTGAAAGACTGCAAGACCTCCGGGAGTTGGAGCCGCGAGCATTCCCAGATTTGCGGCACAGAGCATATAGAGATATCCGACAAATGGGATATTCACATCAAAAGCTGCCGAAATTATTAGATAAACTCCAAGCTCAATAGTCCATGTGAGGATGCTCAGAAGAGTCACCATCAAAACTTGTTTCCAAGACTTTAAAGACGATGCACCTTTAAGAAATTTATCAGCAAGTTCAAAAATAAACGAGATTTTCTTAGGACTTCTGCTTTCAAGATACTTCATTATCTTTACAGGTTTATCTGAAAAAGTTCCAAACATTATAAAAAGAAAAAGCAGTGCAAAAAGACCCGAGGCAAGAATTGCAAGCGTTTTAACACTCTGAGGAAAAGGATAGAAAAAGAGCGTTATAGAAAGAATAAGAGCAATAGTAAGTCCGTCAAAGATCCTTTCAACAAAAATTGAGGCAAGAACAGAAGTCCTGCTGACATTATTTCTTTTTCCCGTGATCCATGCTCTAGTAAACTCTCCAATTCTAACGGGAAGAACATTGTTAACGGCATAGCCTGCAATAGTAAGGATGGAAAGCTCTTTTAACTTAAAGTTTCCAAGATGGCCAAGTAGTATTTTCCACCGAAGTCCTCGCACAAGAAATGATGTGAGATAAAGTGCTGAAGCAAGCAATATCAGTTTCTGATCGCCCTTTAAAAGATAGTCGACAAAAAGTTCGAGATCCAGATCATGAAAAAGATAGATAAACAATATGATGGTAACTGCAAAAGCCAGGCCTGTCTTAACTTTTTTATTCAAAGTTCTCTCTTAATTCTCTTTTCAAATTCAGTAATACTTTTTTTGAAAATATCTCCAAAAAAACAGACATTGTTCCTAATCAGTTTCAGATCATTATTCTTTGCAGCTTTTTCAAGAACAAACGCCTTTTCTCCAAGTAACGTAGCGCCGACACTTCCTGCAGAACTTTTTATAGTATGAAAATGAAGCCTCAACATCGACATGTCAGGTTCTTTAACACTAAGCAGCTCTTTAACAGTATTCAGTCTGTCAGCGACATCCTTGATGAATAGAACAAGGATCTCATCTGCCCATTTTTCATCATTTTCTGCTGAAACAAGCAACTTATTGACATCAAAAAGTTTAAAACTGTCTCCGTTCAAATCATACTCCAGATTAAATTTCCAAGCTGATGATAACACAAAGTATAAAAAGATAAAAATAAATCGCTATACCCCCCGAACATCCTGATTTTTATAGATCTTATCTAATCTTTGCTTCAGCATGGCCATCACTTCGGAATTAAAAACAGGACTCCTAAAAGAAGAAAGTGAATTATTCTGATAGAGTGGCTCATTTCCAAAATCAAGCAGGCTTTCCTTTTGGTGAGCTTCATACACAGAAGTTCCAGGCACAGGCGATAGTTCACTAAGATATGGCCTTGCGCCAGTTTCAGCAACAATGTCAATAGTACGCTCCACTTCCTCAACACTTTGTCCGGGAAGAGCGCAGAGAAGATAAACCCCTACTTTTTCATTTGTAAAACCATTATTATGAAGCATTGACACAACCTTTTGAAGCTGCTTAAGATCTGTTTTGTTGTCGTATCTTGAAAAAGCAGTTTCAAAACCAAATCTTAGCTGACTAAAATTGTAGCGGGCAAAATATTCACAAAGTTCCTCATCAACTTCCCGCAAATGAAGACCATTAGGTGTATGAAAACTGTATTTATCAGGATCAAGCTTATCTAAAAAGGCTTTAAGATGTTTCCCATCCTTAAGTAAAAGAGCATCATCATAAAAAGCCACATCTGTTAAACCGCTGACATCGCTCCATCTTTCAAGCTCTTCAGCCTGCTTTTCCAGATTCAGATATCTCACTTTCGGATAAAATATCGAACTTGAACAGTATAGACATCTGTTGGGACACCCCTCAATAAGATTTGCCGGAAAAAACTTCAAAGAATCCACAAGAAGACTTCCCGCCCCTGTAATATCAGGGTCGATTGTATATCGGCCTAAGTGAACTTTAACGCCTTCCTGCTCAAACACTTCAGGAATCAAAGTTGCTGCAATTCCACCAACCTCTATCTTGACTGACGGAAAAATATCTTTTACAACTTCAATTATCTCAAGAACAGTTCTATACCAGTAAGTCATTCCTGTGGAAATAAGAACTTTATCAGGCTTTTCCTTTGATCCTATAAGTTCCCTGACCTTTTCTTTGTCTGCCCCAAATCTAAAAAAGTTTCTTGGCACAAAACTTAGTTCTTCCGGCTTTTTAATAACTCTTTTCCAGTATGAATGACGACCATCTTTTCGATGTTTAGGTGGTTGAGCATCGTCATCACCGACATAAGGACCATCAAGCAGATCAAGATATTTTACATCATGCCCATGTTTTTGAAATTGTTCGACAATTCTAAAGAGACCTAGTGGACAAGCCCACAGATTATAGGCAGTAAAATCTTCAACTGGGGGATTTATAGCAAGGATCTTCATTTATGAAATTCAAAGTGCTCCGGAAATATCTCACTGAGAGTTACTTTGTTTTCGATCAAACCCGTTTCGCTGTTTACCAGATAGACATCCATATCAGGATTGAAATCTGCGAGAACCTGTCTGCAAACTCCACATGGAAAAGCAGCCTTTCCATTTAGATTTGAAGCTATAACAACAGCTTCAATATCCTTGTGTCCATCAGTAATTGCATTGAAAATTGCAACTCTTTCGGCACAAACGGTAGCGCCATAAGAAGAGTTCTCAACATTCACTCCGGGGTAGATTTTGCCACTTTTTGTGATTACAACTGCTCCAACAAAGAAATTCGAATAGACAGCATGTGCATTTTTGCGGATCTGTACAGAAAGTTCCACAGCCTTTTTTATTAGATCACTAGTCATCGCTTCCCCTTAGGATCATTGTTACAAACTTATTCATCAGTGCAGCAAAAACCTTTTCTATCTTCTTTGCATTTTCACTGACTTCTTCGTGTGAAAGTGGATCCGGTGAAATTCCTGCTGCCTGATTTGAAATGAAACTAATCCCGGCGACCTCTTCTATTTTGGCATGTTTAGCTGCAATAACTTCAGGAACAGTTGACATGCCGACAGCATCTGCGCCAAGTTTTGCAACCATTCTAACTTCTGAAGGAGTTTCAAAAGTCGGTCCGGTAAGCGCCATATAAACACCCTCTTTCATAGAAATACCAGTTTCAAGCGCAGCCTTTTGGATCAGCAGGCTCATTTTTCTGCTGTAAGCCCGACTCATGTCAGGAAATCTTGTGCCGAACTCTTCTTTGTTGGGTCCGATAAGTGGATTTGTTCCCATCATATTGATATGGTCACGGATGATCATCAGATCTCCAGCTTCAAAATTAGGATTAACGCCGCCTGCAGCATTAGTTACAACATACTTCTTTATTCCAAGCTTTATCAGAACTCTGACAGGAAACACAACTTCGTCCATTGTGTAGCCTTCATAGTAGTGAACCCTGCCTTGCATAACCCAGAAGTTCTTTTTAGTTTCAGTATCCTTAGCCAGTATAAGCCTTCCCTTATGTCCAACAACAGTGGATACTGGAAAGTTAGGAATCTGACCGTAGGGTAACTCAAGAAGCATCTCGACATTCTCAGCAAAAAAGCCAAGTCCGCTTCCCAAAGTTAAAGCAAGCTCGGGCATTTCGTGCCCTGAGCTTAGAACCCTTTCACTAATAAATTCAACGGCTTCTGTTATTTTATTCATTTCATCCTCAAAAATCAGACGTGTTTGAAAAATGCCTTGTACGCTTTAAAAGTATGAAAAACATCAGCTTTAGAAGCTATCTCAAATGGCGAGTGCATTGCAAGTACGGGTGTTCCACAGTCGATCACATCCATTCCATATTCAGCAATAAACATAGCTATTGTTCCGCCACCGCCCTGATCGACTTTTCCAAGTTCAGCAGACTGCCATCTTACATCTTCATCATTAAAAGCTTTCCTGCACTGCGCTACGAACTCAGCATGAGCTTCATTTGAATTTGATTTTCCACCGCTACCGGTGAATTTTGTAAGACATACACCGAAACCTATCTTTGCTGCATTATTCTTTTCCATTGTACCGGCCCATTCAGGATCAATACCTGCATTCACATCGGCACTGAGAAACTTACTGTTTTCAAGAGCTTTTATAAGAGTATTGTAGTGACCTTTGCCATAAAGATTGATTATATTGTTAACAGCCCTTTCAAGGATGTTTGAGTTAGCTCCGGCATTACCTTTTGAGCCGATCTCCTCCTTGTCAAAGAACATAACGAACCTATTCACTTTTCTCTTGTCAGCTCTGAAGATCGCCTCCATTGCCGCATAACTGCAAACTTTGTCGTCCTGACCGTGGGCTCCGACAAAACTTCTGTCAAAACCTACATCTCTTGCCTTTTCGGAAGGAACAAGCTGAAGTTCTGATGAAATAAAGTCCTCTTCACAGATTCCGTATTTTTCATAGAGAATCACCATCATCGCTTTTTTAAGAGAATCTTTTTCGTGTTTAAATTTATAAGGTATTGAACCTATAAGAATGTTAAGATTTTCGCCCTCTATTATCTTTCTTGCCGGTTTCTGCATCTGGTCCTGAGCGAGATGAGGAAGAAGATCATTGATGGTAAAAACAGGATCGTCTGCATCTTCTCCGATAACTACATCAATTTTCTTACCTTCACTGGTTATAACAACTCCATGAAGTGCAAGCGGTCTTGAAACCCACTGATACTTTTTAATTCCACCATAGTAGTGAGTTTTAAGATATGCCATGTCCTCAGCTTCAAAAAGAGGACAGCCTTTAAGATCAAGTCTTGGAGCATCAATATGCGCTCCAACCATAAGAAAACCTTTCTCAAAGTCCATAGAACCTATATCAGCAAGTACACAGGATACGTTATCAAAATTGATGAAGAGCTTCTTATCTGTTTTTTTTGCTTTTTCTATGTTTACGTAGCCTTCTTTTGCAGCAAGTCTTTCGATTGTACAAACAGCCTCTCGTTCTGTCTTAGCATCGTCAAGAAACTTTTTGTACCCTTTTGAGAAATCCATAATCTCCTTGGTTGCTGTCTTACTTATTCCATCCCAGCCTGATTTCTTCGTGTAAAGCAGTTTGCCAGGGTCTAAAGATTTCTTTTTTTTCTGATTAACCATAAGTTTCCTCCGGAATATAAATTAACAATAAAAATCCAAAGGATGATAACAGATTATGTAAAATTGTCACAATTTTTTATTTTTGTTTCATTTATTATAAAAAACCCCCATATATTGTATTGATTTCTTTGACATATTTATATTTTAATCTATAATTAACCGATTCGTTCTTTATATTATTACTATTGACCGGAGGTTGAAAATGACCTATTTACCCCTCTCCTATCTTCTTGGCTCAAGGGCAAAGGTTGATATTCTGAGAATCCTTGTGAACAAACAGAATTACACCGGAAGGAAGATCGCCACACTGAGCAGCACCAATCCAAACTCAAACAAAAAAGCTCTTGATTTTTTACTCTCTACAGGAATTGTCGAAAGAGAACATGTTGGAAATGCTTACCATTATAGACTTAATGATAAACACCTGCTGCATGACTCGATTATCAACCTTTTTAAAGAAGAGGAAAAAACCGTAAATAGGATCATGAAAGTTGGTGCATCCTTTATTGAAGAGTATGCTCCCAAAACACTTGCGGGTTTTGTTTCATACATGAAAAACGATGTCGTTCTTACAGTTCTTGCTCATTCTTTTCCATGCGATGAAATGAACGAGTATGTTTATGAGAAAACCGGGTTTAAAGTTGTTGTGAAAGTTATTGACACTCTAAATCTCAATGAAAATGACATTAACTCTTTCATTGACAGGATCTACTTCTGGAATAACTACAAATCTATCTTGAAAATGCTTAATTCCCGAGATGTAGTTAAGAATTTCTTTAGCTTTTAACTTAAAGGAGTAAACCATGGCTGAAAAAAACCTGACCATACTTGTTCTAGACGACGAGGAGAACATCCTTGCGAGTCTTAAGAGAATTCTTGAAAGTAAGGGATACAACGTGGTGACAAAGAATAGACCTGAAGATGCGGTTGACTTTGTAAGAAACAACGTCGTTCACATTGCGCTTCTTGATGTCCTTATGCCGAATATGGACGGAATAACAGTTCTAAATATTGTTAAGGAAATAAGCGGACTTACACAGGTCATCATGATGAGTGCCTACAGCACGATAGATAGAATTGTCAGCGCTCTTGAAAACGGTGCAAATGACTTTCTTCTTAAACCTTTTGACAATATCGATCACTTTCTTGAGATCGTTAATGAGTCAGAAAAAAAACTTCTCAGATGGCAGGACATTCTTTCTCAGACCGGAGCTATCTAGGTGACAACGCATCCACATTCAAGACTTACACA